>JGI12269J14319_10002398_pt1 | contig 18199 bp, 17 predicted proteins | sample PeaSoiSIISIP2007_FD_14319 | JGI IMG/M metagenome (IMG submission 14319) | reverse complement strand
GGGGCCGGCGGACCGGGGGGGAACCGTCGGACGGGGTCGACGACGAGACGTGGGCGGCCGCCGCCGAGACGGCGCACGACGAGGACGCCTGGCACGACCCCGACCCGTGGGACGACGACACCGCCGGCGCCCGACCGGGGCCGGCCCCGGTGGCGTCGCGTCCCGTGGCCCCGGTCCGGACGACCGCGGCCGAACGACCCCGGCGGCCGGCGGGGACCGGACGCCGGAGCCGACTGCCGAAGATGGCCGAAGAGCGCTTCCGTTCGGGCGCCTGACAGGGGACCGTGCCGCCGTCGTCCGCCCCCGGTCCGTCGGGCCCCGGTGACTGGGACGCCCGGACCTACGACCGCATCTCCGATCCCATGACCCGGTGGGGCCGCGACGTCCTGGCCCGCCTGGTCCCCGAGCCGGGCGCCACCGTCCTCGACGCCGGGTGCGGAACCGGTCGGGTCACGGAGATGCTCCTCGAGCGGGTGGCCGACGGACGGGTGGTGGCCCTGGACGCCGCGCCCTCGATGCTCGCCGAGGCGCGACGGCGGCTGGACCGCTTCGGTGACCGGGTGACGTTCGTCCACGCCGACCTCCTGGACCTGGCGCCCGCGATCCTGGGGGACGGGGCGCCGGTCGACGCCGTGCTGTCGACGGCCACGTTCCACTGGGTGCTCGACCACGACCGTCTCTTCGCCAATCTGGCGGGGGTCCTGCGCCCGGGGGGCCAGCTCGTGGCCCAGTGCGGGGCGGCCGGGAACATCACCGGCCTGATGGCGGCGGTGCGGGCCACCGGCTTCGAGCGCCCCGGGGCCTGGCTCTACGCCACCCCGCAGGACACGCGCCGGCGCCTCGAGGATGCCGGGTTCACCGACATCGAGGTGTGGACGCACTCCGAGCCGACGAGGATCGATCCTGCCGAGCTCGAGACCTATCTGGAGACGGTGTGCCTGCGGACGCTCGTCGCCCCCATGGCCGAGGGGGAGCGCCAGGTGTTCCTGGCGACGGTGGCCCGGGAGCTCGGGGAGCCGGTCATCGACTACGTGCGGCTCAACATCGTCGCCCGGCGCAGCGAGGACCCCGTGGCGACGGGTGGCGCCCGCTGAGCGGCGGCCGCCACCGCCACGGCCGGTGACGGATGTGGCGGCAGAGGCTCCTGGGATCGTGCTGGCGCCGGGCGGGGCGGGCGTGCCTACACTCAGTGGCCGATGAAGCGTCCCTACCGGGTGATCGTGGCCAAGCCGGGCCTCGATGGCCATGACCGTGGAGCCAAGGTCATCGCGCGCGCCCTGCGTGACGCCGGCTTCGAGGTGATCTACACGGGGCTCCACCAGACCCCGGAGCAGGTCGTCCAGGTGGCCGTCCAGGAGGACGCCGACGCCGTCGGACTGTCCCTTCTGTCCGGGGCCCACCTGACCCTCGTCCCGCGCGTCCTCGACGGTCTGCGGGCCGAGGGCCTCGGCGACGTCCTGGTGATCGTGGGCGGGATCATCCCCGACGCCGACATCCCGGAGCTCAAGAAGCTCGGAGTGGCCGCCGTGTTCACCCCCGGGGCACCGCTGCCCACCATCGTCCAGGAGGTGGCCGACGCGCTCGACCGACGCGAGGAGGGTCCGCCCGGAGACTGACCAGACGGACCCATTTCGAAGATGCGGAGCAGAGAGGGAGCGGTCGGTGGATCTCTACGAGTACCAGGGCAAGCAGTACTTCGCCAGGTTCGGCATCCCGATTTCACCGGGGGGCGTGGCCCACACGGTGGACGAGGCGGTGGCACAGGCCGAGGCGGCGGGCTACCCCGTGGTGGTGAAGGCACAGGTGAAGGTGGGTGGTCGGGGCAAGGCCGGCGGCATCCAGCTGGCCGCCGACGCCGACGCCGTGCGCCGACACGCCGCCGACATCCTGGGGATGGACATCAGCGGCCACACCGTGGGCCGGCTGTGGATCGAGAACGCGTCGGACATCGCCCGTGAGTACTACGCCAGCTTCACCTTGGACCGGGCCGCCAAGCTCCACCTCTGCATGGTCTCGGCCAAGGGGGGCGTGGAGATCGAGGAGGTGGCCGCCACCGACCCCGAGGCCATCTCCCGCCTGCACGTGGACCCGGTGGACGGTCTCTCGGAGGCCGCCGCCGCCGCCCTGGTGGCCGAGGCCGGTCTCGACGAGGAGGCGCGCCGACAGGCGGCCGCCCTGCTGGTGAAGCTCTACACCTGTTACGTCGAGGGCGACTGCGACCTGGCCGAGATCAACCCGTTGATCCTCACCACCGACGGCCGGGTCCACGCTCTCGACGCCAAGGTGACCCTCGACGACAACGCCGCCTACCGGCATCCCGAGTGGGACGCCTTCGCCGGTGACGAGGAGATCGACGAGCGGGAGAAGTTGGCCCGGGAGAAGGGCCTGAACTACATCGGGCTGTCGGGGTCGGTGGGGATCATCGCCAACGGGGCGGGACTGGCCATGAGCACCCTGGACGTCGTCACCCAGGTGGGTGGGACGGCCGCCAACTTCCTCGACATCGGCGGGGGGGCCAACGCCGACGTCATGGCCGCCGCCCTCGACGTGATCAACAGCGACGGGGCCGTCCGGGCCATCTTGGTGAACATCTTCGGAGGCATCACCCGGGTGGACGAGGTGGCCAACGGGGTGGTCGAGGCCCTGCGCCGGGTGGACCTCAAATCGCCGATCGTGTTGCGCCTCGACGGCACCAACGCCGAAGCCGGGCGCCGGATCCTGGCCGAGCACCTCTCCGATGACCTCATCATGGAACCGACCATGCTCGACGCCGCGCGCCGGGCCGTGGCGCTGGCGGGAGGCGGACGATGAGCATCTTCGTCGATCAGAGCACCAAGGTCGTCGTGCAGGGGCTGACGGGAGGCCAGGGGCGTTTCCACGGACTGCGCAACCGCGACTACGGCACCCAGGTGGTGGCCGGGGTGACACCGGGCAAGGGCGGGACCGACGTCGACGGCGTCCCCGTCTACGACACCATGGCCGACGCCGTGGCCGCCACCGGTGCCGACGCCTCGTTCGTCGTCGTCCCCCCCCAGTTCGCCGCCGACGCCATCGTGGAGGCGGCCGAGGCGGGGATCAGCTTCATCGTCTGCATCACGGAGGGAATCCCCGCCCAGGACGAGGCCCTGTTCTACAACCGGCTCCGTCGCGACCACCCCGCCACCCGGTTGCTCGGTCCCAACTGTCCGGGGATCATCTCGCCGGGGAAGTGCAACATCGGGATCACCTCCGGCGACATCGCCCTGGCCGGCGGACCGGTCGGCATCGTGAGCCGCTCCGGCACCCTCACCTATCAGGCGCTGCACGAGCTGTCCCAACAGGGTGTGGGCCAGACCACCTGCGTGGGCATCGGCGGAGACCCGGTCCCGGGCACCAGCTTCATCGACTGCCTGGCCGCCTTCGAAGAAGATCCCGACACGCGGGCGGTGATGATGATCGGTGAGATCGGGGGTTCGGCGGAGGAGCAGGCCGCCCAATTCATCGCCGAGCACATGACGAAACCGGTCGTCTGCTACATCGCCGGCGTCACCGCACCGCCGGGACGCAAGATGGGTCACGCCGGCGCCATCATCTCCGGTTCCCAGGGAACGGCGCAGGCCAAGATGGCCGCCCTCGAAGCGGTCGGCGCTTCGGTGGCCCAGAACCCCACGGAGGCGGGGGAGAAGATGGTGGCGGTGGTGAAGGGGCTCTCGTAAGGGGTGGTCGGGTCGTCAGGGGTGGTCGGGCCACGACGGCGCGCTGATAGCGTGACCCGCGTGCGGCTCGGAGTGCTCGTCTCGGGTACAGGGACCATTCTCGAGGCGCTTCTCGACGAGGGCCTGCCCGTCGTCGTCGTCGTGGCCGACCGTCCCTGCCGGGGCCTGGAGATCGCCGCCGACCGCCACGTGGCCGGGGTGCTCGTCGACCGCCAGGGGTTCGGTGGCTTCGGGGACGCCTTCGAGCGCGACGCGTTCACCCGTGGCGTGGTGGAGGTTCTCGACGACCACGACGTCGACCTGGTGGTCATGGCCGGGTTCGGCACCGTCCTCTCGCAGCCGGCCCACGACACCTACGGCGGGCGGATCCTGAACACCCACCCGGCGCTCCTGCCCGCCTTCCCGGGCTGGCACGCCGTCGAGGATGCCCTGGCCGCCGGGGCCACCGTCACGGGGTGCACGGTCCACCTGGCCACCGTGGACATGGACGCCGGGCCGATCCTGGCCCAGGAGGAGGTGGCCGTGCGGCCCGACGACACCGCTGCCACCCTGCACGAACGGATCAAGGAGGTGGAGAGGCGCCTGTATCCGGCGACGATCCGGAAGGTGATCGCCGCCGGTGTCGGCCCCGAGGGGCGCGACCGATGAGGGCGTTGTTCTCGGTGTACGACAAGACGGGCCTGGAACCGTTCGCCTCGGGGCTCGTCGAGCTCGGCTGGGACCTAGTGGCCAGCGGGAACACGGCCCGGGCGCTCGCCGCCGCCGGGATCCCCCACGTCGAGGTGGCGGCGCTCACCGGTGCCCCCGAGATGCTCGGGGGCCGGGTGAAGACGCTTCACCCCAAGATCCACGGCGGCATCCTGGCCGACCGGTCCAAGCCGCAGCACATGAGCGAGCTGGCCACCGAAGGGATCGGGGCCATCGACCTCGTGGTCTGCAACCTCTACCCGTTCAGCTCGGACCCCTCCGTCGAGCTGATCGACGTGGGCGGGCCCACCATGGTCCGCGCCGCGGCCAAGAACCACGCCCATGTGGGTGTCGTCGTCGACCCGGCCGAGTACCCGGCCGTGCTGAGGGAGCTGCGGGAGGCCGCCACGTTGTCGGCCGGGACCCGCCGCCGACTGGCGCGCGCCGCCTTCGCCCACACGGCCGCCTACGACGCCGCCATCGTCGGGTGGTTCGACGCCGGGGGCGCCGGGGGCGACGCCGACCTGCTCCCGCCCACGCTGCACCTGGCCCTCGGACGCGCCGTCGAGCTCCGCTACGGCGAGAACCCCCACCAGCGGGGGGCCCGCTACCGGGCCGCCGGGGAGCCGACATGGTGGGACGGGGTGGTCCAGCACGGCGGGACGGCGCTGTCGTATCTCAATCTGTTCGACACCGACGCCGCCTGGCGTCTCGTCCACGAGCTGCTCTCCCCCGGCGCCACCGCCGTGGCCATCATCAAGCACGCCAACCCCTGTGGGGCGGCGGTGGCCGGGGACCTGGCCGGGGCCTACGCCCGGGCCCTCGCCTGTGATCCGGTGTCGGCCTTCGGCGGGGTGGTGGCGCTCGGGGGACCCTGCACCGCCGCCGTGGCCCGGGCGGTGGCCGACGGACCGCAGGCCGACGTAATCGTCGCCCCCGCCTGGGAGCCCGAGGCCGTCGACGTCCTGGTGGCCCGGCGCAAGGCGACGCGACTCCTCGAGGCCCCGCCCTACGCCGGGGCGGCGCTCGAGATACGGAGCCTGGGTGGGGGCTACCTGGTCCAGGACGCCGACCGGTTCGAGACGGCCCGGTCGGAGTGGCAGGTGGCCACCAAGGCGGTCCCCACCCCCGAGCAGTGGCGCGACGTCGAGATGGCGTGGCGGGTGTGCGCCCGGACGTCCTCGAACGCCATCGTGGTGGTCGCCGCCGGTCAGGCCGTCGGCATCGGGGCCGGGCAGCAGAGCCGCGTGGAGGCGGCCGAGATCGCCGTGCGCAAGGCGGGGGCGCGCGCCGTGGGTGCGGCGGCGGCCAGCGACGCCTTCTTCCCCTTCCGTGACGGGCTCGACGTTCTGGCCTCGGCCGGCGTGGCCGTGGTGGTCCAACCGGGCGGGTCGGTGCGCGACCCCGAGGTGATCGCCGCCGCCGACGAGCAGGGGACGGCCGTCGTACTCACCTCCGAGCGGCACTTCCGGCACTGAGGGCGACGAGATGAGGGCCCAGATCCTGAACGGCGAGGTGGTGGCCGCCCGCATCCGGGCCGAGGTGACCGACGCCGTGGCCGAGCTGAACCACGCCGGGATCCACCCCGGCCTCGGGACCATCCTGGTCGGCGACGACCCCGCCAGTGCCCGGTACGTGGCCCTGAAGCACGAGGACTGCGCCGCGGTGGGGATCGTCTCGGTGCACGAGCACGTTCCCGCCGACGTCGGCCAGGACGAGCTCGAAGCGGTCATCGCCCGTTTCAACGCCGACCCCAAGGTCCACGGCTACCTGGTCCAGATCCCGCTCCCGGCCGGGCTCGACGAGGAGGCGGCCCTCCTGGCATGCGATCCGGCCAAGGACGTCGACGGCCTCCACCCGGAGAATCTGGGCCGCCTCGTCATGGGCACGCCCGGCCCCCTGCCGTGCACACCGGCCGGCATCGTCGAGCTCCTCGCCGCCTACGACGTCCCCGTCGAGGGTCGCCACGTGGTGGTGATCGGGCGGGGGCTCACCATCGGCCGTCCCCTGGCCCTGCTCCTGGCGCTCAAACGGCCCCACTGCAACGCGGCGGTCACCGTCGTCCACACCGGGGTGGCCGATCTGGCCGGCCTGGTGCGCACCGGCGACGTGGTGGTGGCGGCGGCCGGATCGGCGGGGTTGGTGACCCCCGACATGGTGAAGTCCGGGGCCGCCGTGGTGGGGGCCGGGACCTCGTGGCGCGGTCGGACGCTGCTGTCCGACGTGGACGACGCCGTGGGCGAGGTGGCGGGCTGGGTCACCCCCCGGATCGGTGGGGTGGGACCGATGACCCGGGCCATGCTGCTGCGCAACACCGTCCGGGCCGCGGCGCGGGGGGGAGTGCCCGGGGCGTAGGGGACGACCCGCCGGTAGGCTGGGCGGCCCATGGCGTGGATCTCGGACATGCTGGCCAGGGGCCCGACGTACTCCTTCGAATTCTTCCCGCCCAAGAACGACACCGAGCAGGCGACGCTGGTGCGGACCCTGCGGGAGCTCGAGCCGCTCCTGCCCTCGTTCGTGTCGGTGACCTACCGGGGCGGGCGCCAGTCGCGCCAACGGACGCACGACCTGGTGGCGGGGATGCTGCGGACGACGTCGCTCACCCCCATGGCCCATCTCATCTGTGTCGAGCACTCCCGCCTGGAGCTGGCCGAGGTCCTGGTGGCCTTCCGCCGGGCCGGCGTGGAGAACCTCCTCGCCCTGGGCGGTGATCCTCCGGCCGACCTCGACGCCGTCGGGGGCGAGCTGCGCCACGCCATCGAGCTGGTCGAGCTGGCCCGGGCCATCGGCGGCTTCTCGGTGGGGGTGGCCGCCCACCCGGCCGGACACCCGTCCTCACCGGACATGGGAACCGACCGGGACATGCTGGCGGCCAAGCTCCGCCGGGCCGACTTCGCCATCACCCAGTTCTTCTTCGAGGCCGACGAGTACCTCCGCCTGGTCGAGGACCTGGCCGAACGGGGGGTGACGAAGCCGGTCCTCCCCGGGATCATGCCGGTGACCTCTCTCTCGTCGGTGCCGCGGATGGCCCAGATGGGTGCGGCCGTGCCCGGCTGGGCGGTCGAGCGGCTGGAAGCGGCGGCCGCCCTGGGCGGCGACGACGCCGTGCGCCGGGCCGGCATCGAACTGGCCACCGAGCTGTGCGCCCGACTGCTGACCGAGGGCGCGCCGGGACTGCACTTCTACACGCTCAACCGCTCGAGCGCGACCCGCGAGATCCACGCCGCCCTCGGATTGTCGGGGATGGCGGGCACGGGGTAGCGGGACGCGTCACCGTGTGGTGGGTCGTCCGCCTTTGCCCTTAGGCTCGCCGACATGGCAGAACGCATCACTGTGGGCGAGGACGGGGTCCTCGTCGTCCCGAGCGAACCGATCATCCCCTTCATCGAGGGAGACGGCACCGGGATCGACATCTGGCCGGCGTCACGCCTGGTCTTCGACGCCGCCGCCGCCAAGCACGGGCGCTCCATCGCCTGGAAGGAGGTGCTGGCGGGGGAGAAGGCGTTCAAGGAGACCGGTGAGTGGCTGCCCGAGGCCACCGTCACCGCCTTCCGGGACCATCTCATCGGGATCAAGGGACCCCTGACCACGCCGATCGGCGGGGGGATCCGATCCCTCAACGTGGCCCTGCGCCAGATCCTCGACCTCTATGTCTGCCTGCGGCCGGTCCGGTGGTTCACCGGGGTCCCCTCACCGGTGCTCCACCCGGAGAAGGTGGACATGGTCATCTTCCGGGAGAACACCGAGGACGTCTACGCCGGGCTCGAGGTGGAGGCGGGTTCTCCCGAGGCGGGGCGGCTGGCCTCGTTCCTGCGCGACGAGATGGGATGGGACATCCGTCCCGACTCGGGCATCGGGATCAAGCCGATGTCGGAGACCGGCTGCAAGCGCCTGGTGCGCGCCGCCCTCGTCTACGCGCTCAAGCACCGGCGCCCGAGCGTCACCCTCGTCCACAAGGGGAACATCCAGAAGTTCACCGAAGGGGCCTTCCGCAACTGGGGCTACGAGCTCGTCCGGGAGGAGTTCTCCGACCGGGCCGTGGGCTGGGACGACTGCGACGGGAAGCCGGGAGACAAGCTGCTCGTGAAGGACGCCATCGCCGACATCACCCTGCAGCAGGTCCTGACCCGACCCGACGAGTTCGACGTCATCGCCACCACCAATCTGAACGGCGACTACCTGTCGGACGCCTTGGCCGCCCAGGTCGGTGGGATCGGGATCGCCCCGGGGGGGAACATCAACTACGTCACCGGCCACGGTGTGTTCGAGGCCACACACGGGACGGCCCCCAAGTACGCCGGACTCGACAAGGTCAACCCCGGCAGCGTGATCCTCTCGGGGACGATGATGTTCGAGCACCTGGGGTGGACCGACGTGGCCACCGATATCGTCCGGGCCCTCGAGGCCACCATCGCCGACAAGATCGTGACCTATGACTTCGCCCGGCTGATGGACGGAGCCCACGAGGTGAAGACCTCGGAGTTCGCCGCCGCCATCGTCGACCATCTCTAGGGGACCGTCGGCTCCGGAGGCCGCCACGGTCTGGCCCGCCGCCGACGGGCGACGGTAGCCTCGGCCCATGGCCCAGGCGAAGACCCCCGTCCACGTCACCGTCACCGGCGCCGCCGGTCAGATCGGTTACTCCCTGCTCTTCCGGATCGCCTCGGGCCAGCTGCTCGGGCCCGACCAACCGGTCGTGCTGCGCCTTCTCGAGATCGAGCCGGCCATGGCCTCGCTGCAGGGCGTGGTGATGGAGCTGGACGACTGTGCCTTCCCGCTGCTGGCGGGGATCGAGCCCACCTCCGATCTGAAGACGGCCTTCGACGGGACGTCGTGGGCCCTGCTCGTCGGTTCGATCCCCCGCAAGGCCGGGATGGAGCGCAACGACCTCCTCACCGTCAACGGCGGGATCTTCGGACCGCAGGGTGAGGCCATCGGGGCCCACGCCTCGTCCGACATCCGGGTGCTCGTGGTGGGGAACCCCTGCAACACCAACTGCCTGATCGCCCGGGCCCACGCGCCGGACGTGCCCGACGAGCGGTGGTTCGCCATGACGCGGCTCGACCAGAACCGGGCCGTCAGCCAGTTGGCCCACAAGGCGGGAGCACCGGTCTCGTCGGTCACCGACGTGGCCATCTGGGGGAACCACTCGTCGACGCAGTTCCCCGACTTCGAGAACGCCCGGATCGACGGGCGGGCCGTCCCCGAGGTGATCGACCGGGAGTGGCTCCAGGGTGAGTTCATCACCACCGTGCAACAGCGCGGCGCCCGGATCATCGAGGCCCGCGGCGCCTCGTCGGCGGCATCGGCGGCCAACGCCGTGGTCGATTCCGTCCGCAGCATCGTGACGCCGACGGCCAAGGGGGATTGCGTCTCGCTGGCCGTCGTCTCGCACGGCGAATACGGCACCCCGGAGGGCCTCGTCTTCGGTTTCCCCGTCCGCAGCGACGGGAGCGGCTGGCAGGTCGTGGCCGGACTCGACCACAGCGCCTTCGCCGCCGAACGGATCCGGTTGACCACCGACGAGCTCGAGTCCGAGCGCGCCGCGGTGGCCGACCTGCTCCTCGGACCGGTCTGAGGAGACCGGCGGGGATCATCACGGCCGCCGTCGGCGGCCGTGCCCGCTCAGACGACGGCGGGTTCGGGTATGTCGATACCCCTGCGTTGCAGGAAAGCCAGTTTCCGTGACAGCGCGCTGCGCCAGGCGTCGAGGTCCGCTTCGAAGTGGACGCGATCGCCCTCTTCGTACGCGTGCTCCAGTTCGTCGAAGGCGGCGTCCTCGGCATCGAGAAGCTCGCGGTATCGACGAAGGGCCTGATCGTCGAGCACACCGGGCACGGTCATGGGACCTCCCTCTTCCGGCGTCCCGCGTCGGACGCCTCCTCACTGGGCAGTTTACTCCCGACCCCTCGGACGTGTCAGGGGCCGGAGCCGGGGTACTCGGTCACGGCCTTCAGGCCGGCCAGATGGGGCTGGAGCGCCTCCAGGGCATCCCCGGTGGCCCGCAGCACGGGGAGATCGCCGCGGATCTGGGCCCGACCAGCCGCCAGGGCCGTCGTCGGCGCCCAGGCACCGGCCATGAAGGAGACGGCGTCTTCCCGACCGACGCGCACCGTCACCGCCGCGTCGGGGACGGTGCCACCGGTCATGGCCAGGCGCCGGTGGCGGACGCCCAGTGTCACCGACACGGTGTCACCCGACTCGTCCCGGGCCACCAGGCAGAGGGCGAACTCGCCGTCGCGGACCGAGAGGGCGGCGTCGGCCGGCGGCGGCAGGTCGACGGGGGCGACGGCCTCGTTGAAGGCGGCCATCCAGCCGGCGCTCAAGAAGCGGAGCACCTCGACCGACGCTCCCGCCGCTCAGGACGCGGCGGTGACGCCGGGGGTGGCGGTGGCGGTGGGCCCGTCGGCCGAGGTGGGGGCCACCACCGCCGGGGCATCGGCGGCCGCCTCGGCGGCGGAGCGCTTGGTCCGTCGCAGGATCTTGCGGCCCAGCCAGGCCACCGGGTCGTAGGAGGCGTCGACCACACGCTCCTTCAACGGGATGATGGCGTTGTCGGTGATCTTGATGTGTTCGGGACAGACCTCAGTGCAGCACTTGGTGATGTTGCACATCCCCAGCCCCATGCGCTGGCGCAGCAGCTCGCGCCGGTCGTTCGTGTCGAGCGGATGTGATTCGAGCTCCATGTAGCGGATGAACATCCGGGGCCCGGCGAAGCGCTCCTTGTTCTCCTCGTGGTCCCGGATCACGTGGCAGACGTCCTGACACATGAAGCACTCGATGCACTTGCGGAATTCCTGACCCCTGGTCACGTCCACCTGCATCATCCGGAACGTGCCGTCCGGCGCGTCGGCGGCCCGGGGGGCGAGGGGCGGGACCTGGCGGGCCATGGTGTAGTTGAACGAGACGTCGGTCACCAGGTCGCGGATGACGGGGAAGGTCCGCATGGGGGCGACCACCACCGGTTCGCCGGCGGGGAGCTCGTCCATGCGGGTCATGCACATCAGCGCCGGCCTGCCGTTGATCTCGGCCGAGCACGAACCGCACTTCCCCGCCTTGCAGTTCCAGCGGCAGGCCAGGTCGGGGGCGGGCCCCGCCTGGATCCTATGGAGAACGTCGAGGACGACCTCCCCCTCGACCGAGGGCATGACGTAGTCGGAGAAGGCACCACCGGAGGGGTCGCCCCGCCACACCGTCATCGTCACGTCGGCCATCAGTGGGTGTCCTCCTCGAACAGGGCGCGGAGCTCAGCCGGCATCGGGGGAATGGGTTCGGGATCGAGGGTGAACTCGCCGTCGGGACGGACGCGCTGGACGAGGTTGAGCGTCTCGAATTCGGGATCGGGCGACGGGTAGTCGTCGCGGGTGTGCCCGCCCCGGCTCTCGCGCCGGGCGATGGCCCCCTTGGTGGTCAGCCGGGACACCGTGAGCATGGCCGGCAGGTCGGTGGCCAGGTTCCAGCCCGGGTTGTAGGTCCGGGGGCCCGAGACGGCCATCGCCGCCGATCGCTCGTCGAGCTTGTCGAGTTCCCCCAGGGCGCTGGCCAGCTCCGATTCGGTCCGGATGATCCCCACCAGTTGCTGCATGGTCTCCTGGAGATCGTGCTGGATGTCGTAGGGGCTCTCGCCGTCGGTGCGCTCCAACGGTGCCGTCGCCTCGGCGAACACCGCCTCCACCTCACTGTCGGAGACGGTGGGGGATCCGCGGCGGCCTTCGGCGAAGTCGGCCGCCGCCGTTCCCGCCCGTCGGCCGAAGACGAGGAGGTCCGACAACGAATTCCCGCCGAGCCGGTTGGCGCCGTGCATCCCTCCGCTCACCTCGCCGGCGGCGAAGAGCCCCGGAACCGTCGTGGCCTCGGTGTCGGCGTCGACCCGGATGCCCCCCATGGCGTAGTGGCAGGTGGGGCCGACCTCCATGGGCACGGCGGTGATGTCGACGCCGGCCAGCTCCTTGAACTGGTGGTACATCGAGGGCAGGCGGCGACGGATGTACTCCGGGCTCCGGCGCGAGGCGATGTCGAGGAACACCCCGCCGTGGGGACTGCCGCGCCCGCCCTTCACCTCGGAGTTGATCGAACGTGCCACCTCGTCACGAGGCAGGAGCTCCGGAGGCCGCCGGTTGTTGAGGTGGTCCTCGTACCAGCGGTCGCCCTCCTCCTCGGAGTCCGCCGTCTCGGCGGCGAACATGGGCGGGATGTAGTCGAACATGAACCGCTTTCCCTCGGAGTTGCGCAGCACGCCACCGTCGCCGCGGACCCCCTCGGTGACGAGGATGCCGCGGACCGACAGGGGCCACACCATCCCGGTCGGGTGGAACTGGACGAACTCCATGTCGATCATGTCGGCGCCGGCCCACGCCGCCATGGCGTGCCCGTCGCCGGTGGACTCCCACGAGTTCGACGTGTACTGCCACGACTTCCCGATGCTCCCGGTGGCCAGCACGAAGGCCTTGGCCGTGAAGATGACGAACTCGCCGCTGGGCCGCCAGTAGCCCACGGCCGCGCTGACCCGCCCGTCGGCGTCCTTCAGGAGGCGCAGCACCTTGCACTCCATGAAGACCTCGATGCCGATGGCCACGGCCCGTTGCTGCAGCGTCCGGATGAGCTCGAGCCCCGTCCTGTCCCCCACGTGGGCCAGCCGGGCGTAGCGGTGCCCGCCGAAGTCTCGCTGGAGGATGCGCCCGTCCGCCGTGCGGTCGAAAAGCGCACCCCACCGTTCGAGCTCGTAGATGCGCTCGGGAGCCTCCTGGGCGTGGAGCTGGGCCATGCGCCAGTTGTTGAGCATCTTGCCCCCGCGCATGGTGTCGCGGAAATGGACCTGCCAGTTGTCCTCGGACCAGACGTTGCCCATGGCCGCCGCCGCGCCGCCTTCGGCCATGACGGTGTGGGCCTTGCCGAGCAGGGACTTGCAGACGAGGGCGGTCCGCAGTCCCCGCTCTTTGGCCTCGATGGCGGCGCGCAGGCCGGCACCGCCGGCGCCGATGACGATGACGTCGAAGTCGTGGGACTCGTGGTCGCTCATCGTCGGCCTCAGAAGATCTTCGGGTCGTGGAAGGCGCCGCTCGCCACCAGCCGCACGTAGATGTCGGCCACGGCCACGAAGGTGAGGCTGGCCCACGCCAGCTGCATGTGCCGGGCGTTCAGCGGCGTCAGGATGCTCCAGATCCTGTGGCGGACGCGATGGTGGGAGTACTGGTTGACGTTTCCCCCGCACATGTGGCGACAGGCGTGGCACGACGCCGTGTAGAGCCAGAGCAAGGTGGCGTTGACCACCAGGACCACGGTGCCCAGGCTCACGCCGATACCGCCGTCACCGGGCATCCGGAAGGCCATGACGGCGTCGATGGTGAGGATGGTGTTGAAGGCGAGGGCGATGAAGAAGAAGTAGCGATGGACGTTCTGGAGGATGAGGGGAAAGCGCGACTCGCCCGAGTAGGACCCGTGCCCGTCGGCCACCCCGCAGGCCGGCGGCGACTGCCAGAAGCTCCGGTAGTACGCCTTGCGGTAGTAGTAGCAGGTGAGCCGGAACCCCAGTGGCCCGCCGAGGACCAGGATGCCGGGTGAGATCGCCCACCAGGTGATGAAGAGCGCCCCCCGGGCGCCGTGGACGCAGCTGGCGGTGAGGCACGGCGAAAAGAACGGCGAGATCAGGTCACGATGGGCGGAGGCGCCCACGTAGTAGTGGCCGTTCTGGAAGACCGCCCACGTCGAGTACACCACGAAGGCGGTGAGGAAGCCCACCGTCACCAGCGGGTTCACCCACCAGCGGTCCCGGCGCAGGGTGCGGGTGTCGGGGCCGCCCCTCACCCCGCCCAGCATCACCGGTACCGGTCTCAGGTCCTCGACGGTGCTCACGCCCTCTTCGTCCCCTTCTCTCGACCATCCCGCCGCGACGGGGCCACGGTGACACCCGTGATGCGCCAGCTCCGACCGTGCGGCCGGAGCGTCGTGCCGGTCAGCTCCGGCGCCGGGCGCCGACGGCCCATCATCATTCCACCTGGGGCCGAGCGGGGCGAAACCTCCCGGCGGCCCCCTCCCACCGGGTTCCCTCCCGCCTGTCGACTCCGAACCCCGGCGGCCTAGGCTCGGCCCCATGAGTGCCTCCTTTCCCCCCGTCCCACCCTCCGACCTTCCGGCGACGCTCGGGGAACTGCGAACGTCGGGGTGGGAGTCCCTGCCCGTCCACGAGGAGCTCCGGCGCAACACGGCGGTGCGGATCGCCGCCGGCCAGCCCCTGGTCGAGCGGGTCCTCGGATTCGAGGACACCGTGCTCCCGCAACTCGAGAACGCCCTGCTGGCCGGGCACGACATCATCCTCCTGGGGGAACGGGGTCAGGCCAAGACGAGGATCGTCCGCGCCCTCACCTCGTTGCTCGACGAGTGGGTGCCCGAGGTGGCCGGATCCGAGATCCGCGACGACCCGTACAAGCCGGTCTCGCGTCCCGCCCGCGATCTCGTGGCCAGCGAGGGCGACGCCACCCCCATCCACTGGGTGCACCGTGACAGCCGCTTCTCGGAGAAGCTGGCCACCCCCGACACCTCCATCGCCGACCTCATCGGGGAGGTCGACCCCATCAAGGTGGCCGAGGGTCGCTACCTCTCCGACGAGCTGACCCTGCACTACGGGTTGGTTCCCCGTTCCAACCGTGGCATCTTCGCCGTCAACGAGCTTCCCGACCTGGCCGAGCGGATCCAGGTGGGCCTCCTCAACGTCCTCGAGGAACGCGACGTCCAGGTCCGGGGATTCACCGTCCGGCTGCCCCTCGACATCGTCCTGGTGGCCACCGCCAACCCCGAGGACTACACGAACCGCGGACGGATCATCACCCCGCTGAAGGACCGCTTCGGGGCGCAGATCCGGACCCACTACCCCCCGGACACGGCCACCGAGCTCGCCATCATCGCCCAGGAGGCCCGACCCCCGGTCGATGCCCCGGGGGCCCCGCGCGTCGAGGTCCCGGCCTTCATGGCGGAGGTCGTGGCCGAGCTGTCGCAGCTCGCCCGCCAGAGCCCGCACGTGAACCAGCGCTCGGGTGTCTCGGTGCGCCTGAGCATCTCCAACTACGAGACGCTGGCGGCCAACGCCGTCCGACGGGCCCTGCGGTTGGGCGAGGCCCAGGCCGTCCCCCGGGTGAGCGATCTGGCCGCCCTCGTCGCCTCCACCCAGGGCAAGATCGAGATCGAGTCGCTCGAAGAAGGCCGCGAGGACCGGATCCTGAGCGGGCTGGTGTCGGCCGCCGTCCTCACCGTCTTCCGCCGCCGGTGCCCCACCGAGGAGCTCGGCCCCGTCGTCGGTTCCTTCGACGACGCCCGCGTGATCCACGCCGGCGACGACCTTCCCGTCTCCGCGTACACGGCCGTCCTGGCCGAGCTCCCCGCCATCAAGGCCCCCGTGCTCTCGCTGGCCGGGAGCGAGACCCCGGGGGCGGTAGCCAGCGCCATCGAGTTCATCCTCGAGGGGCTCCATCTCACCAAGCGGCTCAACAAGGAGGCCGCCGGCACCAAGGCGACCTACCGGGGACGCGGATGACGACGGGGGAGCCGTCGCCGTGACCAGCCGCTGGTCGTACCGCCGGTGGGACGGGTCCCAACGCGGCTTCGAAGACGAGATCGATTCGCTCTTCTCGGAATTGGCCGACGACCTGCTCTACCACGGCGATCCCGACGCCGCCTTACGCCGCTTGCTCAATTCGGGGTTCCGCCGGCCCGACGGCGAACGCGTCCAGGGACTCCGGGAGATGATGGAACGCCTCCGCCAGCGGCGCCAGGAAGAGCTCGACCGGGGCGATCTGGGAGGCGCCTTCGAGGACCTGGCCCGGGAGCTCGACCAGGTCGTGGCCGAGGAACGCGCCGGCCTGGAGGCGCTGGCCGACGACGCCCGCACGTCCGGTGACGAACGCCGTCGGGAGGTCACCGACGAGGTGGTGGCGGAGCGCAACGTCCAGCTCGAGCTCCTCCCGCCCGACCTGGCCGGACGGGTCCGGGGACTCCAGGAGTACGACTTCACGTCGTCACAGGCGCGCGAGCACTTCGAACAACTCCTGGAGCGACTCCGGGAGGAGGTGGCCAAGAGCTGGTTCGACCAGATGTCCGACGCCCTCACCAGTCCCGATCCCGAGCAGCTCGAGCGGGTCCGTCAGATGCTCGACGCGCTCAACCGGATGATCGAACAACGCGAGGCGGGCGAACCCATCGATCCGACCTTCGAAGACTTCATGAGCCGCTTCGGCGACTTCTTTCCCGCCAACCCCCAGACCCTCGACGAGCTCCTCGAGCAGTTCGCCGCCCAGATGGCCGCCGTCCAGGCGGCCATGGATTCCCTGTCACCCGAGCAACGGGCCCAGCTCCAGGCGCTGGCCGACTCGTTGTTCGAGGATCTCGACCTCCGGTGGCAGGTCGACCGCCTGGCGCAGAATCTGCAGCAGGCGGTGCCGGGGGCCGGTTGGGGGAGGCGGTACCGCTTCAGCGGATCCGATCCCATGGGCCTGGCCGATGCCGCCGCCGCCGCACGCCGACTCGGTGAGATGGACCAGCTCGAGCAGTTCCTCCGCTCGGCGTCCTCGCCCGGAGCGCTGGCCGAGGTAGACCTCGACCAGGTGGCCAAGCACCTCGGCGACGATGCGGCGCGATCTCTCGACAGCCTGGCCCGGCTGGCCAAGGAGCTCGAGGAGGCGGGCCTGATCGAGCAAAAAGAGGGTCGCTACGAGCTCACCGCCCTCGGGATCCGCAAGATCGGGCAGAGCGCGCTCCGGGACCTGTTCTCGAAGTTGGCCAAGGATCGGCTGGGTGCCCACCCGAACGTCTTCGTGGGGACGGGCCACGAGCCCGAGGGTCAGACGAAGCCCTACGAATTCGGTGACCCCTTCACGATCGACATCCAGAGGACGGTCCACAACGCCGTCCGACGGGCCGGGACGGGTACGCCCGTGCGCCTGTCGCCCGAGGACTTCGAGATCTCCCGCACCGAGCACCTGACCCGAACCTCGACCGTTCTCATGGTCGACCTGTCCCTCTCGATGCCGATGCGTGACAACTTCCTGGCCGCCAAGAAGGTGGCCATCGCGCTGCACACGCTCATCTCCACCAGGTTCCCGCGCGATTTCCTCGGCCTCGTCGGCTTCTCCGAGGTGGCGCGGGAGATCAAACCCGAAGAGCTTCCCGAGGTGTCGTGGGACTTCGTCTACGGCACCAACATGCAGCACGGCCTCCTGCTCAGCCGGCGCATGCTGGCCCACCGACCGGGGACGAAGCAGATCATCATGATCACCGACGGTGAGCCGACCGCCCACCTCGTCCCCCAGGCCGGCGGCGACGGGTACGAGGTGTCCTTCAACTACCCTCCCGTCCCCGAGACGGTGCGGGCGACACTGTCGGAGGTGGTCCGTTGCACGCGCGCCGGCATCACCATCAACACGTTCATGATCGATGCCAACCGGTCCCTCCAGGGCTTCGTCGAACAGATGACCAAGCTCAACCGGGGTCGGGCCTTCTTCACCACCCCCGAGACACTCGGTGACTACGTGCTCGTCGACTTCCTCGAGCACCGCCGGTCGTCACGGTCCGCCACACGACGCGGCGCCTGAGCCCTCGCCGTCCTCGGCACCAGCGCGTCGTTTCGCCATTCTCACTCAACGTGACTTTCTCAGTGATGAATGCGAGATCCCTCTTGCACGTTCCCCGACGATGGTGAAAGATACACCCTTGTAACTACACCTATGCCACTAGATGGCGAGGGGAGGCGTACCGGTGGACATCGTTTCACTGCTGTACGGCCGCCAGGATCGCGACTGGCAGACCAGAGCTAACTGCATGGGGGTCGA
>JGI12269J14319_10002392_pt1 | contig 18223 bp, 17 predicted proteins | sample PeaSoiSIISIP2007_FD_14319 | JGI IMG/M metagenome (IMG submission 14319) | reverse complement strand
GTGCGCCAGAATCGGCTCGACAGCTGCTATATCCGCCCTATCGCCTTTTACGGCTCGGAAAAAATGGGGGTCAGTCCCAAGGGAGCCGCGGTGCACCTTGCCATTGCCGCTTGGCCATGGGGTGCATACCTGGGCGAGGACGGATTGCAGAAGGGGATCCGCGTCAAGACCTCTTCGTTTGCCCGGCATCACATCAATGTCTCCATGGTGCGCTCCAAGACTTCGGGGCACTACGTGAACTCGATTCTGGCCAACCTGGAGGCCACGCGCGACGGCTACGACGAGGCCCTGCTGCTCGACACGGCAGGGTTCGTCGCCGAAGGCGCGGGAGAGAACCTGTTTCTCGTGCGCGATGGGCACCTGGTCGAACCCCAGCTGGTCTCGGGCCTGACGGGCATCACGCGCGCCAGCGTGATGGAGCTGGCCCACGACATGGGGCTCGAAGTGCTCTCGCAACCGCTCACGCGTGACGACGTGTACTTGGCGGACGAGGCATTTTTTACCGGAACGGCCGCGGAGATCACGCCGATTCGCGAACTCGACGGCCGTATGATCGGGCTGGGCCACCGCGGTCCGGTTACCGAACGCATTCAAAACCGCTTCTTCGAGGTCGTGAGCGGCCGCGCCGAGCAGTACCGTCATTGGCTGACCAAGGTATGAACCAACCCGAGCTTCCCATCGTCGAATTGCGGGCGGACGAATTGCCTGCGTACTGTCCCAACCCTTCGATGCCTGTCTGGAATCACCATCCGCGCGTCTTCCTCGAAGTCACGGCTGGCAACACCACCATGTGTCCGTACTGCGGGACGCGCTACCGGCTGGCCGCGGGCCAAGCGCTGGCCGGTGAAGGCACCTCGGCTGGACACTAAAGCGCATCGCCGGACACCCCCGCGTTGCCGCGCCCCGATGCAGCGTCTTACCAAGCCGATGCTGTTCGCTTCCGCGGAGGAGTGCGAACAGGCCTTTTACGAGGCGCTGGAGAATGCCGACATCGAGGCAATGGCCGAACTTTGGCTGCAGGACGACGAGGTGTGCTGCACCCACCCGGGAGCCGCACGCCTGGTCGGTTACCAGGCGGTGCGCGCCTCCTGGGCCTCGCTGCTGGAAGCGGGTCCGCTGCCGGTGCGTCCGCTGGCGCGGCACAGCTTCGAGTCCGCAACCTTGACCGTCACCAACCTGATCGAGGAAATCGCGGTGCGGCAGGGCTCGGTGCGAAAACTGATGCATGTGCTCGCCAGCAATGCCTACGTCAAGACGCCTGCCGGATGGAAGATGGTGATGCACGTCGGCGCCGCGGCGCCCCAGGGGCAGGCGATCGCCGTCGAGGCGCCGTCGGGCACCGTGCATTGACCGCCCGCCGCAGGGCCGCCATGCGAGCCCGACCGCGAGGCCTTCGCGCCCGGCAGCGGGCGGCGCCACCATGCCCGTGCTGAGGGAAGGCTACCGGGCGCCGTGGTGGCTGCCGGGGCCGCACATCCAGACGATCGTGCCCGCGCGCGTGCTGCCGGCGCCCGAGGTCATCTACCGGCGCGAGCGCTGGGATACGCCCGATGGCGACTTTCTGGACGTCGACTTCGTCGCACCCGAGGCCGGCGCGCCCGAGGCCACCACCATGGTGCTGTTTCACGGCCTCGAGGGCGATTCGAGTTCGCATTACGCGCGGGCCATGATGCATGGCTGCAGCCGCCGGAGCTGGCGCGGGCTGGTCGTGCATTTTCGCGGCTGCAGCGGTGAAGCCAACCGCTTGCCGCGCGCCTACCATTCCGGCGACAGCGACGAAATTGACTGGATCCTGCGGCGCGTGGCCGAGCGCTGGCCGCTGGCCACACGCTATGCCGTGGGCATTTCGCTGGGCGGCAACGCCTTGGCCAAGTGGGCCGGAGAGCGCGCCGAAGAGGCCCGGATCGTCAGCGCCTGCGCGATGGTAAGCGCTCCGTTTGATCTGGTGGCCGGCGGTCTTGCCTTGGGCCGCGGCTTTAACCGCGTGTACACGCGCATGTTCCTGCGGTCCTTGCACGAGAAGGCCATTGCCAAGGTGCGGCGGTTTCCGGGCCTGGCAGACGTTGGCCGCGTCGCGGCCAGCCGCAGCTTGTACGAGTTTGACGACGCCTTTACCGCGCCGGTGCACGGCTTTGACAGTGTGCTCGACTACTGGACGCGTGCCTCGGCCAAGCCCTGGCTCGGCGGCATCGCCGTCGCGGCGCTGGCGCTCAATGCGCGCAACGATCCCTTCGTTCCCGGGCCGAGCCTGCCGCAGGCGGGCGAGGTGTCGCGCCACGTACGGCTCGAATCGCCGGTCGAAGGTGGCCACGTGGGCTTTTTCACCGATGGCGGCAGCGGCGACCATTGGTACCTGCGCGAGCGCATCTTCGCTTTCTTCGAGAAGGGGGCCTGATCAGCGCATACCGGTGCCCGTGGCCTCGCCGGTTGCTTGCCGCCGTACGGGTATGCTCCCTTCCGGGTCACTTTCCCTCGGGTGCAACATGACCGATCTGAGCACGCGTCCGCGACCGACATGCAGTCCGCTGGGCGTTTCCAGCTACTTCGACGAGGCGCTGTTTGCGCGCGAGCTCGATGTCATCTTCGGCCGGAGCCCGCGCTACCTTGGCCATTGCCTGATGGTGCCGGAGCTGGGCGACTACTACGCGCTGCCGCAGGAGGGGGAAGGGCGCCTGCTGGTGCATTCGCAGAACGGAATCGAACTCGTTTCCAACGTTTGCCGCCACCGCCAGGCGCTGATCTGCCGGGGCCGCGGTTCGCTGGCGCAGAACTCCGTTGCTCCCGGCGGCAGCATCGTGTGCCCGATCCATCGCTGGACCTACAGTCCCAGCGGCAGGCTGCTGGGCGCGCCGCAGTTCTCGCGCGATCCCTGCCTGGACCTGACCAACTATCCGCTGCAGCAGTGGAATGGCTTGTTGTTTGAGCGTGCCAGCCGCGATGTTGCCGCCGATCTGGCCGGCATGAGTCGCGCCGCGGATCTCGATTTTTCCGGCTACAGCTTCGACCGCGCCGAATTGCACGAGTGCAACTACAACTGGAAGACCTTCATCGAGGTCTATCTCGAGGACTACCACGTCGTGCCGTTCCACCCGGGGCTAGGGCAGTTCGTCACCTGCGAGGACCTCGAGTGGGAGTTGCGCCCTTCGTATTCGGTGCAGACGGTGGGGGTCTCGGCGCGGCTCGGAAGCGCCGGCAGTCCGGTGTACGAGCGCTGGCAGCGGGCGCTGATGCAGTATCAGAACGGCGCGCCCTTGCCGTACGGGGCGATCTGGCTCACCTACTACCCGAACGTCATGGTCGAGTGGTATCCGCACGCCCTGACGATATCGACCCTGTACCCGCTGGCGCCGCAAAAAACGCTCAACGTGGTGGAATTTTTCTATCCCGAGGAGATTACGGCCTTCGAGCGCGAGTTTGTCCACGCGCAGCAGGCGGCATACATGGAAACGTGTCGGGAAGATGACGAGATCGGCGAGCGCATGGACGGGGGCCGGCTCGCCCTGATGCGGCGCGGCGACGATGCCTTCGGACCCTACCAGAGCCCGATGGAGGACGGCATGCAGCACTTCCACGAGTGGTATCTGGCCCGAATGGGCGAGCGGGCCCCCCGCTAGCGCAGCAGCCGCGTCCGGCGGCGCACGAATAAGTACCGTGCTCGTCTGAATGGACGATTGGACGGCGACGCGGGTTTGGCAACAATGCACCCAGCGCGTAGGCCAAGGGAGGACAAGGCAATGACGCAAGCGGCGGTATTGGGCGGATTCGCAATCGGGCCCTCCTGGGCCTCGTTGGCGTTTCAACGGGGTCGGCAGGAATCCCCGGGCAAGAGACGGCAAGCCGCCAACGCTTGGATGTCGGCCGAAGAAGTCGCCGTCTTGCTGCTCAGTGGGGAATTTCTCGATGCCGGTGTTGCGGTCCCGGCGTCGTTTGCGCCGCTGGCCGTCGAGTCAGCGGTCAGTTCGGTCCGCCGCTGGACGCAGGAAGGCCGCATCTTCGCCATCCATGAGTTGTATCCCCGCTACCAGTTTGACAGCCGTGGCCGCCCCTATGGGGCGGTCGAGCGCGCGCTCGAGGTCCTGGGATCGTCCGAGCCGTTTCGGGTCGGGAACTGGTTCGCCACCCCCAACGCCCGCCTCAAGGGCAGGCGCCCGCAGGAGCTGCTTGCCAGTTCCCCGGCCGAGGTGCTGCGCGTGCTTGAGCACTCCGGGGCTGCGCGGCCGCAAAGCCAGGCTGCCTGACGTCGCCGGGTTGCCCCGCGGCTAATCCTCCTGCCGCTACGGGCCGCCGCGCCCGGCATTCTTGGCCGCCTCCCGCTCCTCGCGGACCAGTGCGGTGAGCTGGCGCAAGCGCGCATCAACCTCCGTCATCGTGTAGAAGTCGGCGTCGGCGACCCGGCGCGCCAGTTGCAGCTGTTCGACGGCTGCGGGCGCCGAGCCCAGCAGCAGGTACAGCTCGGCCGTGGCCTGGTGCTGCAGGGTTTTTTGATCGAGCGCGGCATAGCTGATGGCCAGGAAGTTGTAGAAGTCCGGATCGCTGTGCGACAGCGCAAGCTGGTCGCGCAGGTAGGCAATTGCCTGCGCGTGGTGATTGGCCCGCTGCAGCAGATCGGTGTACTGCATCGCCACGCAGCGCGACAGTGGAAAGTGCGTGGTGGTCTCCTGCGCCAGCTTGAGGGCCGCGTCGCGCTCGGCATCGTTGGTCGCCGCTTCAAAGCGCGCCAGCAGGACGATGTTGTCGAGGATTGCCGACGACACGGTGGTGGTGCGGCGCGCCGCCAGTGCGGCCTCGAGCGCCGGGCCCGGATGCTTGAGCTTGAGGTTGGTCAGCGCGATGCCGTAGTAGGCGGCCGTATCGGAGGCCGAGGCATGGTGCATTACCTGGTCGGTGAAGCTGGTCAAGCGGTCGTGCAGCCCCTGGGTCGATTCGTCCTGCAGCACGCGCAGGCGGGCGCGGATGAGCTGGAAGTCAAGGCTGTCGGCATGCTGGTGCGTATGGGCGGTGCGGATGCGCGCCTGCATGTCGGCGATGCGCTCCTCGTCCATCGGGTGCGTGCGCAGGTAGGCGGGCGCGACGCTGGCGTAGGCGCGGGTGCCCTGCTGCATGCGGGCAAAGAAGTCGGCCATGGCCTGCGGGTCAAAGCCGGCATCGACCAGGATCTGGAAACCGACGCGATCGGCCTCGCGTTCGTTGTCGCGCGAGAAGCTCAGCTGGCGCGAAAGCGCGGCGGCCTGCCCGACCGCCAGCGCGGCCTCGGCCCCCTGGCCGCTGCGCGCGGCGAGCAGGGCGACCAGCACCGACCCGAGCGCGATCATGGCCGAATCCCGCTGGCGCGCGAGCGAGCGTGCCAGGTGGCGCTGTTGCACGTGGCCGATTTCGTGGCCCAGCACCGACGCCAGTTCCGATTCGCTCTGCGCGGTGAGTATCAGCCCGGTGTGCACGCCGATAAAGCCGCCCGGCAGCGCGAAGGCGTTGATCGACGCATCGCGCAACACGAAGAACTCGAAGTCGATGTTTCGCGCGGCGCTGGCGGCCACGAGCTGGAAGCCCAGCCGGTTGATGTATTCGATGGTCTCCGGGTCGTCCAGATATTGCGGACTTCGGCGGATGTACTGCTGCATGATCTCTTCGCCATAATGACGCTCCTCGAGCGGCGAGAGGTCCTCCCCGCCCGCCTCGCCCAGGGTCGGGAGCTCCTGCGCCCAGAGCGCCGGCTCGACGCTCAGCAGCGCGCAGAGGGCAAATACCAGGCAGCGGAAAAAGGGGATTTTCACGGGGGCAGCAAGCAGCCGAGGCCGATGGGCGACGATGCTTTGTATGATATCCGTCCCGCAAAATGGTTCCGGACGGGTTTTCCCGCTTGCCGGGGCCCGGCCAATAGGCGGCCGCCGCAAAGACGTCAGCAATCGTTACAAGGCACCCATGGCAAAGTCGACCAAGAAGCTGACGCATTTCGATGTCGCCGGGCAGGCGCAAATGGTCGACGTGGGCGCAAAGCAGCCGACGCGGCGCCTGGCGCGCGCCAGCGGCTCCATCAGCATGGCGCCCGCGACGCTGGCAGTGATCCGGGACGGAACCTCGGGCAAGGGAGACGTGCTCGGTGTTGCACGCGTTGCCGCCATCCAGGCTGCCAAACGCACCGCCGACCTGATTCCGCTGTGTCATCCGCTACCAATTACCAGCATCCAGATCGATTTCACAATCGAACCCGAACACAGTCGAGTCGTGTGCACGGCACAGGTGCAGACCCACGCGCCCACCGGGGTTGAGATGGAGGCCTTGACCGCGGTGCAAATCGGCCTGCTCACCATTTACGACATGTGCAAGGCAATCGACCGCGGCATGGTCATCGGCAACGTGCGCCTGCTGGAAAAGCGCGGCGGGGCCAGCGGCACTTGGACGCTCGCCCCCGAGCCCACGCACTGAGGCCGGTCGAATCGGCCGCGCTCGGCGGCCGGGCAGCGGAGCCTGCCCTAGGCGGGCGGAAGGGTCTCGAGGAAGCTCGGACGCGCCGCCAGCTTCTCGTAGTAGCGGGCGAGGTTGGGGTGATCCGGGCGCCAGCGGATCTCGGGAAAGCGAAAATCGAGGTAGCCCAGCGTGACCCCCAGGGCGATGTCGGCCAGGCTGAAGCGCTCGTCGTGGCACCAGGCCTTCTCCGCCAGCGCGGTGGAGGCCGCATGCAGGCCGGCCTCGACCTTGCCCAGGTGCCGGTCGATCCAGGCCTGCGAGCGAGCGTGCTCGGGGCGCTGGGTGTGCTCGAGCCGCACCAGCACCAGCGCGTCGATGATCCCGTCGGCCAGCGCCTCCCAGGTGCGCACTTCCACCCGCTGGCGCCCGCTGGCGGGAATCAGATGCCCGACCGGAGTGAGTGTATCGAGGTACTCGACGATGACCCGCGAGTCGAACACCGCACCGCCGTCGTCCATGATCAGGCAGGGGACCTTGCCCAGCGGATTGAAGCGGGAAATGGTGGTCTCGGGCGCCCAGACGTCGGTCATTTCGAGTTCGCACTCGATGCGCTTTTCCGCCATGACGATTCGCACCTTGCGCGCGTATGGGCTGGTCGGCGATGCAATCAGACGCAGATTTCGTAACATGAGTGCCTGGCTCTAACAAAGACCGGGACAAGGCCCCGGTGCCGGCCTGCGCCGCCGGGGCGCTGGCAAAGCGGCGCTTGACCCTGGGGCGCCGTCGCCCGGTCGGACCCGCGCGCGGGTAGGTGCGGGCAGTATATCTTGGGGCGCGAGCGGTTCCCAAGGCCGCGCGCATGCCGATGCTAAACTGCAACGCTCCTGGCGCCGCTGCTGTCCGTGGCGACGAATGCTGCCATCCACCCGTTGTCGGCCCGCTCGCCTTTTCTCGTGTCTACTGACCGCCCCGCTACGCTCGCGTTGTCCGCGCTGACGGCGATCTCGCCGCTGGACGGCCGGTACGCGCGCGTGGCCGGCGATCTGCGCGCGGTTTTTTCCGAGTTTGCCTTCATGCGTGCCCGGGTGCGGGTGGAAACGGAATGGCTGATCGGACTGGCCGGCCTGGGGCTGCCGGAATTGCCGGCGTTCGATGCACCGACGATCGCGGCGCTGCGCGCCCTGGCGAACGATTTTTCGCTGGACGACTGCGCCCAGATCAAGGAAATCGAGGCGCGCATCAATCACGACGTCAAGGCGGTCGAATACTGGATCAAGGAGCACGGCACGGGGCTGCCCGCGCTGCGCCGCGCGGGCGAATTCATTCATTTCGCCTGCACCTCGGAAGACATCAACAATGTGGCCTATGCCCTGATGCTGCGCGAGGGTCGCGACCTCGTGCTGGGCAGCCTGCGGGCGGTGCACGCGCGCCTGCGGGCCCTGGCGCACGAGCATGCATCGACCGCGATGCTGGCGCGCACGCATGGACAGCCGGCCACGCCGACCACGGTCGGCAAGGAATTTGCGAATTTTGCCCAGCGCCTGGCCAAGGCGATCGAGACCATCGGCAAGGTGGCGACCCGGGCCAAGATGAACGGCGCGGTGGGCAATTTCAATGCCCACCTGGTCGCCGCCCCGCACATCGACTGGGAGGCGTTCGCGCGCGGCATCGTCGAGGGCCTAGGCCTGCAATGCAATGCGTACACGATCCAGATCGAGCCGCACGACTGGATGGCCGAACTCTTCGACGCGATGGCCCGCGCCAACACGGTGGTGCTCGATCTAGACCGCGACCTGTGGGGCTACATCGCGCTGGGCTATTTCCGCCAGCGGCTGCGCGAGGGGGAGGTCGGATCCTCGACCATGCCGCACAAGGTCAACCCGATAGACTTCGAGAACTCCGAAGGCAATCTGGGCATTGCCAACGCGTTGCTGCGCCACTTCTCCGAGAAGCTCCCGGTGTCGCGCTGGCAGCGCGACCTGAGCGATTCCACGGTCCTGCGCAATCTGGGCGTGGCCTTCGGCCATTGCCGTGTCTCGTATGACGCTTGCCTGCGCGGACTCGACAAGCTCGAGGTCGACCAGGCTGCGCTGGCGGCCGACCTCGACGCCTGCTGGGAGGTCCTGGCCGAGGCTGTTCAGACCGTGATGCGGCGCTACGGCGTTGCCGAACCCTACGAAAAGCTCAAGGCGCTGACGCGCGGCCAGGCGATCGATCGACACGGCCTGCAGGAGTTCGTGCGCGGCTTGCCGATCCCGGAGCAGGCTCGCCAGGCACTGCTCGACCTGACGCCGGCCACCTACACGGGCAAGGCGGCGGAGCTGGCACGACGCTGCTGAGCAGGCCGCCGGGACGAGCAAGGGGGAACCGAAAGTGAGGTCCGTGTTCCTGGCGCTGGCCCTGGGATCGGCATTGTGCGCGGCCCCCGCGTGGGGCCAATTTGCCAAGCCGGAGATCGCGGTGCAATACCGCCAGGCGGCGATGTTCCTGATGGCCAACCACATGCAGCGCATCAAAGGCGAGCTCGACTACAGCAAGCCCAACCTGGACGTCATCCGCGCCAGCACGGCGCTCATCGACACGCTCAAGACGCTGCCGTTCGAGGCGTTCGTGGAGGGGACGGCCGAGGTCGGCGATTCGGCGGCGAAACCCGAGATCTGGACCGAGCAGGAACGGTTCAAGAAGCTTGCCGGGGAAATGCAGGATCGCGTCGCCAAACTCAACGACGCCGCCCGCAGCGGCGATGTAGCGGCGATCCGCAGCGCCTTCGGCGAAGCCGGCAAGGCATGCAAGAGCTGCCACGACGACTATCGCCGGAAGAAGTGAAGGCGCGCCGGCCACGACCGGCCGGCACTTGCGGCCTTGGGTGGCCCCTAGAGGTGCACGAGATACGCGACCAGGGCCGCGCATAGCCCGAGCAGGAGCAGGGCGCGTGCGCGCGTGCGCGCATCGTCGCAGGTCTGCGCCTCGGCCCCGCCGCTCGCGTCCGCGTGCGCGGCGCACGGCTCGACGCCAGCTTGCCTTGGCCCCTGCGCGCTGCCCGCCAGCGCGCGCAGCGCCTTGCGTCCGGTAAGCATGGGCAGCACGAGGTCCTCGCCCTGGACCAGACGGTAGAACGCCAGGGCGCACAGGTGCAGCGCCACCAGGGTGTACAAGATGACCTCGCCCCAGGCGTGCAGCCGGGTGCAGCGACCGACCAGGGCTTCGGAAACCAAGCGCGCCAGGGGGCCTTCGCTCGCGATGTCGTCCCTGGCAAAGAGTCCGCTGCCGGCCAGCGTTGCGCAGACCGCGAGCAGCGCCAAGACGGAGAGGGCGCCCAGGGGGTTGTGCCCCGGGTAGCCGGCGTACGCGCCCTGCCGCCCGCGCAGCAGCGAGGCGGCGTACCCCAGCGTCGCCGCCGGCCCACGCACGAATTGGCCAAAGCGCGCGTACTGCGGCCCGGCAAAACCCCACAGGAGGCGAAAGCCGACCAGGGTCAGGACCGCATAGCCGCTCAGAAAATGCAGGCGCAATGCGCTGTCACCGCCCAGTTGTGCGCTGGCGCAGGCGCTGACCGTGCACACGACCAGCGACCAGTGGAACAGCCGTGTCGGCAGATCCCAGAGGACCACGCTCGCTCGCGATTGCCGCGGCGGTCCGCGGCCGGGCGCGCTGTGCGGCATTTCGGGCAAGACCCGCCGCGTGCGGCCGCCGCCCGCTACTGCAGGACCGCGCGCTCGTCCTTGACCGGGCGCACCAGGTCCGAACGCTTCACGCCCAGGTACTTGGCAATGGCCGCGGCGACGAAGACCGAGGAGTACACGCCGAACAAGATGCCCAGGGTGAGCGCCAGTGCGAAGTTGTGCAGGGCCGGTCCGCCGAAGAGCAGCATTGTGACCGTCATCGTCAGGGTCGCCCCGTGCGTGATGATGGTGCGCGAGATGGTGGCCGTGATGGCCGAATCGATTACCTCGACCACGCTCGCCTTGCGCATGGTGCGAAAGTGCTCCCGCACCCGGTCGAAGATGATGACCGACTCGTTGACCGAGTACCCCAGCACCGCCAGCACCGCCGCCAGCACCGGCAGCGAGAATTCCCAGCGGAAGATGGCGAACATGCCGATCACCAGAACGACGTCGTGCAAGTTGGCAATGATGGCCGCGGCGGAGAACTTCTTTTCAAAACGGATCGCCAGATACAGGGCGATGCCCAGCACGACCATGAGCAGCGCCACGCCGCCGTCCTGGGCCAGCTCCGAGCCGACCTGCGGGCCGACATACTCGACCCGGCGCAGCTCGGTGCACTGGCCGGCAAGCTGATGCTGGGCGTTGAGCAGCGGCGCCGAGGCCTCCGGGCTGCGCTCGGCCTGCGGCAGCTGGATGAACTTTGCGTAGTCGGCATGCACCGCCGCACAGGCGGGCGCTTCGCCCGCGGACGGGACGGCGGTGAGGGCTGAGAACACCTGTTCGGCCTGCTGGCCCGAGGTGAACCCGGCGCGCGCCGGCAGGCGAATCAAGACGTCGTTGGCCGAGCCAAAGCTCTGGACCTGGAATTCGCCCTTCTCCGTGGCGCCAATGGCCGAGCGTATGCCCTCGAGGTTCGCCGGCGCGCGAAAGGCGACTTCCATCACGGTGCCGCCGGTGAACTCGATCGACAGGTTGAGCCCGCGAAAGGCGAGAAATCCCACCGCCGTCAGGAACGTGATGAGCGAGATCACGTTGAAGACGAGCGCGTAACGCATGAACGGAATGGTCCGGTGGATGCGGAAAAATTCCATGGATGGATAGCTCCCTTCAAAGACCCTGGCCGGAATCAGCCACGCGCGGCCCCGCCGGCCGCGGCGCTCGGGCGCCAGATCTGGCCGATCGGAACCGACTGCAGGCGCCGGCGCGAGCCGTACAGCAGGTTCACAACGCCGCGCGAAATGAAAACTGCCGAGAATATCGAGGTGAGTATGCCCAGCACATGCACCACCGCAAAGCCGCGCACCGGGCCCGAGCCCAGCATGAACAGGAACACGCCGGCGATGAGCGTCGTCACGTTGGAATCGAGGATCGTGGCAAAGGCGCGCTCGTAGCCCTGTGCGATCGCCTGCTGGGGCGCCGTACCCTTGCGCAATTCCTCGCGGATGCGCTCGTTGATCAGCACGTTGGCATCGATCGCCATGCCCAGCGTGAAGGCGATGGCGGCAATGCCGGGCAGGGTCAGCGTCGCCTGGAGCAGCGACAGCAGGGCAACCAGCAGCATCAGGTTGATGGCCAGCGCCAGCACCGACACGGCGCCGAACACGACGTAGTACAGAATCATGAAGACCGAAATGGCGGCAAAGCCGAACTCGGTGGAGCGAAAGCCCGACTCGATGTTGGTCGCGCCCAGGGAGGGTCCGATCAGGCGCTCTTCGATGATCTGCATCGGCGCCGCCAGGGCGCCGGCGCGCAGCAGCAGCGCCAGGTCATTGGCCGTTTGCGCGTTGCCCAGCCCGGTGATCTGGAAGCGCGAGCCGAACTCCGACTGGATGGTTGCCACCGTCAGCACTTCGCCCCGGCCTCTTTCGAACAGCACGACGGCCATGGGCTTTTTGAGGTTCTCGCGCGTGACCTGGCGCATGATGCGACCGGCCGATTCGTTGAGCTCCACCGCGACCGCCGCCTGCTGCCGCTCATCGAAGGTCGCCTGCGCGCCCTGCAGCTGCTGTCCGGAGAAGATCACGTCCTTCTTGAGCACCACCGGGGTGCCGCGGCCGATCGTGAAGCGCTCCGAGCCAAAGGGCGGTGGTACCGTGCCGTTGACTGCCGCCAGGCCGTCGGCACTGACGTCCACCAGGCGCGCCTCGAGGGTGGCGGTGCGGCCGATGATGTTCTTGGCGCGCGCCGTGTCCTGCACGCCGGGCAACTCCACGACCACCCGGTCGGCGCCCTGCTGCTGGATCACGGGTTCGGCCACGCCGAGTTCGTTGATGCGGTTCTTCAGGGTCGTGATGTTCTGCTTGAGGGCGTTGTCCTGCACCGCAGTGCGGGCCGCCGGCGTGAGCGCGGCGATGAGCAAGGGGTCGGCCTCGGTGCCGCCATCTTGCAGCACCAGGTCGCTCATGGCGTCGTGGATGACGCCGTGGGCCTGGGTACGGCTGGCGGAATCGCGGAAGCGGATCTCCAGGCGCTCGCCGTCGCGGCGGATGCCTGCATGCCGCACGTCCTTGTCCCGCAGCAGGGTGCGCAGGTCGCTCTCGATCGTCTGCAGGCGCTTGTTGATCGCCTCGTCGAGGTCGACCTGCATGAGGAAGTGCACGCCACCGCGCAGGTCCAGGCCAAGGTACATCGGCAGGGCGTGGATGCGCTGCAACCACCCGGGCGTGCTCGAGATCAGATTCGGGGCGATGATGTAGGCGGGGTCGGTGCGGTCCGGATTGAGTTCGCGGTCGAGCAGGTCGCGCGCGCGGCTTTGCGTATCGGTGTCGGCAAAACGCACCCGCACCGTCGGATTTTGCCCGATCGTGTCCAGCGTGGTACCGAGCTGCGCAATGCCGGCGCGCTGCAGGCTCAGTTCGACCTGGCTGAGCAAGGAGGTATCGGCATGCACGGTCGCCTTGATCGACGCGATCTGCACGGCCGGTGCCTCGCCATAGAAATTGGGCACCGTGTAGAGCACGCCAAAGACCAGGGCGGCGACGATGACCAGGTATTTCCAGAGCGCGTAGCGATTCATAGGGAAGGTGGCCGGCAGGCTCTATCGTGCGATGGCAGCGCGTCGTGGTTGCCGGCTGTCACAGCGATTTCATCGTTCCCTTGGGCAGCAGCGTCTGGATCGCGCTGCGCTGGACCGACAGCGAAACGGCCTTGTCGCCGACACTGGCAACCTGGAGCGTGACGTATTGCTCGGACAGGTCGGTAATGCGGCCGACCAGGCCGCCGCTGGTCACGACCTCGTCCCCCTTGGAGAGCGCATCGATCATCGCCTTTTGTTCCTTCTGCTTCTTTGCCTGGGGGCGGATCAGCAGGAAATAGAACACGACCATCATGAGCGTGATGACGACCAGCGGCATCCAGCTGGGCTCGGCGCTGGGCGCACCCTGGGCGTATGCGTCGGATAGGAAGAACATCTGGCATCTCCGTGAGCTTGGACCCGGCAATGCGCGTCCGCGGTTCCGGCCCCCGCCGGCGGCGATCGACCCGCCGGGCATCGGCCCGCCGGGTCGAGCCTCAGCCGATCGAACCCGAGCCGTCGAGCGCTGTGGGGCGGGGAAAACCGCGCATTATAGCGGGGACGGTGTGCCGCACTGGCGGCTGGCGCGTTCGGCGCTGGCAAACTCGGCAAAGCGCTGCTGCTCGATGGCGGCGCGGGCGCGGTGCATGAGATCGAGGTAGTAATGCAGGTTGTGGATCGTGTTCAAGCGGGCCCCGAGAATCTCGTTGGTGCGCTGCAGGTGATGCAGGTAGGCGCGGGAGAAATTGCGGCAGCACGCGCAGGCGCACTGCGGATCGAGCGCACCGGTGTCGTCGCGATGCACGGCATTGCGGATCTTGATGTCGCCGTGACGGGTGAACAGCCAGCCGTTGCGAGCGTTGCGGGTGGGCAAAACGCAGTCGAACATGTCGATGCCGCTGCCGATCGCCCGCAACAGGTCCTCCGGGGTGCCCACGCCCATGAGGTAGCGCGCGCGCTCATCGGGCAGGCGCGGCGCCGTGTGCTCGAGTATGCGCTGCATCTCGGCCTTGGGTTCGCCCACCGACAGGCCGCCGATGGCATAGCCATCAAAGCCGATGTCGCGCAGCCCGGCCAGGGAGCGCTCGCGCAAGTCCGCGAACATGCCCCCTTGGACGATGCCAAACAGGGCGTTACGGTTGCCCAGCCGGTCGAATTCGGTGCGGCTGCGCCGCGCCCAGCGCAGCGACAGTTCCATCGAGGCACGGGCCTCTTCGTGGGTGGCGGCGCGCCCGGCCACGGCTGTCTCTTGCCCGAGCCTGTCATCGGCAGCGACGCGGCGCGCACGGGGCTCCTTGCCGCTTGCGCCGCGCGGCGGCGCCGGGCCGATCCAGTAGGGCGTGCATTCGTCGAAGATCATGGCGACGTCCGAATTCAGGACGGTCTGAACGCGCATCGATTCCTCCGGCGTGAGCAGCAGCGCCGCTCCGTCGATGGGCGAGCGAAAGTGCACCCCTTCCTCGGTGACCTTGCGCAAGGCTCCGAGCGAGAACACCTGGAATCCGCCCGAGTCGGTCAGGATCGGACGGTGCCAGCCCATGAAGCCGTGCAGGCCACCGTGCTTGCGCAGGACATCGATCCCGGGCCGCAACCAAAGGTGAAAGGTGTTGCCCAGGACGATCTGCGCCCGCAGCGCGCTTAGCTCCTCGGGCATCATCGCCTTGACCGTGCCGTACGTGCCGACCGGCATGAAGGCGGGCGTATCGACGCTGCCATGGGCCAGGTGAAGCCGTCCCCGCCGGGCCGCACCGTCCTGGGCCAGGCACTCGAACACCAGGCTCACGAGCGGGCACTTTCGCCGGCATCGGGCGCCGACAGCCGGCTGCCCGCACGCTCCACGAGCATGGCGTCACCGTAGCTGAAGAAGCGGTAGCGCACGGACACCGCATGCCGGTAGGCCTCGAGCACCGGCCCGGGTCCGGCGAAGGCTGCCACCAGCATCAGCAGGGTCGAGCCGGGTAGGTGGAAATTCGTCAGCAGGCGGTCGACGCACTGGAAGGCGAACCCCGGCAGGATGAACAGCCGCGTCTCGCCGCCGCCCGCCTGCACGCGCCCGTCGCGCACGCTCGATTCGAGCGCGCGAACGCTGGTGGTGCCGACCGCGATGACCTGCCTGCCGCGCTCGTGGGCCTGGTTGACGAGATCGGCGGTTGCAGGGGGAACGTGAAAGCGCTCGCTGTGCATCCGGTGCTCGCGCAGGCGCTCGGTGCGCACCGGCTGAAAGGTCCCGGCGCCCACGTGCAGCGTGACAAACGCGATGTGCACGCCGCGGGCCCGCCATTGGGCCAGCATGGCCTCGCTCAGGTGCAGGCCTGCCGTGGGTGCGGCGACCGCGCCCGGCGCCCGTGCGTACACCGTTTGGTAGCGCGCCGCATCCTCGGCCAGCGGCGCGTGGCGTATGTAGGGCGGCAAGGGAACCTGACCGGCCGCCTCGAGGACCTCGTCGAGCGGCGCCTCGAATTCGAGCTCGAAGAGATCGCCGTCCCGACCCAGCACGGTTGCGGCACCGCTTGCGCGCGGCGCTGCCCCGGGCGCGGCAAAGCGCAGCCGCAGGCCCGGCCTGGGCGCGTGGCTGGTCCGCAGCAGGGCATGGGCGCGATGGCTCGAGAGCGCGCGCTCGATGAGCGCCTCCACGCGTCCGCCGCTTTCCTTTTCACCGAGCAGGCGCGCCTTGATCACGCGGGTGTCGTTGAGCACCAGCACATCGCCGGCCTGGAACTTTCCGAGTAGGTCGGGGATGTGCTCGTCGTGGCAGCCGTCGGCACGCACGTGCAGCAGACGTGCCCCTTCCCGCTGTTCGGCCGGATGCTGGGCGATGAGCTCCGGCGGGAGGGAAAACTCGAAGTCGGAGCGGCGCAGCTCGGTGGCGGCGCCGGCCTGTGCGCTGCACGCGGCCGATGGCAGGGCGCCAAGCGGGGACGAGCGCGAGACGATGGCTGGACCGGCCATGGTTGTGCGACCCAATGGTGGTGCCGGGAGAGGGAAGCGAACCCACACTCTGTTGCCGGAACCGGATTTTGAGAGCCGTGTGCCTGATATTTCGCAGTGAACGCAAAATGTTGGAAGCGCAAAGCGCAACTTTACAAGATCTATGGAAATTTGCGCGCGGTCCCGAGTAGGTTGAAAGCCAGGAAGAAGCGCAAGAAGCTACCTGTCCGATCGGCGCACCAGCAGACGATTCTTCGAGTCCGCATCGGCTGGGAACAACGTCTCGATGCGTATCTCCTGCAGGGTCACGTCTTGCGCTGTCCCTAGCGTTGCGATCGTGGTGAAAAGATTCAACGCCAATTCGCTACGACGCAGGTTTACCCCAACCATCAAAGGCAATGCTTCGACCGGGACTCGCGGTTCGCCCAATCGCGCGAATGCCGGCTCGATTTCGCTGAGCAAGGCGTCGTCGCGACTGTCACGCGCTTGCGCGACGCCCAGATCGCGGCGCAGGCGGCCTAATACTTTTCGCGCTACCTCGTCGCAATTCTCGAGATAGGGCCGCATGCCCCCCGGTCGAACGAGCAGGAGCGCCATGTTGTAGGGCGGATCGAAGCGCGAAAGATCGACCGTGAACGTTGAAAGTATCCATCGAGCGCTCTCGTTGGCGTCAACAATATCGTAGCGCCGATTCACGACAAAGGTCGGATTCGGCTCCATCGCGCTGAGTAGAAATTGCAGCGCGTCGCGCACCGGGCCCATCGAAGGCGCGTTCATCGGCGTCTCGCAATATAGCGGCGCGAACCCTGCCGCAAGTAAAAGTTGGTTTCGGCTGCGCAAAGGCACGTCCATTACCTGCGTGAGGGCCAGCACCATTTCCCGGCTAGGCATTGCGCGACCCGTTTCGAGATAACTAAGGTGCCTCGTCGACACGCCGGCATCGAGCGCCAGCGCCATCTGGCTTCGCCCGCGAGCCAAACGCCACGCACGCAGCTGCGCGCCGAATACCACCCCCTCGTTACGAGGGGGCGGATGTGTCAGCAGATCCATGAAAGCAGCTTAAAGCAAGCGGTGAGCCTGGACCATAACCTCCCAGGTCATCGACAGCCTACGGTGATCAGCAGAAGATGCATTTCAATCAGAAAAGGTCGGGAATCAAAATGCAAGCGTACGAATTGGAAAAAACCGGCGATGGTGCGCGAATCGTTCTGCGAGATCGCGAAACTCCCGCTGCGGGCGCGCACGAAATCGTGTTGCGCGTAAAAGCTGCGGCACTGAACAAGCGCGATCTATTCATCCTGAACGGCACCTATCCGTTGCCGGCCAAGCACGGGGTTGTGCCCTTGAGCGACGGTGCCGGCGAGGTCGTCGCCGTGGGTCAGCGCGTGACGCGGTTCAAAGTCGGTGATCGCGCGGCCGGAAACTACTTCGCCCGATGGAAGAGCGGCCCCATAGAACCGGACCTGTTCGACCAACTCGGCTGCGCGCTCGACGGCATGTTGACGGAGTTCGCGGTTCTCCATGAGGAATGGGCCGTCCGCGTTGCCGAGCATTTGTCGTGGGAGGAGGCTGCCACGCTGGCTTGCGCGGGGGTGACGGCATGGAACTCCATTGTGGGTCCGGTGCCCGTCGTGGCAGGGCAAACGGTGCTCACGCTCGGTTCGGGGGGTGTCTCGCTCTTCGCGTTGCAGTTTGCCAAGGCACTTGGGGCGCGCGTGATCGCTACCACGTCCAGCAGCGAAAAGGCCGTGCGCCTGAGGGCGTTGGGCGCAGACGTCGTCATCAACTACGCCGAACAACCACAATGGGGCAAGGCAGTTCGAGAAGCCACTGGAGGCGCCGGCGTCGACCTGATCGTGGAAGCCTTCGGCGCCGACACGATCGAGCAATCCATGCGCGCCGTGGGGTTGCACGGCCAGATCATGCTGCTGATCGTTCGCGGCATGAAAAAACAGGAATTTCAGATTTCTGCCCAGTCCTATGGCTCCACGATGGCCACGATCCGCCGCGTGTTTGTCGGCAACCGGGCCAGCTTCGAGGCTATGAACCGGGCCATCACCCAGGCCAAACTGCGGCCTGTCATCGAACGCGTCTTCCCATTTTCCGAGGCACGGGAGGCGTATCGGTACTACATGCGCGGCGAGTCATTCGGCAAAGTCGTCATCGTGCGTCCAGCGAAGGCTGGCGCGTTCCGTGGGAGACAGTCCCACCG
>JGI12269J14319_10002391_pt1 | contig 18224 bp, 19 predicted proteins | sample PeaSoiSIISIP2007_FD_14319 | JGI IMG/M metagenome (IMG submission 14319) | reverse complement strand
GGGAGTGGCGGCAAGCCGAACCTCGCACTCTCGATTCTCGCCACCGCGATCGTCGCGGTGGGCTTTCAGCCGGTGCGTGAGCGCCTTCAGAAGATCGCCAACCGGCTTGTGTACGGCGAGCGGGCGACGCCGTACGAGGTGTTGAGTGCCTTCTCCGGACAGGTCGCCGAAACGTATGCCGCCGACGAGGTGCTGCCACGGATGGCCCGTGTCCTGCAGGAGGGCGCGGGCGCGGAGTCGGCAACGGTCTGGCTTCGCGGGGCGGGAGTGATCCGCCCCGCGGCGACCTTCCCGGAAGCAGATGCGCGGCTCGAGCCCTTGCCGATGAGCGACGGCGTCATTCCCGACCTGCACCGAGCGACGATGTCAGTGAGCGTGGACCATCAGGGCCACCTCCTCGGTGCGCTGAGCGTGGTCAAGCGCAGGGGCGAGTCCTTGACGCCGACCGAGGTCAAGTTGATCGACGACCTCGCGCACCAGGCGGGGTTGGTGTTGCGGAACGTCGGGCTCGCCGCCGAGCTGCAGGAGCGTCTCGACGAGTTGCGTGCCTCACGGCAACGGCTTGTCCAGGCACAGGACGAGGAGCGCCGTCGGCTGGAGCGCAACCTGCACGACGGCGCGCAGCAATACCTGGTTGCGATCAAGGTCAAGCTCGGAATTGCGGAGATGCTTGCGACCAGGTCTCCCGACCAGGCCAAGGCGACGGTGGCGCAGCTGAAAGCGGATGCCGACGAGGCGCTCGAAACGCTGCGCGACCTGGCGCGAGGAATCTATCCACCGCTCCTTGCCGACAAGGGACTGGTGGTTGCGCTGGAGTCGCAGGCTCGCAAGGCGACCGTGTCGGTGCAGGTCGAGTCCGAAGGCGTCGACCGTTACGCGCAGGACGTGGAGGCGACGGTGTACTTCTGCATCCTCGAGGCGTTGCAGAACGTCCAGAAATACGCAAGTGCATCCCATGCGACGGTGCGTGTCCGCGACCAGGATGGCGCGTTGCAGTTCGAGGTCATCGACGACGGCACCGGCTTCGACGCGGCAACGGCCAAGCGCGGCGCCGGTCTCACCAACATGGCGGACCGCCTGGACGCCCTCGGTGGTTCGCTCGCAGTGTCGTCAATTCCCGGGAGCGGCACCATGATTCGCGGGACCCTTCAGGTGCGCGAGCGTCTCCTCGCCTGACCGTTCCTAGGCCGAGGTTGCCGAGGCCCACGCCTCGGCGAGCCGATCGGGGCCGAAATCGGACTTGGAGATGAAGCCGGCCGCGCCGGCCTCCGCCGCGCGAGGTGCGTACTCTTCCGCCTCGTACGTGGAGAGGACGAGCACCACAACTGGCCTGGTGCTCTCGACGCCGGCGAGAATCTGCCGTGTGGCGTCGAGCCCGCTGATGCCGGGCAGGTTCACGTCCATGAGCACGAGATCGGGATGGAGTTCGCGGGCAGATGTGACCGAGTCCTCGCCGGTCTCGACCTCGCCCACGACCTCGAAGCCGTCGGTGAGCTCGACGACCGTTCGCGCGACATCGCGAAACGGCGCCTGGTCGTCGACGATCAACACTCGAACACTCATGGGGCACCTCGAACGGTATCCCGCCCGTCACGGACTGGCAAGCGTATCTGCCCCACGAACGCGGTGATGCAGGCACCCGTCACCTGCTCGCCCTATCCTCACTCCGTGCCGATCCGTGTGGTCCTCGCCGAGGACAACTACCTCGTGCGCGAGGGCATCCGGCAGCTGCTGGAGGCCTCCGACGAGATCGAGCTGCTCGAAAGCTGCATCGACCTCCCCGGGCTGGAGCGCGCCATCGAGGAACACAGCCCGTCGGTCGTCATCACCGACATCCGGATGCCACCGACCGGCACCGACGAGGGCCTGCGCGCTGCCGAGCGCCTGCGCGCCGAGCGACCCGAGGTTGGTGTCGTGGTCCTCAGCCAGTACGCGGAGCCGGAGTACGCGCTGGCGTTGCTCGAGAAAGGCGCGAGCGGTCGTGCGTACCTGCTCAAGGAGCGTGTGTCGGACATCGATCAGCTGGTCGGTGCGGTGCGCGAGGTGGCGCGCGGCGGGTCGGTGATCGATCCGCGAGTCGTCGAGGTGCTCGTGGCCGCGCGCAGTGCCGTCCGTGATTCGCCGATCGCGCAGCTCACGCCTCGGGAGCGCGACGTGCTCGAGCAGGTTGCGATGGGAAAGAACAATGCCGGGATCGCGGCTGCGCTCTTCCTCACCGAGCGGGCCGTTGAGAAGCACATCAACGCCATCTTCTCGAAGCTCGATCTCTCCGAGGAGCCGGACGTGCACCGGCGCGTCAAGGCCGCGCTCGTGTACCTGGCCGCGCAGCAGTAGGTCAGTCGCGCTGCTCGGCGTCTCGCGCGCCGACCAGGATCGACATGTTGCCCATCGGGTGCCGGTTCTCACGCATCAGTTGATGCGCGAGACCGACCTCATCGAAGGTGAACGTTCGTGACAGGCAGGGATCGACCTCGCCGGCGGTCACCATCGCGTTGTACGCCGCGCACTCGCCGTCGTTTGCGAAATGGGAGCCCTGCAGCCGCTTCTGGCGCATCCACAGGTAGCGGAGATCCACCGCCGCGTGGTACCCGGTGGTGCCTGCGCAGATCACCACCATGCCCCCGTTGTCGCACACGAATATGGATGTGGGGATCGTGTCCTCTCCCGGATGCTCGAAGACGATGCGCGGGTTGCGACGCTCGCCGACCACGTCCCACAGCGCCTTGCCAAAGGCACGGGCCCCGGCCGTCCAGGCCGCGAACGCTGCGTCGTCACGCCAGTCGGGGATGACGCCCCAGTGGGAGAAGTCGCGCCTGTCGATGTAGCCCCTGGCGCCGAGGTCGATGCAGTACTGCCCCCGCTCCGGGCCGGACGTCACGGCGATCGGTATCGCGCCTTTGGCGCTCGCGATCTGGATCGCCTGTGAGCCGAGGCCACCCGACCCGCCCCAGATGAGCACGACATCGTTCTCGGCGACCGTATGAGGCTGCCACGAGCAGAGCATTCGATACGCGGTGGCGCCGACCAGCGTGCAAGCGGCAGAGGCAGCCCAGCTGAGTGCCGGCGATTTGGGGAGCAGTTGGTGCGCCTGGACGAGCGTGTACTGCGCGAAGCTCCCCCAGTTGGTCTCGTACCCCCAGATTCGCGCACTCGGCGCGATGATCGGGTCGCCCCCCGCGGTGATCCACGGGTCGGCAGCGTCCCAGACGCCGCAATGCGCGACGACATGGTCGCCGACGCGAACGCTGTCGACTCCATCGCCGACCGCCCACACGATCCCCGACGCGTCGCTGCCGCCGATGTGGAACTCCTCGGTCTCACCCGCCTTGCGGCGTGCGGCGACGACGTCAACGGGTCGCCCGAGCGCGGCCCACACGTTGTTGTAGTTGACCCCCGCGGCCATCACGTAGACGAGCACCTCTCCCGGCCCCGGCTGCGGTGTCGGCACGGTTTCGACCGCGAAGGCGGTCTGCGGATCCCCGTATCGCTCCGGCCGGATCAGCTGCGCGTGCATCCGCGCCGGGACGTCGCCGACGCGCGGCATCGAGCCGACGTCGGTCAGATCCTGCGTGGCCATAGAGCCTGGGACGATACACGGGCAGCTCCTCCGAGTGAGTCCGTGGCGTTTTCCCCTTCCACACGGTCGGCTACACTCACCGACGCTCTTCGGACACCAGACAGGGGAGGATCCGGCCGGTGACGTGCGATCACTGCGGCAAGCAGGTGCCGGATGCGGTGTTCTGCACCAACTGCGGCGCGCATCAGGGTCTTGCCGCCGACGCAATCGCGGCTCAGGAACGTCTTCAGCATTTCGCCGCGCATCCCGGCGAGCACGTGTCGCAACCGTCGCTCTTCACCACGCTGTTCCCGCACCTCGGACACCAGAAGGTCCACGAGTTCCGCTGGGGATTCCTGCTCGGCCTGGCGATTGTCGTCGTGCTGGTGGCGACCGGGCTGATCGTCGCCGCCCTGCTGGTGTCGATCTTCCTCGTGCCGACTCTCTACATCGCGTATCTGTACGAGGCGCAGGTGTATCGCGACGAGCCGGCGCTGGTGCTCGCCGTGACACTCGTGGGCGGCATCGTGATCGGGCTCGCGGTGACGATCGTCGCCGACCGCGTCATCGGCGTGAGCGTCCGGCCGAGCGGGGGACCGATCGTCGGGTACGCGGTCGTGCTGCCGGTCATCCAGCTCATCGTCATGCCGCTTCCGGCGCTGCTGCTCCGCTCCCGGCCGAAGTTCGGCGAGACCATCGACGGCCTCGTCTTCGGCGTCACCGCGGGCCTGGGCTTCGGAATCGCCGAGAGCCTCGTCAACTACTCGAACGTCATCGCCGGCCTGGGCGTGCGAACGGCGTCGGCATCCTGGATCTATCCGACGGCGTCGATCGCCGTGCTCGTTCCGCTGCTCCACGGAAGCACCGCCGGGGCGATCGCCGCAACCCTGTGGCGTCCGTCGCGCACGGGCAGCGGGCGCTGGGTGTCGATGTTCGGTATCCCGATCGCACTGCTCGCCGCGATCGGGTTCTACGCGGGGAGCCGGATCCTCGCCGGAGGCGGTGTCGCGCCGCTGATCGTGCTGCTCTACCAGGCGGCGGTGGTGGTCATCGTGCTCATCTACATCCGCCACCTCGTGCATCACTCGCTGATGGAGGAGGGCCGCGACCTCGGCTACCGGGCGATCGTGTGTCCCCATTGCCACCATCACGTGATGGCGGCCGGGTTCTGTCCCAGCTGCGGTGCCGCGCTGAACGCATCGCCTCGCCGGGAGACGGGCCTCGTCCCGGCGCCGGCCGCGACGGATCCGGCCCCGGGGACCGCGTAGATGGCGGTCACCTGCACCCATTGCGGCACCGTCAACCCCGACGACAACACGATCTGCCAGTCGTGCGGCATGCCGCTGGCGGCTGCACCCGCGGATGCCGCTTCGACCGCCGGGTCACGGGCCTCGCAGCCGGCCGACATGCCCGGCGTCGCGCTTCCCATCCTTGACGAACCGATCGCTGTTCCTGCCGGTGGCACCTCGCCGGTGAGCCCCGCTTCGGCGCCCTCGACCTTCCTGCCCCCCGGCTACGTCACGGGGACGAGCCCGTACCTGCCCGCGCCGGCGCCGGGCGCGGCGCCGCTGCACCGGACCGGGAGCTTGAGCGTGTTCGCGATCGTCGGCGTGATCAGCATCGTCTTCGGGGGCGCCGGAGCCGTGTTCGCGGCGCTGCGGACCGGGGCGACGACGCCGCCACCCGCGACATCGGCTCCCGCGAACGTGCCCCCAGTCGCCAGTGGCTCGTCGACACCGCAGACATCCATCTCGGCGAGCTCCGGATCGATGGCCACCACGCCGTTCGCGACGGTGTTCGTCCCCTCCGGCTTCACGGTCACCGACCAGGGCGCCGACTACATCCAGCTCACGCCGGAGGGCAACGGGAACGAGGCGGTGGTGTTCCAGGGTGAGCCGCTGTCCGAGCCGACCACGAACGCGCAGCTGGACCAGGATCTCCTCGCGACCGATCAGCAGAACGGCGATCCGAGCGCCCGCTTCTGCTCGACGAAGGCACCGACCAAAACGCAGCTCATCGGCTCGGGTGGCCCGATCACCGCCGATGTGATCTCGGTGTGCGAGAACTACACGCCCACCGGCGGCGTGGCGTTCGCCGCAGTGGACGGTTTCATCGACGCGGTCGCACGGACGTCGAGCGGACCGCTCGAGGCGATCTGGGTGAACATCTTCGCCCCGCAGGGCGACTACCAGTCGTTCTCCAACAGCCTGCCCGCGGAACTGTTCACGCAGGCGACCTTCACCGACGCGGGGCCGACCAGCTAGTCGTCGGTGCGGTAGCGCCAGACCGAGGGGAAGGCGACCGCGGCCGCCCCGAGCCCCACGATGCAGAGCGCGCCGCCGGTGACGATGGCGACCTCGGCGCCGAACGCATTGGCCACGATGCCGGTCTCGACGTCGCCGAGGTTCGGGCCGCCGGTGACCACCATGAAGTAGAGCGCGGTGAGCCGGCCGCGGAGCTCATCGGGCGCGATGCGCTGCATGATCGTCGTGCGGCACACCGCGCTGAAACTGTCCGCGCCGCCGGCGACCGCGAGCAGGAGCAGCGCCACCCACAGGGACCTCGCGAAGCCGAAGGCGATGATGGCCAGGCCCCAGGCGAAGATCGCGACCACGATGATGCGGCCGAGCCGTCGCGACCGAGCCACCGCTCCGCTGGTGAGCGCGGCGATGACCGCGCCCAATCCCGGAGCCGCGTAGAGCAGTCCGAGGCCCTGCGCCCCAGCGTTGAACGTGGTCGCGGCTAGCACCGGGAACACCGCACGGGGCAATCCGAAGATCATCGCCGCAAGATCCATCGCGAAGCCTCCGAGGATGACCGGCTGGCGGCGCGCGAAGCTCAGCCCTCGCAGGATCGCGGCCACGGGACGCTCGCGCTCGAGGGAGGAGCGCCCCTGCGCGGGCAGGAGCACCACCGCCGTCAGCGCCGCGCTGAAGGTCAGCACGTCGACCGAGTACGCCGCCGGAAGTCCGAGGTGCGCGATCACCAGGCCCCCGATGGCCGGACCGGCCACCAGCGTCGTCTGGAACAGCACGATGTTGAGCGAGAGCGCGCCCGGCAGCCGGTCGATACCCACCAGGTTCGGGATGATGGCCGTGCGAGTTGGGGCGTCGACCGCGCCGACCAGCGCCGCCAGCGCCACCACCGCGTAGATCTCGAGGAGCGCCGGATGGCCGATGAACGCGCCGAGCGCGAGCAACCCCGAGCACGTGGCCAGGCAGAGCTGGGTGACGATGAGCACGCGCCGGCGGTCGAACCGGTCGGCGATCGCACCCCCACCCAGCGAACCGCACACCAGCGGCACGGCCTGCACGATGCCGAGCAGTCCCACGTCGAGAGCCGAGCGCGTCAGCGAGTACACCTGGAAGGGCACGGCGACCAGCGTGATCTGGCGCCCGATCAGCGAGATAAGCTGCCCCACGAAGAGACGGCGAAACGGCCGCGACTCGCGAAGGGATCGCGCATCCACGGCGAGCGTGCGGAATGCCCGGCTGGCCATCGGCCGCCGTTCCGGCTCGCCCGCAACACGTCCGGCAGCCGATCCAGCCTCGTCCCGTCCCGGGCCGGGGGTCAGTTGGTCCGGCATACCGTCCCCGCCGGAGGCAGCACGAGGCGAGTGAGGTACGCCGCCTCGTCGGCATCGGCGCACCGGCTCTTGCCGAAGGAGACGTGCCCGTCGCCCTCGCGGGTCAGCAGCACCGAACCCGGGAAGAAGGGCAGCGCACCGACCGCCCACTGGTACGGGGTCGCTGGATCGCCGGTCGCCCCGACCAGCAGCAGCGGGACCGTGTCGACCGTGTGGAACTCCCGTGCGGCCGGATGGAACGGCCAGTCGGCGCAGACGAGCAGACCCCAAACCACATCGGCGCCGAAGACGGGGTCGATGACGTTCATGCGCTGCGCCTCGGTTGCGTAGGTCGAGACGGCCGTCGGCACGGCGCCGTCGGCGCAGGCGATGGAGACGTTCGCCTCGGCGACCGGGGAGTAGGTCCCGTTGCTGCCGCGCCCGAGGTAGTCGTCCGCCGAGCCGAGGAGCAGACCGGCGTTGCCGCGCGCGGCCCGGGTGAGCGCATTCGCCAGGGCGAGCTCGAGGTCACGATCCTCCGCCGGCTCGTAGAGGTACGTGAGGATGCCGGTGAGCGCCTCACCTGCAGCGGCTGCCGGGCAGCCCGTGCCAGCACCTGGGCGATGACCGAGGCCGGCGTTCCGGTGAAACCGCAGCCGTGCGCGCACCCGGCTTCGAAGTCGGTCAGGTCGCGCTCGAAGGAGGTGGCCTGCGCCTCGCTCTCGGTGATGAGCGAGAGGCTGGGGTCCTCCACGCCGTCGAGCACCATGGCGCGCACGTTCTTCGGATAGAGCGACGCATACACCTCACCGAGGTAGGTGCCGTAGCTCAAACCGAGGTAGGTCAACTTCGGCTCGCCGAGCGCCCGGCGCAGCTCCTCCAGGTCGCGCGCGGCGTACTGGGTTCCGAGGAAGAGCAACCGGCGACCGTTCCGGGCCAGACAGCCTGCCGCGAAGCGCTGCGACAGTGCTTCGATGGTCATCTGATTCGCGGATGACATGTCGATGGGGTCGAGCGCGAAATAGGCGTCGAGATCGGACGGCGCCAGGCACCGCGCGGGCTCACTGCGACCTGTGCCGCGCGGATCGAACGAGACGATGTCGTATGAGGCGCGAAGGGTGGCGAACCTGCCCGCGGCCTCCTCCAGGTAGGCGATGCCGGACTCCCCGGGCCCGCCGGGGTTCACGACGATCGAGCCACCGGGGTGTGCGGTGAATGCGGGCAGTCGTGCGACCGCGATCGCGATCGTCGTGCCGCCGGGCTCCGCGTAGTCGAGGGGGACGGTCATGGTCGCGCACTGCAGTCCCGGGCTGCCGGCGCACGCGCGGAACTCGAGCGGGGGCATCGCCGGCAGCGCCAGCGGAGGTGGAGCGGGCGCCGCGAGCGTTGCCGGGGGCGGCCCCGTCGTCGGCCGGACGGTGGTCGAAGCCGGCGGGCTCGCGCTGCAGGCGCTGACCGCGCAGAGCGCAGCCCCGATGCCAAGCCGCGTCCACACTCTGGATCGCACCGGGCCAACGCTATCCTGTCGGCCGATGTTCAGGATCGCCACTCGGATAGCAGGACGCGTCGGGGCGTGACCGTCCGCGACACCTGGAACCCCGCCCAGTACGAGCGTTTCCGGACCGAACGCGAGCAGCCCTTCCACGATCTCGTCGCGCTCATCACCCGGCGCCCTGCCGGTCGCGTCGTCGATCTCGGCTGCGGTACCGGCGTCCTCACGGCGATGCTCCACCACCAGCTCGGCGCAGCGGCGACCCTGGGCGTCGATTCGTCGTCGTCGATGCTCGACCGAGCCCGCCCACTCGAAGCACCGGGTCTGTCCTTCGTACCCGGCGATATCGCCACGTGGGGACCGGACTCGCCCTTCGACCTGGTGTTCTCCAACGCCGCGTTGCAGTGGGTCGCCGACCATCGCTCCCTGTTCGCGCGCCTCACGGCGATGCTCGCCCCGGGCGGCGAGCTCGCGGTCCAGGTGCCCGCCAACTTCGATCACGTCTCCCACACGCTCGCCGCGGAGATCGCCCGCGAGGAGCCGTTCGCCGCCGCGATGCACGGCTACGCTCGGACGTTCTCCGTCCTGCCCCCCGAGGAGTACGCGTCACTGCTCCACGGACTCGGGTTCGTCGCGCAGTCGGTCCGCCTCCAGGTGTACGGGCACGTGCTCGAGTCACCGGACGCGGTTGTCGAGTGGGTGCGCGGCACGCTGCTCACCGACTACGAGTCGCGTCTGCCGGGACCGTTGTACCAGGCGTTCGTGGCCCGATATCGCGAGCGCCTGCATGCCGCACTCGGCGATCAGCGACCGTACTTCTACCCGTTCAAGCGGATCCTGCTGTGGGGTCGCCTCCCGGTCTGACACGACGCATCGCCAAGGAGCAGCGCATGGAGATCAAGCGTCTCGACCTCGGACACCTCTACGTCACGGCGCGCGCCTGGCCGGTGCACGGCTACGTCATCCTCCATGACCGGCTCGGCGTGGTGCTCGTCGATACCGGGTGCGGAGGACCTGACGACGTCCTCCGCCACTACAGGGTGGTCAACCGGAGGGTCGCCGACGCCCTTGGGGACCATGGGCTCGCGCCGGTGGACGTGACCATGGTGATCAACACCCACCTGCACTTCGATCACTGCGGGCAGAATCCGGCGTTCGCGCACGCCCCCCTCCTGGTCCAGCGCACCGAGCACGAACGAATCCTTCGCGAGCGCGACGAGGTGACCGACTGGATCGAGGCTTCGGGGATGCGGTTCGAGCTCGTCGAGGGGAGCGTCGAGCTGGCACCCGACCTCCGACTCGAGACGACGCCCGGGCACACCGCCGGCCATCAGTCGGTGATCGCGACCACGGAGCTGGGGAGAGAGCTGTTCATCGGCGACGCCGCCTACACGCGAGCGATCTGGAACCACGCCGACAGTGCCAACCTCCCCGAGGGGCAGGCCGCCGACGTCGATGCCTGGCAGGCTTCGCTCGCCAGTCTGAAGGCGCTCGCGCCGGCGCGAGTGCACTTCTGCCACGACGGATGACGACCGGCAGCCCCGCTTAGCCGTCCGGGTCGGTGCCGTCCCACTCCTCGAGGGGTCTCGACCACCAGCCCCAGTCCGGATCGAGACGCGGTCGCCCCGGCAGTGCGATCCGCCCGTTGCACCAGAGCAGAGCGTCCTCCGGCGCGGCGTCGACCGGCAACCACATGGGGAAGAGGCGTGCCACCACACGTCCGCAGAGCTCGCCGGGCATCGCGAAGGCGACGTCGAGGCCGCGACCGATGTCCCACGTGTGGATGAGCAACTCGTCGCATGACATCGCGCTGAACCCCGACCGATCGGTCATACCCGAGTTGTGCCAGGCACGCGCCTCCGGCGGCGCATCTCGAAGCACGGCGGCGAGGATCGACGCGTTCGCCTCGACGTTGTCGAGGAGGCCGTCGACGTCGAGGCCCGGGTCGACATCCCGCGAGAGCGCAAGTCGACGCGTCGCCCGGCTGGCCAGGTGGGCCGCGTACCAGAGCTGGGCGTTGATCATGTGCCGGAGCGTCTCCCCGCAATTCCACTCCAGGTCGGGAACGGGCGCCCTCCAGTCGCGCCCGCGGAGCGGACGCAGGAAGCCCAGGACCAGGTCGCGCGTGGCCACCACGTCGTCGGCGGTGACGTGGTCGGTTGCCACCGGGTCAGGAGATGGCGTTGACGATCTCCTCGCGCAGGCCCGGGAACGTCGCGAGGTACGCGCGACGCTCTGCCTTGAGCTGCTCGACCAGCGCGCGATACTCGTCGCCGCGGCCCTGGCGCTCGTAGAGCTTTGTGGGTTGCAGGATCTCCTCGTCGTCGATGCCGGGGAGCGCCGATGCCACCTCGTAGCCGAAGTCCGGGTCGCGCTCCCACTCGATGGTGCCCTCAGAGATCGCCTTGACGATGGCGCTCGAGTAGGGGATCGAGACCTTCTTGCCGCGCTCGTCCTCGTCCGTGCCGCCGACGCGACCCGTGTTGAGCAGGTAGACCTGGAAATCGCTGCTGTCCATGAGATCGAGGAAGCGGTTGCCCTGCTGCTCATGACGGAGCGGGAAGAAGGGGTTGGTGCCGGGAACACGCAGGAACTTGCCCGCCTCCTCCTTGCCGCCCGCCGACGTGCCGCGCGTCTCACCGAGCATGAAGTAGAGCGCGGCGTGCTCTCGATTGAGGCGCGCCACCCCGGGGATGAGATTGTCGTTGCGATTGAGGATCAGGAAGTGGTCGACCGACTTCACCTCGCGCGCATCCTTGTGCCAGCCGAGCGCGTCCATGCGGAAGACCGCGCGGCCGTTCGGCGTATACCCGGTGTCGAAGAAGTCGACGACGCCCTGCTCGTTCTGCGAGACGTTCTCGAGGTACGCCTCGGGCTTGCAGACCGCGCCGTAGATGCTCGGTTCGAATCGCGGGTCCAGCGCGAACGTCTTCGCGAAGCACCCGTTCTCGGTGGCGACGATCCGGCCGCCCGGGTACAGCGCCACGAAGTCGTCCTGCACCGGCTTGCTGTCGTTCTGGCGAGTGAACGTCGTGGTCGTCTTGCCGGTCCCCGACAGGCCGATGATCAACAGAACCTGGTCGCCCCGAGGGGTCGGGACCACCTTGCACCCGGCGTGCAGCGACAGTCCGCCCTGGTCGTAGGTGAGCTTGTTCCACATGCGCAGGCCGCCCTTCTTCGACTCGCCGAAGTAGTCGCTGTTCAGGACGCGCGTGACGCCCGCCTCGAGATCGACGGCGATGACGCGGTCGCTCGGATACCCGGGGGCGTCGAGGTTGGGCGTGTAGATGACCGTCAGGACGGGTTCGAAATCCGGACCCGGGTCCTCGGCCTCGAAATACAGCCAGTGCTGCATGCCAGCGATGTTGGCGTTGGCCGCCTCGATGTACAGGCGGGCCGCAACGCGATGCTCGGCATCGTTGCCGATGTAGCCGTCCACCACCACCATGTCCTGGTCACGGACGTACGCGTCCTGGCGCGCCGCGATCTTCGCTCCGTCGGAGCGGCTCATGGTCTGATCCGAGTGCTCCTCGGGCCGGTCGGTGACCACGTACGTGCTCGCCTTGCTTCTCGAGACGACCTTGGTCTGGACGTTGAAGTTGTCAAACGCCGTGTGCCGGGCGTTCGGCATCCGCGATGTCAACTCGCGCAGTTCCGCGGGGGAGGGGTTCCAGCGGATGCTGCGAGCTGCGGGAAGGGCGCTCGAGTGGGTCCTGGTGACGTCGGTCATGACTCCTCCAATGTCCCTGGTCACGATCCCCCGATCCGACCTCGATCGTCATTCCAGGTTGGGTTTCCGGACCTCTCGAGCATAGCAAAGGGTCTGTCGAGGCGGACCGAGGCAACGGTTTCCGCCGCCTGGATGTAGTCTGTGACCGATGACGCAGACCGCTCCCGTTCCGATAGCCGAGGCCACGTCACTCCGCGAGAGGTCGTGGGTGTTCTTCAACGGCGAGATCGTCCATTACGCGGACGCGAAGGTCGGCCTCCTGACTCACGGGCTCAACTACGGAACGGGTGTCTTCGAAGGCATCCGTGCGTACTGGAACCCGGAACGGGAGCAGCTTTTCGGGGTGAGCCTGCCGGAGCACTTCGAACGGATGCACCAGAACACGCGCACGCTGCAGATGACCATCCCGTGGAGTGTCGACGAGCTGGTCGCGATCACCGTCGATCTCCTGCGCCGCAACGAGTATCGCGAGGACACGTACGTTCGGCCGCTCTCGTTCAAGTCGGCCGAGATCATCGGCGTCAAGCTGCACGACGTCCCGGACAGCTTCGCGATCGTGACCGCGCCGATGGGTCTGTACGTCGGCAACACCGGTATCCGCTGCATGGTGTCGTCGTGGCGCCGCATCGACGATGCGATGGCTCCGGTCCGGACCAAGTGCACCGGGTTGTACGTGAACTCCGCACTGGCGAAGAGTGAGGCCCTGCAGAACGGATACGACGAGGCGATCATGCTCTCTGCCGACGGTCACGTCTGCGAGGGAAGCGCCGAGAACATCTTCATCGTACGCAAGGGCGAGCTCATCACGCCGCCGCCGTCGGACAACATCCTCGAGGGCATCACGCGCGCATCGGTGATGCACCTCGTGCGCGAGGAGCTCGGGCTCGACGTGCGCGAGCGCTCGATAGACCGCTCCGAGCTCTACGTCGCCGACGAGGTGTTCCTCGTGGGCACCGGGGCGCAGATCGCGCCGGTGATAGAGATCGACCGCCGGCGCATCGGCGACGGCGAGCCCGGGCCATTCGCCAATCGCATCAACGACACGTACCACAAGGTCGTCACCGGCCGCGATCCCAAGTACGCGGCCTGGCTGACCCCCGTCTACTGACGAAGGCCCGGCTGTCGCCGTCCGGGATGCCGCTCAGGATCCGGTGATCGAGGCGGCGCAGCCGGCGCAGGTGCCGTAGAAGTCCAGGGCGTCGTGGTCGAGCGCGAACCCGTAGCCGCCACGAACCGCGTCGATGAGCTGGTTGACGGCGGTGTCGTCGATCTCCGTGGTCGACCCGCAGAGGCGGCACACGAGATGGTGGTGATGGTTGTCCGCGCACGAGGTGTAGACGTGGACGTGCCCCTCGGCTTCGAATCGCTGCGCGAGACCGTTCTCGACGAGGAAGTCGAGCGTGCGGAACACGGTGGCGCGGCCGAGCAGCGGGTGCTCGACCCGAAGCGATTCATACAGCTCCTGGGCACTGACCGTATGCCGGGCGCGAGCGAGCGCACCGGCGACGATCATTCGCTGGAGGGTCAGACGGTGTCCCTGGGCCGCCAGGCGGTCCTTGACGGTTGGCGGGGCTGCTGCCGGCATTCGCTCAGGCCGCCCGCTCGAGCCAGCGTTCGGGATGACGGAGCTCGTCGAGCGTCGGCATCATCGCCGCGGACTCCCAGACCCGGTTCAGGGCGCTGAGTCCGGCCCGATCGACAACGCCGACGGCGAACTGCTCGCCGATCTCGTACTGGCGCATCTTCATCTCCAGGCCGGTGATCGCGAGGACGAGCCGTTCGATCGGGCCGCGGTCGCGCCGGCGCTGCTGCATCGCCGCCTCGAGACGCTCCGAACCGCGGATCGCGGAGCGTCCCGCGCGGTGCATGACGAAGTTGCTGTAGCCCTCGAGCACACTCATCACCGCCTGGACGTGGCGGATCGTGTGCACCTGACCGCGCACCGTATCCGGCAGCTTTCGGACCATCTCGCGGGAGGGGAGGAGCGTCTGGCCGTCGGCGGAGAGCGCGTCGAGCATCAACCCCCGCATGACGCTCTCGAGATGCTCGGCCAGCCACGGATGGACCTCGAACTGCCAGGCGTGGGTCAGCTCGTGGAGGATCAGCCAGGGTCTGAGGTCGGTGTCCGTGAGATTGAGGTCGCGCTCGATCCCGGCGATGTTCGGCTCGACGAGGTACAGCGCGCTCGCCGGACGTGCCGCTCCGGGCACATCCTCGAGGGCGAGGACCGGGTCGTACTGGCCGAGCACGCGTCGCGACATCAGCCCGAAGAGCTCTCCGACGTACCGATCGAGGACGCGGCGGCTCATGCCGGTCGCCCGCGACTCGGGGACGGTGGCTCGGATCCGCTCCACCGGTGCCAGCAGGCGCTGCGCCATGCCGAGGTTGGCGTCGATGAAGCCGCCCCGATCGAGGGCGATGAATCGCGGGTACGCGATCAGCGGCACCTGGCAGACCTCGGTCATCAGCGGCGCGACGCGCGCGGCCATCTCCGTGTAGGCCGCCTCGAGCGCCTCGACGTTGAGGCGCCGAGCGGAGCCTGCATCGCCGGTGCGCGAGACGGCGATCCTGCGGACGTCGTCCCAGTCGACCAGGCGCCGCGGCGTCTCGACCTGGGGCCGGAGGAGCACCCGGGCGGACAGGACGGCTCCCGCGCCGACCGCTCCAAGGGCCAGGGTTCGCCTGACCACGCTTCCTCGACTTGCGGGGCTCATGGTTCGATCATACGGGTGGACCGCCGCCCGCTCGGCAATCTACATCGAGGAGCCCGACCGCCCGTCGATGTACACCGGGTGGTCGGGAGGCTTGCCCCCCAGCCAGTAGGCGTCGAGGCGCTCCTGGGTCCAGCCGCGTTCGCGGAGGAACGGCTCATCGAGGATCTGCTGCCCGGTGAGCGAGGGCGGCTCGGTGCCGACGATCTCCATCATCGCGTCGCAGAGGATGTCCGGCGACCGCCACTGGCTCCGATCGCCGAGGCCCCAGTTGATGCTTGCCAGGCTCTCGATGATCGTCACCGGCCACAGCGAATTGCTCGCGATACCGTCCGACGCGTGTTCGGCGGCGATGCCGATGGCGAGCCGGGTCATCCCCATCTTGGTGGTCATGTAGGCGACGTGGCCGGGGCTCGGCGTGGTGCTGATCGGCGGCGAGCAGTTGATGACGTGGCCCCAGCGGTTGCGCACCATGTGGGGCAGCGCGTAGTACGCGCAGAGATAGGCGGCGCGGACGTTGATCTCCCACATGAGGTCGTAGCGCTTGGGTGGCGTGTCCAGGATGGGCTGCCACCAGAGGGCACCCGCGTTGTTGATGAGGATGTCGAGCCGGCCGAAGCGTTCGACGGTCGCGTCGACCATCGCCTTGACCTCCTCCTCGTGCCGGACGTCGACGCGCACGGCCAGCGCGGATCCTCCCCCCGCCTCGACCTCGGCCGCGACCGTGTGGATGCTCCCGGGAAGCTTGTCCGTGCCGCTCTCGGACTTGCCGGTGATCACCACCGACGCACCCTCGAGAGCGAGGCGAAGCGCCATCGCGCGTCCGATGCCGCGGCTGGATCCGGTGACCACCGCGACGCGGCCGTCGAGTGGACGTGGGGCGCTCATCGGCGCGCATCATATGCGCCGCGGCAGCCGCCGCAACGCGGCATCGAGTGTTTCGGAGGGAAAGCCGGCGTGAAGGGCGTGCTGACCTGGCTGGGCCTGGTGCTCGGTGTCGGAGGGATCATCGCGTTCGTGTACGGGCTCACCGTGCTGATCAGCAACGGCAGCTGCGGGTGCGACCAGAACGGCTTCTGCTCCGGGCCTCCGTGCCCGCCTGCCGACGACCTTGGATTCGTCGGTCTCTTCGCGGGGATCTGGGTGTCGATCGGGGGATTCATCCTCATGGGCTTCGCTCGCGGGCACGCACGTGTGCAGCAGTGGCGTTCGCAGTTCGCAAATGGCAGCACCTCGTTCGCGAACATGAGCCACGCCTACGCCGGCACGGGTGCCTCGGGGTTGACCCTCGGATCGATGTCGAGCGGGTCGATCGCTCCCGGACAGGCCGCGATGGGCGTCCCCGTAGCCGGACCCGACCTGGTCGCCCAGCTCCTCAAGGTCCGGCAGGAGAACGGCGCCAATCCCGCAGCGGCCAGGGAAGCGACCCTCGACCTGTTACGCAGCCACGGCTATGCCATCCCGGCCAACGCGCCACCGGGCTCGGTGGCCGTGCAGATCGGCGGCTCGACCACCGTTGCAGGTCCGGGTTTCGCTCTCCCGGGTGCGGGCGCGCCGGCTCCGATGTCCGCCGAGGCCATCCTTGCCCGCGACGCGCAGACGGGGCTCCCCGGTGGCCAGCCTGGCGATGCGGCCGGCCGCCTCGAGGAGCTCGAAGCGCTCAAGCAGCAGGGCGTGCTCAACGACGACGAGTACGCCGCCCAGCGCAAGCGCATCCTCGACTCGATCTGATCGTCACGGGGCCGCTACCCGACGTACGGGCCGATTGCCTCGACGATGCCGGCAAGCTCGTCGGTCAGGGTGCCCGGGAGCCTGCGCCGGAGGATCGCCGTGACGCTGGTGTAGTACCAGAGCTGCTCGTGCGGGTCCTGCACGGTGAACCGCTGCCAGACGAGGTCGCCGTCGGTGCGGAGGTCGGCGAGGATCGACCCTGCGTTGTGCACCTTGTCGCAGGCCGACACGAGGAGCGCGTCGGCATCGGCCTCGTGCTCGAGGTGGTCGAGATACCGTTCCTTGCGTTCCCTCCACGGCGGTTTGGGCCGGCCGGGCACGGCGACGGCGTCGCTGCATGCCATGACGGTCCGAGCGACGCGCGCGCCGAACTCGGTCTCGATGCGCCGCTCGGTCGCGGCGCCGTCCGTCGAGTCCTCGACGGCGTCGTGGAGGAGCGCCGCGATCGCGACATCCTCGTCCGCGCCGTGTTCGAGCGCAAGGGCGCACACCGCCATGACGTGCGACATGTACGGGATCCCGGTCTTCTTCCGAAGCTGGCGACCGTGCACCTCCCACGCCACCGCGAACGCGGCGGCGAAGCGATCGGTCAGCGGCGGGGCGGCCGTCGATTCGGTCACGCGGCCATTGTGGGTCGCCCGGGGGGCGTGAGGAAGAAGCGCGCGTGCCCGAGCCAGAATGTCGCGTGCGCTTCTACCTCGGCCATCGTCTCCCGGGAGGATTCTGGGCAGGCGTTTCGACCTATGCGCGGCGACCGCACCGGGCCGTCCGGCAGGCCGCGCACGCGACGGGCGGTACCGGGTGCGTCGGCTTCATCGTCCTCGTGGTCGTCCTCGCGCTCGGGATCGCCTACTGGTACATCAGCATCCCCGTGCTCGTTCTCACGGCTATCGCCGTCGGCGTGACCGTGCACCGCCACCGCGTGCACCGCACCGGGAGCGCCGGCGGCGCTCCGGCTGTCTCCTCGCCTCCGCCGACCGCCCTCCAGGCACCGGTGGCGCGAGTCCAGCGGCTCGCGAAGAGCACGCCCCTGACGATGCCGGCCGACACGTTCAAGGTCGGGTCGCTCGTCCACCTCGAGAAGGACGGGACGCGAGCGACGTATTTCGTCGACCATGGACGTACTCCCGACGAGATCGTGCTCAAACGCGTGACCTCGACGCCGACCGGTCCCGGTGCCTGACGCCGCCCTGCTCGGCCTGGTGGCCGACCGCCTCGATGCCCATCCCCCGTCCGGCGCAGCCGGTGACCTGATCCTCGCGGCGTTCAGCGGCGCGAATGCCGTCGACGGCGCGCTGCGCGGCGAGGTGGAGCCCTCGACAACGAGCGCTCGGCCTGGTGCGCCCTCGGGGCCGCCGCCGGCCGTCTCCCTCACGGCGATCGAGGTCGAGGGTTTTCGGGGCATCGGACCACCCACGACCCTGATCATCGATCCCGGG
>JGI12269J14319_10002387_pt1 | contig 18239 bp, 12 predicted proteins | sample PeaSoiSIISIP2007_FD_14319 | JGI IMG/M metagenome (IMG submission 14319) | reverse complement strand
AACCGACTTGGCCAGATTGCGCGGCTGGTCCACGTCGCAGCCGCGGCGGACGGCGATGTGGTAGGCGAGCAACTGCAGGGGAATCACTTCGAGCAAGGGCGCGAACATTTCCATCGTGGCCGGCACGACGATAATGTAATCGGAGGCTTCGCGAGCCAGATGATCGTTTTCCGAGACGACGGATATGACGATGCCGTCGCGCGCTTTCACTTCCTTGATATTCGAGACGCTCTTCTCATAGCGCGTCATGGATTCAGGATCTTTTTCGTCGCGCGTCGCCAGCATGACGACGGGAAGGTTTTCGTCGATGAGCGCATTCGGCCCGTGCTTCATTTCCCCTGCCGGATATCCCTCGGCGTGAATGTAGGAAATTTCCTTGAGCTTCAGCGCGCCCTCGAGGGCGATGGGGAAGTGGATTCCGCGGCCGAGGTACAGGAAATTGGTGTGGCGGAAAAACGTGCGGGCCAGGGCTTCATAGATTCCCGTTTCGTCGCCTTGCAGGACGGTTTCCATTTTGTGCGGAACGCGCATCAATTCCTGAAGCAGATGCTTCTCGCAATCCTCGGTGAGCGTGCCGCGCACCTGGCCGAGATACATCGCCAGCAGCATCAGCGCCGTGAGTTGGCCCGTGAACGCCTTCGTGGACGCCACGCCGATTTCGGGCCCGGCGTGGGTCAGAATCGTTCCCGCCGCCTCGCGGGTGATCATGGAGCCATACACATTGCAGATGGCCAGCGTCTTGGAGCCCTTCTGTTTGGCTTCCCGCTGCGCGGCCAGAGTGTCCGCGGTTTCGCCGGACTGGCTGATGCAAATGGTGAGGGTCTTGGAATCGACGATCGGGTCGCGATAGCGGAACTCGCTGCCGTAATCCACTTCGACGGGAATTTTCGCGAGCTTTTCGATCATGAATTTGCCGGTCTGCCCGGCGTGCCAGCTCGTGCCGCAGGCCACGATCTTGACTTTGGTGAACTCGCGGAACTCTTGCTCGGCAATGTCCATCTTGTCGAGGAACACCTTGCCGGAATCCAGCGCCACGCTGGCGAGCAGCGTGTCGCGAACGGCTCGGGGCTGCTCGAAGATTTCCTTCTGCATGAAATGCTTGTAGCCGCCCTTTTCGGCCATGATGGGGTCCCAGGTGATGTGCTGCACGGCGCGCTGGATTGTGTTGCCATCGAGGTCCATGACGCGCACGCCCTGCGGGGTGAGCACGGCGATGTCGCCGTCCGCGAGGAAAAACATGTCGCGCGTGTGCGCGAGGATCGCGGGGATGTCGGATGCCACGAAATACTCATTCTGTCCCAGGCCGATCACGGAGGGAGGGCCGGTGCGCGCGGCGACAATTTTATTTGGGTCTGAGGCGGAAAGAATCGCCAGGGAATAGACGCCCGAGAGCTGGCGCACGGTCTTACGCACGGCGTCCTCCAGCGGGCCGCCTTCTTTCATGTACCTTTCAACGAGGTGGGCAATAATTTCGGTGTCGGTCTCGGTGACGAACTTGTGGCCCTCTTTTTCGAGCTCGCGCTTCAGATCCACGTAATTCTCGACGATTCCGTTGTGGACGACGACGATATTTCCCGTGCAGTCCCGGTGCGGGTGGGCGTTTTCTTCGGTGGGACGGCCATGCGTGGCCCAGCGCGTGTGCCCGATGCCGTACGAGCCCTCCATCGGGGATTGGCGGATCGCTTCTTCCAGATTGTGCAACTTGCCGGGCGCGCGGCGGATTTGCACTTTTCCGTCCGACCCGACTACGGCGATGCCGGCGGAGTCATACCCGCGATATTCGAGACGGCGCAGCCCATCCAGAATTAAGGGTACAACTTTCTTGGATCCAATGTATCCGACGATTCCACACACAGGTTCATCTCCGGATTTTTAGCTAGGCGACAGAAAAGGAGGCCCGCATAAAAAAGAGTAACACAAGGGAAGTGCGGATTCGGACGAGTGAGATGGGGTGTTTCCTGAAGCGAACAGCTATCGCTTTTACCAGAAAACACGCTTATTCCACGATTTCGTAGCGAAATTCCTCTATTACGGGGTTCGCCAGGATTTCCCTGGCCATGCGCTCAACCTGCTTTTCGGCGGCTTCGCGGGCCACGCCGTTCAAATCGAGGACGAAAAATTTGCCTTGGCGAACGTCGCGGACTTCGCTAAATCCCAGAGAAGAAAGGGCATGCTGAATGGCCTGGCCCTGCGGATCGAGGACTGTGCGCTTCGGCATGACCCACACATGTGCTTTCATCGCCGGCATTATACCAAGCCCAGGGCCGCAACGCCGGAATGAAATTTGTCGAGCATGGCGCGCTTTTCCACGGAGCCCAGGAAGGAATGTTGGAAGCTGGCCTCGGCGAGGCGGACGAGTTCGCCGGGAGTGAGCCCCATGCGGTGCGCGTGGCGGTATTCGTCGCTCACCGTCGTTTCAAACATGGCCGGGTCGTCGCTCGAAAGGGTCACGGGAAGGCCGCGCCGGAAGAACGACGGAAGCGGGTGCTGATCGTATCCGGCTGAGGGGCGGCCAATCTGCCTCGCCAGCGCGCCGGTGCGCAGATTGCTCGTCGGACATACTTCGAGGGGAATATTTCGCGCGGCGATGAAGTCCATGGTGCGCTCATCGCGCATCACGCCGATGCCGTGTCCGATGCGTTCCGCGCCCAGCAATTCCACGGATTCGCGAACGATTTCCGGCCCGCCGATTTCCCCGGCGTGGATCAGCCGGTGCATGCCCTGGCCGGCCACGAAATCATAAATGGGCCGCAGGTCGATCGTGGGGAGGCCCAGTTCATCGCCGCCAATTCCGTAGGCGATGATGTCCGGCGAGCGTAATGCAACTGCCAGCCGCGCGACCTCCATCGCCGGCGCGGCGCCCCACTGGCGGACGGCATCCCAGATATATTTCAGCTTCACCCCGGGGACCGTGGCAGCGGCGTCGCGCAGCGCGACAAAATTGTCGGCGGGATCCTGATTGCGGCGAAACATTACGCCGATCGAAAGCGTGACCTCGGCGTAGAGGACGTTCTGGCGCTGCAAGGATTCGGCGAATCGCCGGGCGATCAAGGCGTAGTCTTCAGGGCCCCGCAAGAACGAAGTGATCCAGATGAAATTTTCGATAAATTGGTCGAACGTGCCGGGGGCGTAACGCGGGGCGGTCTCTTCAGGAGTGAGAGTGACGCCGTGGCGCGCGGCGAGTTCCAGCACGGTGGAAGGCGCGATAGAGCCTTCCAGGTGGACATGCAGCTCAGCCTTAGGGAGAGAAGTGAACACGGAGTCGGGCAGCGAAACGTTTGGCATCGCGGAAGCATTGTACCGGAAGTTGAAACAATCCTCGAATGCGCGCGACAGTTAACCAACGAAATTGCGCCCGGAACACTTTTGCCAACTTCCGCTTGCGCCGCAAGTGCCCTCGGCTATGATGGCTTTTCATTTTCATTCGAGCATGAAACGAGCGGCGAATTTCCCTTGGCGACAAAATCCAGTTTAGCTGGCGCACAACATGCCGGACGCGGCCGGTTGATCACCACGCTGGGTGTCGGCTTTGGGATTGCCGTAGCCATCGGCAACACGATTGGCGCGGGAATCGTGCGCGCCCCGGGTGTGATCGCGACGCTCCTGCCCTCGACCCGGCTGTACTTCGCCGCGTGGGCCGCGGGCGGAATCTACATGTCGCTGGGCGCGCTGCAGTTTGCCGAGCTGGGCGCGCTGTTGCCGCAAAGCGGCGGGCAATACAATTTTGCCCGGGCCGCGCTGGGCGATTATGCCGGATTTATCGTCGGCTGGAGCGACTGGATTTCCACGGCCGGCAGTTTTGCGGCAGTCTCGATCGTCTTCGGTGAATACACGGGCGATTTGATTCCGGCGGCGCATGGCCATGTCCGCCCGATTTCCGCCGGGGTGATTTTATTGTTCGCTCTGCTGCAATGGAAGAGCATGAAGGTAGGCAGCGGCGTACAGGATCTGACGACGCTGTTGAAGGCCGCCCTGTTTCTGGCTGTGGTCGCGGTTTGCTTCTTGCACCGGGCGACGCCAGTGACCGCTGTGGCTTCGCGCGCCGCAGTGCCTGTAGGTTGGCCGCTGTTTGTCGCTTTCATCGTCGCGCTGCAGACGGTGATCTACACCTATGACGGCTGGTACGGCGTGGTGTACTTCGGCGGAGAAGTTCACAACCCGGGTCGGGACATTCCACGGGCGATTTTCGGCACAGTGTTTTCCGTCCTCGCGATCTATTTTCTGGTGAACGCGGCGATCGTGCACTTGGTGTCGGTTCGCGAATTTGCCGGGAGCGATTTTGCGATGGGGATTGCCGCGCGCCGCGTGCTGGGACTCGCTGGCGACAACTTCATTCGCATCGTGGTCGTGGTGGGCCTCTTGAGCAGCGTCAACGCGATGGAAATGGCGACGTCGCGTGCGCTCTACGCCATGAGCCGCGACGGCCTCTTCTTTCCGCTGTTTGCGCGCGTGAACGCCGGCGGGATTCCGGGCCCTTCGCTGTGGCTATCCACGGTGGTGGGCCTGTGCTTTGCGATGTTCAGCTTCGAGCGGGTCGCGGCGATACTCGCGTCATTTTTCGTGGCCGACTACGCGTTGTCGTTCGTGTCGCTGTTCGTCCTGCGCCGCCGCATGCCCGCGAGCACGCGGCCGCATCGCGCCTGGGGCTATCCGTGGACGACGTCGCTAGCTTTGGCGGCCTCGATCGTGTTCCTGGTGGGCGCGCTCGCGAGCGATCGCGAGAACACGCCGCTGACCTTCCTCGTGCTGGCCGCGAGCTATCCGGTTTACCGCTCGCTCAAGTGGGCATCGCGGCGCAGCGCCGCGCGCGCGGCGCTATCTTAGACAAGTAATAAGTACTGCGGAGGAATTCCCGGACCTTCGGTGAGATTAATTTCAACTGTTCTTGGAAATTTGCCGAGCGCAGTGGGCCACATTCCGATAAGGCGGAAACTGCCCCTACTAGCGATAACCTCGACTCTTAGGAGTTGGCCGTCGGCTGCAACAGCGAAATCAGCACACTAATTGACCTTCAACGTCACGATCGCACTGTGGGCGGTAGCACCGTTCCCGACCGCTGTCACCGTAATTTCATAAGTACCCGCCGGCGTGCCGTTGGGGTTTGGCATGGGTTCGGAATTGCCGCTACTGCTGCCGGCGCAACCGTACCAACTCGCGGATGCAATAAGCAAAACCGCGAGCTGCGCTCTCTTCTGCAGCACTGCCTTCTTTTGGTTGCGCGTACCGATCAGGCCAAAGATTCCGATGATGCTGAATCCCATGGCAGCCCAACCTTGAAGGGAGTTTCTGGCAGAGCCGCGGGCAGGGGGCATAGCCGACAGGGTGCGAGACGTCGTAGTGATTTTCAGTGTGGTTGTCGCGCTACTAGCACCCGGGATGACAGAACCGGGATTGAATAGGCAAGACGCGCCTTTCGGCAAATTCGTACAGCCAAAACTGCCTACCGGGAAATCGTAGGGCGATGGACTGGGAGCGACGGTAACAGCAAAAACGGCTGAAGAGCCGGCGTCGACTGGCGGCGCCGAGCTAATGCTCAACGTGAAGTCCGGGTTCACAACGGGACTTGAACTCGGCAGCACGCTCGTATTCCGAGGATCATGCCGAACGAGGGGCCAGTCGTTCAACGCCGGGTTGTAAGGCGCCCCAGTGCTCAAAATGGTAACGATGCCTCCAGATACGTCTGGGCACGCGGCCCCCTCCGAGACACCGTAAGCTACCGCGATATCCGTGATGCCGTCCTGATTGAAGTCACCGATGGAGGGAGCCGGGTAAAATTGCGTGAAGCAGCCGTATCCCGCGGTCAACTGCCAAGACCTGGAAATGGTGCCATCTCTTCGAATAGCGAGCAGTTGTTCGTTTCCGAACTGACTGCTGGCGAAAAACGGATCGGCAGTAATGTTAAGGAGATTCAGGACCGTGACGATCTCCGGGAATCCATCGCCATCCACGTCACCGATCGTAAGAGCGTTGTAGCCGAACGCTGACCCCGGCCCCGTCCCTGCGTTCAGCGGCCACGCGCTGGAAAAAGAAGTTCCGTCCCCCTTGAGGACATAGAGGAAGCCGGCATGCGCGTATACAATTTCTTTGGCTCCATCGCGGTTGAGATCCCCGATGGCGAGATAGGACTGACTCGAAATGCCTGAATTCGCGTATGTCAGCGGCCAGCCGGAGCGCTCGGTTCCGTCCGGCTGGAAGACATGCAAAAAAGTCTGCGTTTCGGTGTTTGCGCTGACGATCGTTTCCAGTTTTCCATTATTGTCCAAATCAGCCGCAACCATTGCGCTAAGAGTTCCAGCAAGAGCAGGAACATTCCAGGTCAACGGCGAGCCGTCATTACCAAACAGAGCTAACGTAAAAGTGGTCGGCGAAAGATCTTTCATTGCCACAATTTCCTTCTTGCCGTCGCCGTTGACGTCCCCGACCAAAACTGGATTTCGATCCAGGTTCCCGTCGCCGGGGTTATTGGAGGCCAATTGAATTGGGAAGTTGCTGTTAACCTCCGTGCCGTCGAGCTGCCATGCGGAGAGGTACGCAACTTGCGTGTTGTAATCGAATCCGTAACCCAGAGTTTTCCAGGTGTTATTGCCGGCCAGGTCCTCCACGACCGTCTGGCTTCCCACATACCAGATGTTCGGATTCGTGTTCAAAATGCTCAAAGTGCCGTTCTCGTTGAAGAAGTCCAGATCACTGAAATCGATCACCATGGCTTGCTCTGCGGTCCCGCCGTCGAAATTGGCAACGCTTGGCTGCATGAAGCCTCCGGCGCCAGGCTGCTGAGACTGCTGGGGCGTCCCGTTTAGGCTGAATGTCCACAGCTCACTGACGCCGGCGGGGGAGGGCCCTTTCGGAGCTTCCAGCAGAAGACGGAATGTGCCATCGGCGTTACGCGCGGGCACCACGCCCGCTCCGAGGGCTGGTCCCTGGGAAAGAAACTGAGGCCAATTGGTAGAGAGCAGATCGGGTTCAAGATAAACCATTGTCAAGGCCTGCTGCGGCGCCAGATTCGAACTATTGAGGGTTAGGCGAACTGTGTAGTAACCGCTTGTGGCGATCGAAGAAGTATCCCAATTCGCCAGCAAACCGTTCGACACGGGTGATAGGCCCCCGCCTGCCATCGTTATTCCTGTTGATTGCCAGCCTGAGTCGGGATCCAGGCCCGCCGCCCATTCGACCTGATAATTGACGAAGTTTCCGCTGGCGGCCGTGCCTGTTATTGAAATAATCGCCCCATTTTTGAAGGTCGTCGAGGAGGTGGGAGAAGGGGGCGGCGCAGGGGTCGCAATCAAGGCCGAAGCTGCCTGGGCATCAGTAGGCCTCGCAAACAGAAACGGGGCGGCAGCCCCGAAGAAAACGAGACAGAAAGAGACAAGATACCCTCTGTTCATGTGCCCCTCGTTGTTCGCCGATAACTAGAAGATAACTCGTGAGATTGTACCAGATAACATGGCAACCCATATTCGTAAGGTGGGACGCCCCATAAAATCCCGTGCAGAATCTCGGGGAGTGCGAGTCAGCCAAATTGTTCCACTCAGGTCCCGCTAAACGGAGCCAGCTCAACCGGTCGATGCAGGGGACGAGTGGCCGGTAATTGGGCCGGAAGAAGTTTGTGCGGCTGCACTATCTTTCGCAGTTTGAAAAGGGACGCTTCCTCTTGCCTTTCAATGCGGGGGACCATCGCGAAAAAACAAAAGGGAAAATTACGCCCAACTCAAATTGGCGTACAACTCCATGAGTTTTTTCGTGCCGTGGTCGGAGAACCGGACGGTGAACTTGCGTTCCGGCTCTTCGCCTTCCACGGCGATGATGGTGCCGGCGCCGTAGGTGGCGTGGCGCACGCGTTGGCCGATGAGCGGATTTGCATTTTGCTTGCCGAGGCGCGGGGAGGCGCTTGAACGCGCGCGGCTGGGGGCCTCGCTCACGGTACGCGACGGGGCGGCAATGCGTTTCACGCGGCGTGAAAATTCTTCTTCGCTGTAGGAGTACTCGGGGTCCGGCTCGTAGCGGCGCGTCTCGCCGGCCTCGGCGAGGGAACCGGCGGCCGTGTCGATCAGTTCCGCTGGAATTTCCTGAAGAAAACGGGACGGCATGGAGCCGGAGAGGCGCTCGGAGCCGTACATGCGGCGATAGACGGCGCGCGTCAGCGTGAGCGTTTGCTTGGCGCGCGTCATTCCTACGTAGCACAGGCGGCGCTCTTCCTCGAGCTCTTCATTGTCGTTTTGAGACCTGCTGTGCGGGAAGATGCCTTCTTCCATTCCCGTCAGAAACACGTGATCGAATTCGAGGCCTTTGGCGCTGTGCATCGTCATGAGCGTGATCAGCGCGTCTTCGTCAAAGTTGTCGGCATCGCTGACCAGGGCGGCATGGTCGAGAAAATCGGTGAGCGTTTCGCCGCGCTCGGCGCCCTCCGCCATGGCGTTGACGAGTTCGCGCAGGTTGTCGGCGCGCGCGGTGTCCTCGCTGGAATCGCGCTGCAGGAGCATATCGAGATATCCGCTGCGCGTCAGGATGGATTGTAGGAAATCCGCGGGTGAAGAAGTGGAAACTTCCTGCTGCAGGCTTTCAATCAATGCGTGGAAGTCCCTGAGCGGGGCGAGGGAACGTCCCGAAGCCGAGGGATCGAGCATTTTGCCGATGGCCGCCCACAGGGAAATATCTTGCTGGCGCGCAACAGCGGAGAGCGAGTCGATGGATGTTTTTCCGATGCCGCGCGGCGGCGTATTGATCACTCGGAGCAGGGCGATATCGTCGTCCGGAAAAATTGCGAGGCGCGCGTAGGCCAGGGCGTCCTTCACCTCGGCGCGCTGGTAAAACGAGAAGCCGCCCAGCATGCGATAACGCATGCCGCGTGAACGCATCGCTTCTTCAAAAGAGCGCGACTGCGCGTTCGTGCGGTAGAGCACGGCGATGTGTACAGCCGGGTCTTCCCCGTGCAGGATGCGGATCGCGTCGGCAATGTACTCGGCCTCGGCTTTCGAGTCGCGCCCTTCAAAAAACGCCAAGTTATTTCCCGAGAAACGCGTCGCCTTGAGATTCTTGCCGAGGCGCCGGCGGTTGTTCGAGACGACGCCCGCGGCGGCGTCGAGAATTTTCTGCGTCGAGCGGTAATTCTCTTCCAGGCGAACGACGCGCGCGCCCGGATAATCCTCGTCAAAGCGGAGAATGTTGCCAATATCGGCGCCGCGCCAGCGGTAGATCGACTGATCCTCGTCGCCGACGACGCACAGGTTGCGCGACTCGTTTACCAGCAGCCGCAGCAGGTCATACTGCACGCGGTTGGTATCTTGGTATTCGTCGACGTGAATGTAGCGGAAACGCGTCTGCCAGGCCGAGCGCGCTTCCGGAAATTCCCGCAGAACCTGAACGGCGCGCAGGAGAAGATCGTCAAAATCGAGAGCGCCGGCCTTGCGGAGAATGTTTTCGTACTCCGCGTACACTTTTGAGGCGGTAATTCCCAGCGGGTCGTTGTGCTTGGCGGCCTCCGTGGCGATCTGCGCGGGAGTCTGCGCATGATTTTTCGCGAAGCTGATGCGCTCCAGAAGGCCGCGGACTTTCTCGCCCGGATCCTTGATGTTCAGATGTTCGAGCGCAAGCTTCACGGCAGCGATTTGGTCGTCGGCGTCAAAAATTTTGAAATCGCGAGGCAGTCCGAGGCGTTTCGCCTCGCGGCGCAGGAGCCATGCGGAAAACGCGTGAAACGTTCCGATCCACGGATCGTCGAATGCCTTCCCCTGACGGACGAGCAAATCGCGGACGCGCTCTTTCATCTGCGTCGCGGCTTTGTTAGTGAACGTCACGGCCAGGATCGCGCTGCCGGGCACGCCCTTCTCGATCAAGTGCGCGATCCGGTAGGTAATGGCGCGCGTCTTGCCCGTGCCCGCCCCAGCAAGAATCAGGACGGGACCATCAATAGTGGTTGCGGCTTCAAGCTGCCCGGAATTCAGTTCGTCAAGGAGTGTCATGTTGGGAGGCGGGCCCGTTTGGGAAGTTACATTCTATCCGACGGGGTGGTGTTCGGCAAATTCGCCTTCGCGTGAGTAGTAACTCATTTTCTGAGAGGTTCTAGCGTGCCGAGGCGATCGTTTTGGTGGCGCCGGCGCTACTTCTGGTCCGCGAGCCGGTCGAGCAGGTTACCTTGAAGGAGCATCCGCGAGGTCGATTTCAAAAAAGAAGAGAGCCTTGTTGTCCGTCATGAAAGCAAGATCCGGGATGTAAAGATGCGTGTTGCGGATCGCGCCAAAGTCGTGGTTCAGATCGAAGAAGAGGAATCCGTGAGTGGTGGCATGAGGCGGCAGAACATCGGTGCCGAGGGCAACCGATCGAAGCGTGGTGGTCATCTCAACCCAATCCTTGCTATGGCCGGAACTGGACGAGGCGCCTGGGAACGGGAATGGACGGCGCGCGCGAATATTGGAGTTTGCTGTCAGAAGCGTGCGATCGGCGACGTCTTCAGGGGAAAGAGGGCCCAAACGCTGGCGATCCAGGCCGGGTTGAGAAATCACCAGTTGGATCGTTCCGGGGTTGAGCCGGATCGGGACGTTATTGTCGTTCTTGAAATAGACATCGATGGCGATGATGCCGGCGGCGTAGAAGGAATCCTTGCCGAAGACTTCTTTCTTGTAGCGCTCAGCTCTCAGATAGGGGTCGGCGGCGATGGTCAAGTCCTGATGCGAGTCGCGGGCCGGCAGCGACATAGGGTCCGGAGGCGCGCTTTGTCCTAACGCGCCGAGAGGGAAGAGCATCACGATTGTAAGGATTGCGCGAAGCATGATCTGGGTGGCTATGATGCGTCTTCCCTGGGAAAGGTTCACTCCACTATTGGTATGCCAACGCCAGCGGTGCGCCTATAATATCCGGTTTGTAGCGGCGATTGGGATAGTTCTGGATTTTTCCCGGACAGGAGACGGCTCGCCGAGGGCCTCTTGGGATGTTTGCGCTCTATAGTCTGCTGACGGCCGCGGGGATGCTCCTGCTTTCGCCGTATTTCCTCCTGCGCGGGTTGATCCAGGGGAAATACCTCAGCAACATAACGGAACGTCTCGGATGGAGATTTCCGCCTGAGTTGCGCCATGAAAACTCGCCTGGCTCGGCGGAAAAATCGATCTGGATTCATGCGGTATCCGTTGGTGAAGTTCTTGCCGTCCTTCCACTTGCCGAGCAGTTGAAAAAAAGATTTCCGCAACGCCGCCTCGTCGTTTCCACCACAACGATCACGGGCCAGAAGATTGCGCGCGAGCGGATGCCATTTGCCAACGCGATATTCTATTTTCCGCTGGACTGGCGCGGCCCTGTCAGGCGGGCTCTTGCTGCCGCGCGTCCGGGCGCGGTGATCATCGTGGAGACCGAGATCTGGCCAAATTTTCTGCGCGAGTGCCGCCGTGCTGAGGTACCCGTGATTTTCGTGAACGGGCGGCTGTCGGAGCGCTCGTTCCGCGGCTATGGCCGTGCGCTTTCGTATTCCGTGGGTGCTCTTGCGGGATTCCTGAAGAAAGTGTTGAGCGATGCAACGCTTTTTCTGATGCAAAGCGACGAGGACGCGGCGCGCCTGATCGCTTTGGGCGCACCGCGCGAGAGAGTCCTTGTCGCCGGCAATCTCAAATACGACCTTGCCGAGGCGAGCGAAAGCCCTCTTTCTGCGTGGCTGGAGGCCGAACTCGCAAAGAGTGATCGACGTCCGGTCGTCGTTGCCGGCAGCGTGCTCGCCAAGGAAGAGGTTCCTGTCTTGCGGGCGTTTGCGGACGTCGAGCGCGAATTTCCCCGCGCGCTCTTGATTCTCGCGCCGAGAAAGCCGGAGCAATTCGACAATGCGGCGACAATCATCGCCGAGTCGGGACGAAAATTGCTGCGCCGCCGGGACCTCACCCTCAACGGAGCCGGAAGCGCCGCATTATCGGAACCGGGCAATGTGTTCCTTCTCGACAGTCTCGGCGAACTTGGCGAATTGTATCGCCTTGCCGACGCCGTATTCGTAGGAGGCTCGCTTGTTCCCGGCGGCGGGCACAATATCCTCGAGCCGGCTGCATTCAGTAAAGTTCCGATTTACGGTCCGTCGATGGAAAACTTCCGCGAAATGTCGGGGAAATTTCTCGCGGCAGGCGCTGCGATCCAGGTGAAGAGTTCGGAAGAACTGGGCGCCGCTTGGTCGGGTTTGCTTCGAGAGCCGGAACGTGCCGCGCGCATTGGAACCTGCGCGCGGGATCTGGTGGACCGGAATCGCGGCGCGACGCGGCGTGTCCTGGAGCACATCGAGCGTGTGGTTCGTTCAGACCGGGGCGTAAGGTGAAGCGCTCTTCGGGATGGCTGCGCCTGCTGTGGCCTTTGTCGCTTGTCTACTCTCTGATTGCGCGTGCGAAAGCCTGGGGCTACGCGCGGGGCATTTTCCGAAAGCGCAAATTGCCGGGGACCGTTATCGGCGTGGGAAATCTGACGGTCGGGGGCACTGGCAAAACGCCGATGGTGCTGGCGATTGCGGAGCGACTCGCTCAGGAAGGGAAGCAGGCGGCGATTCTGACGCGCGGGTATCGAGGGACTACGGACGGCGGCGCGAGCGGTGTTCCGCAGAGCGATGAAGTTGCGCTGCTGCGCGAGCGGCTTGCTGGAAAAGTCCAACTTGGCGTCGGGGCGGACCGGTACAAGAACGGCATGGTTCTGGCGCGGCACGGAATCGATTGGTTTGTGCTGGACGACGGGTTCCAGCACTTGAAGCTTTCGCGCGATGCCGATGTCGTTCTCATCGACGCGATGGATCCATTTGGCGGAGGAATGGTACTGCCCGCGGGCCGATTGCGCGAGCCGCTCTCGGCGCTGCGGCGCGCGGACATCGTTGTCATCACGCGAAGCGTGCAGGCGCCTTCGCCCGCCATTGAAGCAATCATTCGCCGGTACACGGGCAGCCCCATCTTCTATGCTTCCACACGATTGGAAAGCGTGTTACGCGTTCCGAGACTCGACGTGGCCCTGCCGCAGCAGGATTGGACGAAGGCGCGATTTCTCGCGTTCTGCGGAATTGGGAATCCCGCCGCATTTTTCGAGGACTTGCGCACGTGGGGATTTCAGGTGGTTCAGCAACGCAGCTTTTCAGATCATCATGTGTATACGGCGAGGGAGGCGGCGCAGCTAGAGCAGGATGCATCAAGGTCCGGTGCCGATGCGCTGCTGTGCACGGAAAAAGATGTGTGGAATCTCCGAAACGTTCCGTTCACGGCGCTTCCCGTGTATTGTTGCCGGATTTCATTTGCCCTTCCTGAGAGCTTTTGGAGCGCTGTTACGGACGCGGTCGGGCGCGGGAAAGCGGGCGAGGGGCGATGAAAATTCTCGTTCGCGCGCCGAATTGGGCTGGCGATGCAGTGATGGCGATCCCGGCGTTGGAAATGATCCGCCGCGCGCGCGCGGGCGACGAAATCTGCATTTTGGCGCGGCCCGCGGTTGCTGACCTGTTTTCAGGACAACCGTTTGCGGACCGGATTCTGCAATACGATTTTCGCGGCCGGCACGAGGGATGGCTCGGACGTGAAAAGCTTATCGCTGAATTGCAAAAAGAAAAGTTCGACATTGCCGTCCTCCTGCAAAATGCGTTTGAAGCCGCGTGGCTGGCGTGGCGCGCGGGAATTCCCGAACGCATCGGATATGCCCGGGACGGGCGCGGTCCGCTCCTGACGAAAGCGATTCCAGTGCCGCAAGTTGGCGAGATCCCCAAACACGAATCGCACTACTATCTCGAATTGCTGCGCCGCGCCGCAGGGATTGAGGCCTCGCCGGCAATCCCGCCGATTCGTCTGTCTGTCTCCCATGCGGCGCGCGCAGCGGCCGAATTCGCGTTGCGCCGCGCGGGCGCTTTGGAAAACGCATGGCGCTGCGCAATTGCTCCGGGCGCTTCTTACGGCGCTGCAAAATGCTGGGCACCAGAGCGCTTTGCTCTCCTTGCCGATCGTCTGATTTCGGAATGTGGCGCCGATGTGATATTTTTTGGCACGGCAGGTGAAAAGGAAATTGCAGCTCGCATTTGCTCGAATATGAAGTCGCGCGCGATTTCTCTGGTCGGTGAGACATCCATGCGCGATCTGGCGGCGCTGTTTGCGTCCTGCTCGGTATTTATCGGCAACGATTCCGGAGCCATGCACGTGGCCGCCGCTGCGGGCCTTCCGGTCATCGGAATATTTGGATCGACGGATCCGGAGGGCACGGCTCCCGTGACGGAACGATTCACATTGATTCGCGAAGCCGTTTCCTGCAGTCCGTGTTTTTTGCGCCGCTGTCCGGTGGATCATCGTTGCATGACAAGGATTACAGTGGATTCCGTGTTCAGCGCCGCGATGCACGTCAAAAACTCGCCGAAGAATTTTCCTGTTCGGAGCGCCAAGAATGTCTGAGACGCGACTTTTGCGCCGAGCCGTGTTTCTGGACCGCGACGGAACGATCGGCGAGGAAATGGGCTACGTCAATCACATCGACCGCTTTCAAATCTTTCCCTATGCAGCCGAAGCGATCCGCCAATTGAATCAGGCGGATATTCCGGTAATCGTCGTGACGAACCAGTCCGGCATTGCGCGAAATATTTTTCCGGAATCGCTGGTGCACGAAGTCCACAAAAAGATGGTTGCGCAGCTTGCGGCGGGCGGAGCCTGGATCGACGCGATCTACTTCTGCCCGCACAAATCGGAAGACGTCTGCGAATGCCGCAAACCGAATCCCGGGTTGCTCGAGCAGGCGGCGCGCGAACATGCGCTGGATTTGCCCGCGTCGTGGGTCGTTGGCGACCGTTACGCGGACCTCGAAATGGGCCACGCGGCCGGAGCGCGCGGAATCCTGGTGATGACCGGATACGGCCGCGGGGAATACGAGCTGCATCGCACCTCCTGGCCCAGGCAGCCCGACGCGCTGGCCGAGAATCTAAGGGATGCGGTGCGCCAGATTCTTCGCCCTGGCGGCGTTACGCCGCGCCGCGATGAATAAGCGCAAGGAACGTTTCCTGGTTGTGCGGCTGACCGCGCTAGGCGACATCCTGCACACGGTTCCCGCAGTGGCGGCGTTGCGGTTGGCCCACCCAGGCGCAAAAATCGATTGGGTTGTGGAACGGAAATGGGCGCCGGTGCTGGAGGGAAGTCCAGCGATCAATGAAGTGATTCCGTTTGATCGCCGCTCGGTGTGGGGCGCGATTGAATGCGTTCAGCGCCTGCGCGAGAATCGGTACACATGCGCCATCGATTTTCAGGGTCTCTATAAGTCATCCATACTTGCCGGGTTTTCCGGCGCCAGTCGTCGCATTGGTTTCGATCGCGCCTGGGCGCGCGAAGAGGGCGCGGCGATGTTCTATACCGAACGCGTGATCCCAACCGGGCGCCACGTCGCCGAGTTGAATTATTCGCTCGCGGAGCAGGCCGGAGCATCGCGACCGGCAACGCCGGAATATCCGCTGCGCGTCCCGGCGGGTGGCGCGGCATCGATTCGAGCGCGCCTACATGATCTTGGAATCGGCGGAGAGTACATGGTGGTCGGCCCTGGCGGAAGCTGGCGCGCGAAATGCTGGCCGGCGGAGCGGTATGCTGAATTTTGCCGCGAGTTTGAAAAGAAAAACGAGATGCGCGTGGTTGTGGTCTACGGTCCAGGCGAAAAATCGCTAGCGGAGGAAGTAGCGCGCGCGGCAACCCCCGCTCGCCCCACTGTCATTGCGACCACGATTGAGGAATTGATGGGACTTTTGGCGCATGCGCGGTGTTTGGTCGCGGCGGATTCAGGTCCGCTGCATTTGGCGGCGGCGCTCGGCACGCCGGTTGTGGGTCTGTTTGGCCCCACCGATCCCGAGCGCAATGGTCCTTATGTGCCCGGTGCGGTAATCGTTCACAAGGCGCGGCCGGAGGAGATCAGCTACAAGCGGCGTTCAAATTACTCGGCGGCGATGCTGCGAATCACCGTCGAAGACGTGCTGGCCGCGACCGATGCGCTTCTGAAGGCTCCTGCTTGAGTTCCACAACAAATTTTTGGATTCAGTGGCGTGTCCGCATGGGATATCCGGTCGGCATCGCGGCGTTCTGGTTTGCCAGGCCCCAAATGAAATGGCTGCTCTGCGGAGTGAGCATCGCATTTTGCGGGCTCGTTCTGCGCGGATATGCCGCGGGACACCTCCGCAAACACAAGCAATTGGCGACCTCGGGACCTTACGCATTTACTCGGAACCCGTTGTATCTGGGTAGCGTGCTTCTCGCCGCAGGATTTTCAGTGGCGAGCCATTCGTGGATTTCCACGCTGTTGCTCGCTGCCTATCTTGCGATTTTTTATCCTGTCGTAATTCGGCGGGAGCAGGGCGAACTCAAGACGCTCTATGGCGCCGCATTTGTGGAATACGCATCGCAAGTCCCCGCGTTCTGGCCGCGGCTTTCCCCCGCAACGGCGTCGACGGAACGATTCTCGTGGCCGATCTACCGGCAGAACCGGGAATACGAAGCGGCCATCGGCCTCGCAGTTGCGATGGCCATTCTGTGGACGATCATGCTGTGGCGTGGCGGCTCGTAGTAGCACAGCCACTCTTGGCTGTGTGGTTTTTCCGGCACTTAACAATGGCGCACAGCCAAGAGTGGCTGTGCTACTTGGGCGCGTGCAGGAAAGTGCTCACGCTCAGTGTGCTGCCATCGGTACTCGCAGTGATCGCCCCGTCGCGATCGGTCCGATAGACGCGCACGCCTGCCGCTTCCAGCCGCTCGGTCACTTCCGGTGAGGGGTGGCCGAAGCTGTTGTCCCTCCCCACGGAAATCGCCGCAAACGCCGGATGCGCTGCGGATAGAAACGGGTCGGTCGTTGAAGTCTTACTTCCGTGATGAGCTACCTTCAAGAAATTCACTGCTACGGGTTGCTCCTCGGCAAGAATTCTTCGCTCCGACGGCCGCTCGATATCTCCCGCCAGCAGCAAGGTTTCAGCGCCGTCTGTCAAACGCATAACGAGTGAATCATCGTTCTTCGCGGTCTGGCCCTCGGAGAGATCGTCCGGCCACAGGACACTACCCGACACGCCATCCTCGGAGAAAGAATCGCCCTGCTTCAGATGCCGGATCGGCACGCCGTGCGCTCGGGCGGCAGCAATGACTTGCCGGTAGGCCGCGCTTTGAATGTCACGTCCAACCCACAATTCGCCAACGCGAAAGTTTTCAAAGATGGAGGGCAGTCCTCCCAGGTGATCCTCATGAGCATGCGTGAGCGCCACAACGTCAATTTGTTTCAGCCCTCGCGACCACAAATACGGCGAAACAACATCCTCGCCAACGTCAATCCCGGAGCGCATGCCGCCCGAATGAAAATTTCCGAGTTCGCCGCCGCCGTCGACCAGCATGGTGCGCCCGCGAGGGAAGGAAAGAAAAAGGCTGTCCCCCTGGCCCACGTCGAGCACTGTCAATTCCAGACGCTGGGGCGTAAGACGCGGCGGAAATGGATGCGTGGCGATGATGGCAGCAGCGCCCACCAAACCGATTACGGCGCTGGATGCCCGCCAGAAACCCCATCGCAAGCGAAGGGCCGCTGACAATGCGATCGCGAAACCAATAAATACTGCCATCAGACCGACGGAAGGTCCTGGAATGCGGTAGCTGGCGGCGTGCAAGCCTGCGAACCATCGGACCGATGCGTCGAGCATCGCGAAGATAAGTCCCAGAAGTGTGGACATCCATCCCGCGAGCGCGCGAGACACGAGAGAAGCGGCAAGCGTGAGAAATCCAATCGGAACAGCCAATCCCGTTAACAAAATCGCCGGAACATTGGCGAATGGTCCTGCCAGGGCGACGCGATGAAAATAATACGCGAGCGGAGGAAGCATTCCGAGCTGAAGGATGGCGGAAATAAAAATGATCTCCCAGAAATAGAAAGCGGCCCGAAATGGCTGCACCAGCAGGCCGGATCCGAATCGTGCAGCAAAGCGAGGCAAACGAGCGGAAATCCATGCGACCGCTGCGCGCATATCCAAACGGAATTGAATTACGCGCGGGGCGTGTGATACGTCGCGGGTCGAGTCGGACAGGTGGTCAAGTGCAAGCCGGTAAGGTTCGCTCGAGCGCGCGATGCAGGGAGCCGCAATCGCTCCAATCGTTGCCACTGCGGAAAATGACAACAGGAAACTCGCATCGGTGATTTCCGAAGGCAGCGCCGCGAGGATCACAAGAGCCGAAATGGCCGCCACGTTGATCAGATCCATGCGGCGATAAATGAGCTTTGCAGACAGGAATACAGCCGCCATAAGAACGGCGCGCAGGATCGGCGGG
>JGI12269J14319_10002381_pt1 | contig 18265 bp, 15 predicted proteins | sample PeaSoiSIISIP2007_FD_14319 | JGI IMG/M metagenome (IMG submission 14319) | reverse complement strand
CCGGCGCGAGGCTGACGATGCGTTGCGCCGGCCGCGAGAGCTCGAGCGAGCGCTGATCGTCATCCTGCAGCCGCAGCGCGGGCGCCTCCGCGCCCTGCGCTACCCGGGCTGCCGCAAGCAGCAGCAGCGCGCAGGCGCCCATGAGCGCCACGACCCGCAGGCGGCCCGTGGCCGAGCCGATGGCCGGAGCCGGCGGGCAGGCGCGAACTTGCGTGCAGCGGTGCATGGGCTCCAAGCATAGCCGACGCACCGCTCTCACCGCCGGCCGCGGCACCGGCGGGCGCGGCACCGGGCGGGCGCCGGTCAGTAGACGCCTTATTTCAAACCCCGAAGCTTCAGGCCGCCCGCGCCTCAGGCGCCGTTGTGGCGTCCGCCTGGCTGTACGCGAGTACTCCGGCCACCGCGTGCACCGTGGCGGCGATGCGCACCGCGCTCTGGATCATCTCGCGCGTGAAGCCATGCTGGCGCAGCTTCTTTTCGTGCGAGCTGATGCACAGCCCGCAGCCATTGACCGCCGACACCGCGAGCGACAGCAGCTCGAAATCGAGCTTGTCGATACCGGGGTCGGCAAGGATGTTCATCCGCAGCCGCGCCGGCATGCTCTGGTACTCGGCGTCTTCGACCAGATGCAGGAAGCGGTAGTAGATGTTGTTCATCCCCATGATGGCGGCCGCGGCCCGGGCGGCCTGCCGGTGGGCCGCGTCCAGGTGCTCGCCGGCGGCCGCCTCGATACCGCGCGTGAACGCGAGGTTGCGCGAGGCGATGGCCGACGCCAGTGCTACCGCCCAGATCTGCGGCTCGTTCAGGCCCGGGGCGCCCGCGCTCGTCAGCACGCTGCCCAGATTGAGCTTGAGGTCGCGCGCATAGTCCGGGATCGCATCGCGGATCAGGTCCAGAGTGGTGTTGTCCATGATCTAAGCTGCCTTGAGGGTGTCCTCGCCCTTCTGCCAGTTACAGGGGCACAATTCGTCGGTCTGCAGTGCATCGAGCACGCGCAGCACTTCCGCCGGGTTGCGGCCGACCGACAGATCGGTCACGTAGATGAAGCGGATCACGCCTTGCGGATCGACGATGTAGGTCGCGCGCTGCGCCACGCCGGCTTCCGCATCCAGAATACCGAGCGCGCCGCTGAGCTCACGCTTGATATCCGAGAGCATCGGGAACGGCAGATTACGCAGCTCCTCCTTGTCTTTGCGCCACGCCAGGTGCACATACTCATTGTCGGTGCTGACACCGAACAGCTGCGCGCCACGGTCCGCAAACTCGCGATTGAGCTTGCCGAAGGCCGCAATCTCCGTCGGACATACAAAAGTAAAGTCCTTCGGCCAAAAGAACACGACCTGCCATTTTCCGCCCTGGTCGGCGTTGCTGAACTGCCGGAACGCCTTGGCGGGGTCGTTTGAAACTACGCCGGTGAGCGCATAGGCGGGAAATTTCTGTCCTAGACCCAACATATCCAATCTCCTTGAAACACGAGCGGGGGCTTGTTTCATCGCTGGCCTGGCCTTCCAGGCCGGCCCCGTACGCGCATGCTGCGGCTCTCCAGTTCCATCGTCCAATCAATTGACTTTATAATGACGATAGATGCTATATATCGAAATCCCATGACCGATGTGAAGCTCAAGGACCTGCGCTACCTGGTCGCCGTGGCCGACACCCGCCATTTCGGCCGCGCCGCCGCCAAATGCTTTGTCAGCCAGCCCACGCTGTCGGCGCAGCTGCGCAAGCTCGAGCTGTATCTGGGCGTGCAGCTGATCGAGCGGCGGCCGCGCCGCGTGACGCTGACCGCCGCCGGCGAGGAAATCACCCAGCGCGCCCGCTCCATGCTCGAGAGCGCCGACGCCATCGTCAGCGTGGCACAGACGCGGCGCGATCCGCTCGCCGGCCGGCTGCGCCTGGCGCTGCTGCCCACGATCGGGCCCTACCTGCTGCCGCTGGTCGCGCTCAAGATCCGCAAGGCCTTGCCCAGGCTCGAGCTGATGCTCTACGAGTATCAGACCGAGCCGATGCTCGAGCGGCTGCACAACGGCGATATCGACGTCGGCATCCTCGCCTTGCCGGTGCATGCCGAGGGTCTGGCGACGCGCGCGCTGTACGAGGAGCCGTTCGTCGCAGCGCTGCCTGCGGCGCACCGGCTGGCCGCGCGCTCGCAGATACGCGCCGAGGACCTCCACGGTGAGACGCTGCTGCTGCTGGAGGACGGGCACTGCCTGCGCGAGCAGGCACTGGCGGTCTGCAGCCGCAGCGGCGTGCACGAGAAACAGGATTTTCGCGCCACCAGCATCGAGACCTTGCGGCAGATGGTGGCCACCGGAGCCGGCATGACACTGTTGCCGGCGCTGGCTGTCCACGGCGCCTATGGTGCCGCCAAGGGCCTGGCGACAATTCCGTTCGCCCGCCCGGTGCCGAGCCGCAAGATCGGCGCCGTGTGGCGCAAGAGCAGCGCGCGCACCGCTGTGATCGCGGCGGTCTGCGACCAGATCGCCCGCCACAGCGGTCTGAGTGCGCTCGACGCGCATAAATGAGCATATAAATGAGCCCAGCCCGGTGAGGCCCGGTGAGCCCACTTCGATGAGCCCAGCCGCTGAAGTGTCGGTCTACGACCGCATGTGCTGGCCCGAAGCTGAGCTCGAGCGTGCGCTCGCGCGCGGCGCGCACCGGCGCGAGCTGGCGGCCTATTTGGGTGCGAACGAATACGCGACCCTGGCCGCGCTCGCCCGCCAGAGCGAGGCCGCCCGGCGTCGACGCTCGGCCCGTCGCGGCCGGCTGAAGATCTACCTGCTGCCTGGAATCCTCGGCTCGCAGCTCGGACGGCCGCGGGCGGCGGGCGAACCCCCCGACCTACTGTGGATCGATCCCACCGACATCGTCAATGGTCGACTCGTCGAGCTGCGATCGCCGCGCGCGATCCCGGGAAAGGCGCCGCAGCGAGCGCTACAGTCACAGCCACTGCAGCCGCTGGGCGCCGTCGTCTACAGCTATCTGGCGCTCAAGCTGCGGCTGGCGGCCGCCGGCTTTGAAGTCGTGCTCTACGACTATGACTGGCGCGGCGATGTACTCGCCTCGGGCCGCGCGCTCGCGGACCGGCTGGCAGCCGATGCGGCCGAGGAGCTGGCGCTGATCGGCCACAGCATGGGTGGCCTGCTGGCGCGGGCCGCGCTCGCGCAGTATGGCCGCGGTGCCGGCGCCGAGCGCATCACCCGGCTGGTCGGCCTGGGTGCCCCGCACGGCGGCTCGATTGCGGCCGTGCAGGCGCTGCGCGCGACCTACCCAATCGTCGGCCGGCTCGCCGCCATGGATCGTGTGCACGACGCCGAGACCCTGACCCGATTGGCGTTCCGCGGCTTCATGAGCCTGTATCAGCTATTGCCTGCCGGCAGCGCAACGCTCGACCTGTTCGATCCTGACTGCTGGCCGCGAAGCGGAGCGCGCCCGGATCCGGCGCTGCTGCGGGCCGCTCGCGGCTTCGGCAACCATCTCGCCGGCTCCGATCAGCGTTTTTTCTCGATCGTCGGCACCGGCCAGCGCACCGTCACCGGCATTGAACGGCGCGGCCAACAGTTTCGCTACCAGGTCAGTTCGGCCGGGGATGGCACCGTCGCCAGCGCGTGCGCCACGCTGCCCGGGGTGCGCAACTACTCACTGCGCTGCGAGCACAGCGAGCTGCCGCGCAGCGAGAGCGTCGCCGCGGCACTGATCGATCTGCTGCAACGAGGCCGCACCCAGCGCCTGCGCGAGGGCGTGATCGCGCGCCATGGCCGCAGCAGCTACGTGACTGATGCCGGTCTGCGTCGCGAGCTGGGCCGAAAGCTCGACTGGCACAGCTTGAGCATCGGTGAGCGGCGTCGATATCTGAATCGTCTGAACGAGCCCCCCGCGGCCTACCGGCCGCAGGCGCCGGGCCGGCGGTGAAGAAATTGTAAGCTAGCTATGCAAAACTAACGGCGCGTGCGCTTGCGCGCGTGCCCTTTCCTTCGACGGCTGACCGTGAATAGTGGCGTGAGCGGCCCGCTTCCGGGCGTTCATCGAAGCCGCGGGGCCGTTGTGCGACTGATTTTCGGCGCTGGAGCCCGACGCAAGAGTACGAATGGTAAACCGAGCCGAACCCTTTGCCTTCGTGCGCGATCTTGCCACGCGCTGGGACCTGATCGCGATCGTGGTCGTGATCGGTCTGCTGACGTTCCTTGCGGAGGCCAGCCGCGGCCTGCTCGAGCCGCTCGCCAAGCTGTCGGCGGCGCCGGTGTCGCTCGACCCGATCAATCTGCCCTTCTACGCCGCGCGCACCACGCTGCGCATGTTCGCGGCCCTGGCCCTGTCGCTGCTGTTCACCTTCACCTACGCCACCTGGGCCGCCAAGAGCGCTCGTGCGGAAAAACTGCTGGTGCCGGTCCTCGACATTCTGCAATCGGTGCCGATCCTGGGGTTCATCTCGATCACGGTGGTGTTTTTCATGTCGCTGGTGCCCGGCCGCGTGCTCGGTGCCGAGTTTGCGGCGATCTTTGCGATTTTCACCAGCCAGGCCTGGAACATGGCCTTCAGCTTCTACCAGTCGCTGCGCACGGTGCCGCACGAGCTGGAGGACTGCGCCGCGTCGTTCCGCCTGACTCCATGGATGCGCTTCTGGCGGCTCGAAGTGCCGTTCGCGATGCCGGCGCTGTTGTGGAACATGATGATGTCGATGTCGGGCAGCTGGTTCTTCGTAGTCGCCTCGGAATCCATCAGCGTCGGCCACACCAACATCGCGCTGCCGGGCGTCGGCTCCTACATTGCGCTCGCCATCCAGCAAGGCTCCTTGCGCGCGATCGGCTGGGCGATCGCGACCATGTTCATCGTGATCCTGCTCTACGACCAGCTGATCTTCCGCCCGCTGGTCGTCTGGGGCGATCGCTTCCGCTTCGATCAGGAGCAAGGCGGGCACGTGCCGGAATCCTGGGCGCTGACCATGCTGCAGCGCTCGCGGCTGATGAGCGCGCTGCGGGCCCTGTTCGACGCCGTCATTCGCTGGACCAGCCGCAAGGCGCCGCGGCCGGAGCTGCTGCTGGCCCCAACCGCCACCCGCGGCGGCCGGGGCGGGGATCTGCTGTGGTTTTCGCTGCTGCTGCTGCTGCTCGCGTTCGCGGTGTGGCGCATCGCGCGCATGCTGATCGGCGAGACCACTTGGCACGAAGCCGCGCACGTATCGGGTCTGGCGGCGCTGACCATGCTGCGAGTCCTGGTGCTGATCGGACTCGCCAGCCTGGTGTGGGTACCGATCGGAATCTGGGTCGGATTGCGGCCGCGTGCGACCCAGATCGTGCAGCCGGCGGCGCAGTTTCTGGCGGCGTTTCCGGCCAATCTGCTGTTCCCGGTGGCCGTGTTCGGCATCGTGACCTGGAAACTCAACCCCGACGTCTGGCTGAGCCCGCTGATGATCCTCGGCACGCAGTGGTACATTTTGTTCAATGTGATCGCGGGTGCTGCCGCGATGCCGACCGAGCTGCGCTACGCGGCGCAGAACCTCGGCGTCAGCGGCCCGTTGTGGTGGCGCAAGGTGGCGCTGCCCGGTGTGCTGCCCTACTACGTGACCGGTGCGATCACCGCCTCGGGCGGCTCCTGGAACGCGGCCATCGTTGCCGAGCTGGCGAGCTGGCGCAATGTCCAGGTCAAGGCGCACGGGCTCGGCGCCTACATCGCCGAGGCCACGACCGCCGGCGACTTTCATCGCATCATTCTCGGGATCGCGACCATGAGCCTGTTCGTGGTCGCGGTCAATCGTGCGTTCTGGCGCCCGCTGTATTATTTCGCCGAACGCAAGTATCGACTCAGCTGAGCGTTGGAGCGCGTATGAACACCGCACCGGATCGCATGACCGCGCAGCTGCTCTCGGTGCAGGGCGTTTGCAAGTCTTTCCCCAAGCCCGATGGCGGCGAGCTGCTGGTGCTCGATCGCGTCAACCTGACGCTGGTGGCCGGGCAGATCGTCGGCCTGCTCGGACGCTCGGGTTCCGGCAAGTCCACGCTGTTGCGGCTCATCGCCGGACTGGCCGAGCCCAGCGCCGGCACGCTGGCGTTCCGTGGCCTGCCGATCGCGGGCTGTGCCTCTGGGATCGCCATGGTGTTTCAGAGCTTCGCGTTGTTTCCCTGGCTCACGGTGTTCGAGAACGTGGCGCTCGGACTCGAGGCACAGCGCATGGCCAAGGCGGCGATCCGCAAGCGCTCGCTGGCCGCGATCGATCTGATCGGCCTCGACGGCTTCGAATCGGCCTATCCGCGCGAGCTCTCGGGCGGCATGCGCCAGCGCGTCGGCTTCGCGCGTGCCCTGGTGGTGCATCCCGACATCTTGCTGATGGATGAGCCGTTCTCGGCTCTCGACGTGCTGACCGCCGAGACGCTGCGCACGGACTTCCTCGACCTCTGGGCCGAAGGCCAGATGCCGATCAAAGGCGTGATCCTGGTGACGCACAACATCGAGGAGGCGGTGCTGATGTGCGACCGCATCCTGGTGTTCGGCAGCAATCCGGGTCGCATCCTCGGCGAGATCGACGTCACGCTGCCGCAGCCGCGCAAACGCCTGGATCCGACGTTTCGCGAGTTGGTCGAACGAATCTACGTCGAGATGACCTCGCGCCGCTCCGGCGACGGGCGCAGCGCGCGCGCCGAGCGTTTCCCGGGCTCAGGTATCGGCAGCGTGCTGCCGCGCGTGTCCTCGAACCTGCTCGCGGGCCTGGTCGAGACCGTGGCTGCACCGCCCTTCAATGGCACGGCCGATCTGCCGAAGATCGCTTCCGACCTGCAGATGGAAATCGACGAACTGTTCCCGGTCGCCGAGACGCTGCAGATGATGCGCTTTGCCGAAGTCGAAGGCGGCGACATCCGGCTCACGCCCGAAGGCGTGGCCTTTGCAAACGCCCAAATCGACGAGCGCAAGCACATCTTCGCGCGCCATCTGCTGAACTACGTGCCGCTCGCGGCCCATATCCGCCGCGTGCTCGATGAGCGCGCCTCGCACGCCGCGCGCAAGAGCCGCTTCATCGACGAGCTGGAGGATTTCATGGGCGAAAACCATGCCGAGCAGACCCTGCGCGCCGTGATCAGCCTGGCCCGCTACGCGGAGGCGTTCGCGTATGACGACGCCAACGAGATGTTCAGCCTCGAGAATCCGGTCTGACTGTGAGCGGATCAGGAAGCATTTAAAGGCAGGACTTACTTCAGAGGTGTCAAACCATATCCAGGCATTTTGTAATCAAAATGCCTGGATATGGTTTGACACCTCTAAGGTAGCTCCTACCTTCAGATAATTTCCTCTACCGCTCACAGCAGACCGGAGATGCTCAGGTGGAACGGGTCGTGGGTTCGCACCTGCAGTTGGCGTAGCCCCGCGGCGGCCAGCTGCGCGCGAACCTCGTCGGGCTCAAATGCGGCGCACAGCGAATTAAAAAAATCCCGCTGCAGGATTTCGGGCTCATCCTTCGAGGTCGCCTGCACCAGGCGGCGCGCATCGGGCTCGCTCGGCGGGCGCCGCAGGTCGGCGACGAACACGGCGCAGCCGCTGTCGGCGCAATCGGCCACCGTACGCCACAGCACCTGCGGCTCGTGCAGCTGGTGCAGCAGGCTGTGGCTCATGATCAGCCGCCAGGGCTCATCCGGCAGCGCGCACTGCGGGATGATGCCGTATTGCAGTTGCACGCGATCCCGCAGTGCCGGCTCGGCGTGGATCGCGCGCTGCGCGAGTTCCAGCATCGGCCGCGAGCCGTCAACGCCGACGAAGCACGCCTCGGGAAAGGCACGCGCGAAGCGCAGCAGCACATCGCCGGAACCGCAGCCCAGATCCAGCACCGCGCCGGTGAGCTGCAGCGTTGGGAACAGGCTGCGAAACATCTGGATCCGGGCGCCGTGGGCGGCACTGAAATCGGCCTGGGCATAGGCCAGGGCCTGCTCCGGATCGTCCATCAGCTCGGGTTCAGGGATGCGGCGCATAGTTGTTATTGTTCCGTATCAGGTACAGTATACGACTCAACAGTCGCCTTAAGGGCTTTGAGAGAAACAATATGTGGCTTGCGTCGGAAATGGCTGCATTCGCGCACGTCTCCGAGCTCAAGTCCTTCACCGCTGCAGCCCGCGCGCTCGGGGTGCCTAAAGTCGCCGTGAGCCGCGCCATCTTAAGCCTCGAACGCCGGCTCGGCACGCGCCTGCTGACACGCACCACGCGACGGGTGGCACTGACTCCCGCCGGCGCACTGCTGCGCCCGCACAGCCAGCGCCTGTTGGCCGAGGTGGAGGCCGTCAGGGCGCGCTTCGCGCCGGCCGCAGCCGGCGAGCGGCGGCTGCGTGTGATCGTCGATCCCGGTTACGGCCGCCTGCTGGTCACACCGCTGATACCGCGCTTTCTCGAGCGCTACCCTGACTTCGAACTGCAGGTGGTGGTGATCGATACGCTGCCGGAGGGCCCGGGCGAGGATTGGGACCTGCTGGTCTGCAACGACACCGCGCNGCANCNTTCCGCGCAGAATCCTTCCGCACCGCATCCGGCGCTNACGCGCACACCGCTAGGCAGCCCGCCGCTGCTGTTGTGCGCGACGCCGGCGTACCTCGCGCGCCATGGGTGTCCACGCACACCGGCACAGCTCTGCGAGCATAGCGTGCTGCGCGCACTCGATGTCGGCGCGGATGCCGACTCGGCGCCGGGCATGCTGCGGTTGCGCCGCGGTGGCGCTGGCCGCGACGGTGGCCAGAGTGTCGGTGGCCCTCGTGACGGGCAAGACCAGCAGCTGCGTTTGCGGCCGGCGCTGCAGGTCAACGATCCGGCGCTGGTACATGCGAGCACGGCGGCCAGCTTGGGCATTGGTGTGCTGCCGGAGTTTCTGTGTCGCCAGGGCCTGGCGATGGGCAAGCTCGAGCGCGTGCTGCCGGAGTGGTCGGTGGCCGCATCGCTGCAGCTGCAAGCCGTTTACGCAGCCGAGCGCGCCGGTTCGCCGGCCATCCGGCAGTTTGTCGAGTTCCTGCTCGCCAACATGGTGCCGGTGCTCGGCGGCGCAGCCGCAGACAGCTAGCGCACTGGCGAGCGGGCGGGCGGGCTTTCCGCGCTAGATCAGCTCCGGATCGGCCTCGGCCACGCTGGCGCCGCCGGACTTGATGATGCGCAGCAGACTCAGGGACTGCGGCAGCAGATGCTCGGCGTAGAAGCGCGACGTCTGCAGCTTGGCGCGATAGAAATTTTCATCGCCGCTGCCCGCGGCAAGCCTGGCGCTGGCGATCTCGGCGCTGCGGGCCATCATTGCGCCGCCGAGCACGCGACCGCACAGGTGCAGGTACGGCACCGACACCGCGTAGGCGCGCGCGGGCGTCTCGGCGAGCTGCTGGCGCAGCGCTTCGGTCGCATCGCGCAACATGGTGATGGCTTCGATACTGGCGTTACGCACGCTGCGCATGATCGCATCGCTGCCCCGCAGGTCGTTCAACTCGCGCAGCGTGGCGCGCAGCAGCGCGGTCATCGCCGCGCCGCGATCGCGGCCGAGCTTGCGGCCGACCAGGTCGTTGGCCTGAATACCGGTGGTGCCTTCGTAGATCGAGGTGATGCGCACATCGCGCAGCGTCTGTGCCACCCCGCTCTCCTCGATGAAACCCATGCCGCCGTGCACTTGCACCGCGAGCGAGGCCAGCTCCGAGGCCTGATCGGTGCACCAGCCTTTGACGATCGGGATCAGCAGCTCGCCGCGCATCAATGCGGCGGCGCGCGGGGCCTCGTGGTCTCGGCGCGCGCGCGATCGAGCTGCAATGCGGTGTAGAGCGCGAGGGCGCGCATCGCCTCGACGTTGGCTTTCATGGTCAGCAGCATCCGGCGCACATCGGGATGATGCACGATGGTCGCGGCGGCATCGCCATTGGCGCCGGCCGGACGCCCCTGAATACGGCTGCGCGCCCACTCGCTGGCCTGCTGCAGCGCCAGCTCGGCGAGGCCCACACCCTGCACGCCGACCGCGAGGCGCGCGGAATTCATCATGATGAACATGTACTCGAGGCCGTGATGCGGCATACCGATCAGATAGCCGATCGCCCCGCCGCGATCGCCATAGGACATCACGCAGGTGGGGCTTGCATGAATGCCGAGCTTGTGCTCGATCGAGACGCAGCGCAGATCGTTGTGCTGCCCTAAGCTGCCATCGGCGTTGAGCAGGAATTTAGGCACCGCGAACAGCGAGATGCCCTTGATCCCGGCAGGCGCGCCGTCGATGCGCGCCAGCACCAGGTGCACGATGTTCGTCGCCAGATCATGCTCACCGTAGGTGATGAATATCTTCTGCCCGGTGATGCGGTAAAGATCGCCATCGGGCGTGGCGCGGGCGCGGATCGCGGCCAGGTCCGAGCCGGCCTGCGGCTCGGTGAGATTCATGGTGCCGGTCCACTCACCCTGCACCAACTTCGGCAGCAGCCGCGCCTGCAGCGGCGCAGATGCCACCGCCTCGAGCGCCTCGCTGGCGCCGCGCGCGAGCAGCGGGCACAGCATGAACGCGAGGTTGGCGCCGAAGCCGAGCTCTTCGACCGCGACCGCCAGCACCAGCGGCGCGCCCTGACCACCGAACTCCGGCGCCGCCGTCAGCTGCGTCCAGCCGCCCTCGACGAATTGCTTGTAGGCGCTCACGAACTGCGCCGGCATCTGCACCGCGCCGTCGCGAAAGCTGGCGCCGACGCTGTCGCCGACGCGATTGATCGGCGCCAGCACGTCCTGCGCGAATCGCGCCGCCTCGTCGATCACCGAAGCGGCCAGCTCGCTGGAGAACTCGTGGTAGCGCGGCAGTGTCGCCAGGCTGGCGACGCCCAGCAACTCATCGAGCACGAAGCGCAAATCCCTGACAGGTGCCTGGTACATGGTGCTGCGCGCGATTCAGCGGCCGCTTATCGCCGTTGAAACAGGCGTCGCCACCAGGAAGGGCGGGGGCGTGCCGAAACCGGGGCCTGCTTTTTGGGCGCCGCGGCGCGGGGCATCGCGGCGCCATCGTAGGGGTTGAAGCCACCATGCGCCTTGCGTGCCGGGGCGGCCGGCTTGTTGGGCGCGGACTGGGTGGGCGCGGACTTGGTTGGCACCGGCTTGCTCTGCGCGCCGGAAGGCTGCTCGTCTTCCAGTGACAGGCTCGACACATCCAGTCGGCGCAGCAGTTGCGAGGTAGTCACGATCGCACGGCGCGCCGAGTCGCTCGCCCACTGCCAGACCGCGTTGCCGCGCGCATCGTGCTGTACGCCACCGGCGAGCGGCTTCGTTTTATCCGGCTGGGTTTTGTCCGATTTCGCCAATGTGATTCACCATAGGCCCACCGGCCCGCTCAAGCCCACGATATAGCGCAAGACGCATCCCTCCGAGAGCTGATAATGTGACGCAATTCGCGATCTTAGCGCGCTGCGCGCCGGAACTGTGAGCTGGCACCGGCGCCTGGCACCGGCCGCGCGGCACCATAGGCCGATGCAAGCCGCGCCCCGAAGCCCCCTTGGGGCGGACACCGCCGCGCTGCGGATGCCGCAGGCCGCGACGGCACTGCCAGCCATGGATCGCGAATTCATCGCCCGCAATCAGATTGTCGAGCGTTACATCGGCGGCCGACTGCCGCTCAAGGGCGCGCAGGATTTCGAGCGCTTCTGCCGCGAGCACCCCGAACTGCTGGACGACATCGCATTGACCGAGCGCATCAGTGCCGCGCTGCGCCTGCTCGACGCCGGCGGCCATGCGGCGCCCTGGGAACAGCGCCCCAAGCGGTGGTGGGAACAGCTGCCGTTGCTGATCGGCACGGCGGCTCTCGCCCTGATCCTCGCGGTCACCTGTCTGGTAATCCACGGCAAGCTCTCGGCGCGCGAGCGCACGATCGCGAGCCTGCAGCAGCGTCTGGCGGCGCAACCGCTCGATCCGGCGAAGTCCACGCGCGCGATCACCGTAATCCCGAGCCGCACCGGGCCCTCGCCACGCAGCCTGGTCACGATCGGGGGCAGCGACGCGCAGATGGCGGACCTCAAATTCGACCTGTCGTGGTCACAATTCACCGCCTTCCGCGTCACCGTCGATCGCATCGATCAGGGTCGCGTGGGAGTCCTGCACAACGTGCAGCGCGATTCGAACGGCAACCTGCATCTCGAACTCAACAGCACGGCGTTGGGCCCGGGCGCTTACCAATTGACCATGGAAGGCCTGACCTGGCGCGGTGAAGCGGTGCCGCAGGCCTGGGCGACGATCAGCTTCACGCGTTGATCTGGCGGGCGGTGCGCGCAGCGCGCCGTTCATAATTCACATGCACTGGGGCTCGCGGCGTCAGTACAGCACCGATCGGGGCGCTACCCGCACTACCGAGCGTGTCGAGATCCAGCCGGCGACGCCGACCACCAGCACAGCGCCGAGCACGCCGGCTATCCACAGACTCGCATTGAAGCGGTATTTCAGATCCAGGGCGTGCGCCAGCCACGCGCCGCCGAGCGACGCGCCTGTAGCCGCGAGCAATCCGGCCACCGCTCCCAGCAGCGCGAATTCGGCCAGCACGCTCGCCAGGATCATGGCGTGACGCGCCCCGAGCACGCGCAGAATCGCGGTCTCGTAGAGCCGTTCCTCGCGGCTCGCCTGCACCGCCGCGAGCAGCAACGTGAGCCCCGCGAGCAGCGTGAACAGGAACACGGTTTGCACCGCGGTGACGGCTTTGTCGACCACGGCGCGAATCTGCGCCAGCAGATCTCCAACGTTGAATATCGACACGCCCGGAAAGCGATGCACCAGCTGCGCCATGGCACCGCTGCTGGGCTCAAGATACGCACTGGTCATGTAGGTGCCGGCACTCGCATCGAGCAGGCCGGGCGGAAACATCACAAAAAAATTCGGGCGAAAGCTGTCCCACTTGACTCGGCGAAAACTTGCGACGGTGACATCATAGTTCTCGCCACCGACGTCGAAGCGCAGCCGATCGCCGAGCTTCAAGCCCATGGAGTCCTGATACTCGACCGCCAGCGATACCAGCGGCTTACCCTGATCCGCCGCGCTCCACCAATGGCCCTCGACGATGCGATTGTCGTCGCCGAGCTCCTTGGCCCAGGTCAGGTTCTGCTCGCGCTCGGCAAAGCCGCGGCCGCGCTGGCCGGGGAAATGCAGCGCCGAGAGCGGCTGGTCGTTGATGGTGAGCAGCCGGCCGCGGATCATGGGCAGCATGCGTGTCAACTGCGCGCCCTGCGCTTGCAGCTCGCGTTCGAAAGCCGCGCGCTGATCGGATGGAATGTTGACGAAGAAATAATTCGGCACGTCGGCCGGCAGGCTCGCGCGCCAATCGGTCACCAGGTCGTCGCGCAGGATCGCCAGCGCCAGCAGCAGCATGATGCCGAGCCCGAAGGCGACGATCTGGGTGATGCTTTCGGCGCGGCGACGTGCGAGGTTGGCGATGCCGTAGCGCCAGGCCACGCCGGCGGAGCCTCGCACACGCGCCGCGGCCCGCACCAGCAATGCGCCGGCCAGCCCCAGCGCCAACACCGCTGCAGCCAGTCCCAACAGGAACCACAGGCTTAAGGAAAGCTCGCCGAGCGCCCCGTAGACTACGCCGGCGATCGCCAGCAGCACCGGCGCGCCGGCGCTCCAGAAACTCAAGGCCGGCGGCCCGGCATCATGTCGCAATACGCGCACCGCCGGCACCTTGGTCAGCTGCAGCAGCGACGGCAGCGCAAAGCCGGCGAGCACCGCGAGCGCAATGATGAAGCCCACCACGGCCGGCCAGGGGCCCGCCGGCGGCAGGTCGGCCCGCAGCAGCCCTTGCAGCACCCGCACCAGCCATAGCTGCGTCAACCAGCCGGCAGCCGCGCCCAGCACGCTCGCCACCGCCGCCAACGCCAGCAGTTGCCACAGATTGACGGCGAGCACCAGGCGTCGCGAAGCACCCAGGGTTTTCATTAGTGCGACCGCATCCAATTGACGCCGCACATAGCTGCGTGCGCTCATCGCGATCGCCACCGCGCACAGCAGCACCGCGACCAGGCTCGCGAGCGCCAGGAAACGCGCTGCGCGCTGACTGGCATCGCCGATCTGCGGGCTGGCGTCAGCGACATCTTCAACGCGCTCGTGGGCCGGCTCGCGCAGCTGGTGCCAGCGGCGGAAGGCATCGAGCTGCGAGCGGCTGCCTGCGAGCAGCAGGACGTAACGCATTCTGCTGCCCGGTTGGACCAGCCTGGTCGAGGGCAGATCGGCATCATTGATCAGCAATGCCGAGGCGAATTCGACAAAAGTCGAGCTCTGGTCGGGGCGCGAGATCAGGATGCGCGTGACGCGCAACGAGCGCGTACCGACGCTGAGCTCACTGCCCAGCCCCGCACCCAGCGCCGCTGCCAGCCTCGAATCGGGCCACGCCTCACCGGCCGCGGGGATCGCGCGGGTGGCAGCGCCGGCCGCAAACGCGTGCTCGGCGACCGTCAGCTGGCCGCGCAGCGGATAGCCCTGGCTCACGGCGCGGACATTGGCGAGTTGATTGGCATCGCCATTGAAGATGGCCGACAGCGTCATGGTCAGGCGCGCCGTCGTCAGCCCAAGCTGCTGCGCCTGCAGCTGCTCCTCGACGGCGATCGGCGCATCGGACTCCACGCGCAGATCCGCAGCCAGCACCTCGGTGGCCTGCAGCTCGACCGCGCGGCCGATGCGGTCGACCAGAAAGCCCACGCCGCTGAGCGCGGCCACGGCAATGCTCAGCGATAGCCACAACACCGCCAGCTCGCCGGAGCGCCATTCGCGGCGCAACGCGCGCAGCCCCAGCGCCAGGCTATGCATGACTGTGCGCGGCGGCGCCCACATCGTGAATCAGCGCGCCGGCATCCATCGACAGCACGCGCCCGCAGCGCACCGCCAGCGTGGCTTCGTGGGTGACCAGCACCAGCGTCGTGTCCGAGCCGCGGTTGAGCTCGAACAGCAGCTGCGCAATGCGCTCACCGGTCGCAGTGTCGAGGTTGCCGGTGGGTTCGTCGGCGAACAATACCGCGGGAGCGCCCACCGACGCGCGCGCCAGCGCCACGCGCTGCTGCTCGCCGCCGGAGAGCTGACGCGGATAATGGCCCATGCGCGCGGCCAGGCCGACACGGGCGAGCATCTCACCGGCCGCGGCGCGGGCATCGTCACGTCCGGCCAGCTCGAGCGGCAGCATCACGTTCTCAAGCGCGGTCAGCGAAGGCAGCAGATGAAAGGACTGGAACACGAAGCCCACGCGCTCGGCACGCAGGCGCGCGCGGCCGTCCTCGTCCAGCGCACCGAGGGTCTCGCCGGCGAGCACCACTTCTCCGGAACTCGGCAGGTCCAGGCCCGCGAGCAACGCCAGCAGCGTGGACTTGCCGGCGCCCGAGGGCCCCACGAGCGCGATCGACTCGCCCTGCGTGACCGTGAACGAGACATTTCGCACGATGGTCAGCGGGCCTTCCGGGCTGCTAACCTGCTTGCTCAGGTTCCGGGCTTCAAGAACGATGTCACGCGTCATGGGCTTCCTGTTGGCACTGCTGCTCGCGCTGGCGACGCCGGCGGCGCGCGCGGACCAGCCATCGCCGGTAATCCTGGTGTTCGGAGATAGCCTCAGCGCCGGCTATGGCATCGACGTCGAACAGGATTGGGTGAGCTTGCTGGCGCGCAAGATCTCGCAGTTAGGGTACGGATTCCGGGTAATAAACGCCAGCGTCAGCGGCGAGACCACCGCGGGCGGCCTGAGCCGACTGCCGCACGCGCTCGACGTACAGCAGCCGCGCATCCTGATACTCGAGCTGGGCGCCAACGATGGTCTGCGCAGTCTGCCGCTTGCCGACACCCGCGACAATCTCGACAAGATGATCACGCTGACGCGCTCGCGCGGCATCACGGTGCTGCTGCTGGGCATGCGCATGCCGCCCAATTATGGGGAACGCTACACGAGCGGCTTCCAGGACATGTATACCGGCCTGGCCCAGGCGCACAAGCTGGCATTGGTGCCGTTTCTGCTCGATCAGGTGGCGCTCAATCCGGCGCTGATGCAGGCTGACGGCCTGCATCCGAGCGCGAAGGGGCAGCCGTTGTTGCTGGACAATGTCTGGCCCAAACTAGAGCCGTTGCTGCGCGCGACCGCCCGTCCAGCCGGCGCGGGCAGCAACGCGCGCTGATTGGCGCCGCCGCGCTCGTGCGAAATCGCTGCAGGCGCGGGAAATCAAGAAATATACAGAGGGGTCTGGCTATGGACAGGTTCTGGTTGCCGCAGTATCCGCCCTCGGTACCCGCCGACATCGATCCGTTCGAATTCGACTCGCTGAAGTCGCTGATCGAGGACGCTTGCAGCCGCTATGCGCATCGGATCGCCTATTACAGCATGGGCACCGCCATTAGCTACCGCGACCTCGATGCGCGCTCTCGCGCCTTCGGTGCCTGGCTGCAGCATCGCGCCGGGCTCAAGAGCGGCGACCGCATCGCCATCATGCTGCCGAATCTGCTGCAATATCCGATCGCCATGTTCGGTGCGCTGCGCGCCGGACTCACGGTGGTGAATACCAACCCGCTCTACACCGCCACCGAGCTCGAGCATCAGCTCAAGGACTCCGGCGCGGTCGCGGTCGTGGTGCTCGAGAACTTCGCGGCCACGCTCGAGCAGGCGCTGCCGGAGACCCGGGTGCGGCAGGTGATCGTCACCGGTGTCGGCGATATGCTGCACTGGCCCAAGGGCCCGATCGTCAACCTGGTCCTGCGCCATGTGCACAAGAAAGTGCCGCGCTGGGTGATTCCCGAGGCGCATGGGTTTCGCCAGGTGATCGATGACGGCCGCACCCTGCGGCTGCTGCCGGTGAATCTGGATCGCAGCGATCTCGCCTACCTGCAGTACACCGGCGGCACCACCGGCGTCGCCAAGGGCGCGATGCTCACCCACGGCAATATGGTGGCCAATATCCTGCAGTCGCGCGCGTGGTTCCAGCAGGTCGCACTCGAGCGGGTGACCTTTGTCTGCGCCCTGCCGCTCTATCACATCTTCTCGCTGACGGCGAATTGTTGGCTGTTCGCGTCCCTCGGCGGCACCGGCCTGATGATCGCAAACCCCAGGGACTTCGACGGATTCATCAAGGAATTACGCCGGCATCCGCCGATGTTCTTCATGGGTGTGAATACGCTGTTCAACGCGCTGATGAACACGCCGGGTTTCGCGCAGCTCGATTTCTCGCGCCTGGTCGCCACGGTTGCCGGCGGCATGGCACTGCAGAGCGGCGTCGCCGCGCGCTGGAAGCAGCTGACCGGCTGCATCCTGAGCCAGGGCTGGGGCTTGACCGAAGCCTCGCCGGTCGGCTGCGTCACCCCGCTCGTCGGCCCCGATGCCGATTTCAACGGCTCGATCGGGCTGCCGGTGCCGTCGACCGAACTCACGATCCGCGATGATGATGGCCGCGTTCTTCCCATCGGAGCGATCGGCGAGATCTGTCTGCGCGGTCCGCAGGTGATGCGCGGCTACTGGCAGCGGCCCGAAGAGACCGAAAAGGTCATGCTGCCGGAAGGCTGGCTGCGCACCGGCGATATCGGGCGCTTCGATGAGCGCGGCTTCGTATTCATCGAAGATCGCAAGAAGGACATGATCATCGTCTCGGGCTTCAAGGTCTATCCGAACGAGGTCGAGGACCTGATCGCGAAGTGTCCGGGCGTGCTGGAAGTGGCCGCCGTGGCGCAGACGGACGAACATTCCGGCGAAGTAGTGGTGCTGTTCGTGGTCAGGACGGATCCGTCATTGACCGAGCAGGCGGTGAAGGACTACGCGCATCATTACCTGACCGCCTATAAGCGGCCGCAGGCGATCTACTTCCGCGACCAGCTGCCCAAAACCAATGTCGGCAAGATTCTGCGGCGCGAGCTGCGCGACGAGCTGGCCAGCAGCAGATCGCCAGCCACGGCGACCTGAGACTCAGGCATTGAACCAGCAAGAGGGAGTGTGACGGACGGAGTTTATAGAACTATAGGGAGAATTTTTGATTACAAAAATTCTCCCTATAGTTCTATAACTCCCTGCGATTCCTGCCTCTGGTTGGTTCGGTCTGCGGCTTTCAGGCCACTGTAGCGGCGATCTGCTGCTGGTCAGGCCGCTTTGCTGCGAAGCGCCTGTTCGATCTCTAGCTGAATTTTATGGGCGGTTCCCTTCGGGTCGTCCGCAGAGCGAATGGGACGCCCCACCACCAGATAGTCTGCCCCTGCCCTGATGGCCTCAAACGGGGTCATCGATCTCTTGTGGTCATCGCTACTGGTCCCGGATGGTCGAATGCCGGGCGTGACTATCAACATGTTGGGATATTCGCGGCGTAGCCTG
>JGI12269J14319_10002377_pt1 | contig 18280 bp, 19 predicted proteins | sample PeaSoiSIISIP2007_FD_14319 | JGI IMG/M metagenome (IMG submission 14319) | reverse complement strand
AAAGTTGTGCTCGAGTCATGAAGGTTGTGCGTGAAAACGGTGTGGCGGGCACGCGTCCGCTCTACCCGCAACTCACTGCAGGAACGCCAGCGGAACAGCCGCCACGCCGATGGCCAGCTGCGGAGAAATCGGTAGGAGTGCCGAGCCAGGAGGGACCACACCAGCGCGGGACAGAAGGCCCATCAATTCCGCTTGGGCGAGCCGGCCTCCAGGTCCCGAGGAAATGACTTGAAAGTTACGTCACGGGATTTCGAGGAGGTCTTCTTTGCCGCGTCGGTTTCACGTTCGGTAAGAGTACCTTTCAGGACGTAGTAGGCCTCGTCATTCAGCGTCTTCCCTTCTCCACGCTCCACTGTGCCATTGAACTCGAACCACACACCATGCACAGTTTCAGTAGTGAAGCTGAGTCTGTTCCCGTCGAGCTTGCCCTGTTTGAAGAACTGATCGAGAAACGCGCCGCGATCCCCCTCCCCGTCGCCGTAGCGGGAAACAAAGCCGGTCACGCGGCCTGCATCTTCCACCGTGATCTGCACGAACTCTCCTTCCTTGAGAAATGTGTACATACCCGAGTAGTCGTCGGTGGGTTTTGCATTTTCCGAAGGAGTTTGAGCATGCAGAAGCGTGCTGACGAACAGGAAGACCAGAGCAATCGCCGGAAGGTTGCGCCTCACCGATCCTCCTTGCGGGTGAGCGTGAGGTCGGCAAACTCGGTCCATTTGCCCGACTCATTCTTGGTTTCCATCAGCCACTCCCACTGCTTCGTGTCCGGCTTCCAGCGGAAGGTGGTGTGGAATGGGCCGTCGGGATATTCGAAAACAAAGCGGATCTCATTATCAGCGCGCGTGCCATAGCCCAAAGTCTCAGAGAAGCGGCCGCCGTACACATCGTTCCAGTGGGCGACATAGCGTTCGCTGGTGTTGTCATACCCGATCATGACGAGCGCTTCGTACGCCTTCGCTGGGTGTCCTTCTCATGAATGCGCAGAAACTGATGATTCAGGATCCAGTCGGCTTCGATCGAGTGCTCAGCGCTTTGGCCCCTGACTTTGCCGGTCATTTTCCACGAACCGGCCATGTTGTCCAGCAAAAGATCGTTGAAGATATGTTTGGGTCCGTCGAGTTGCGCCGGTTCCTGTGAGAAGCAAGTCCCAACACCAAGGATGAGAAGCAAACAAGCAGTAAACGCGCGTGCCGGCCAATTGTAAGAACTCATATCGTCTCGCTTCCCATTAGAGCACGGAAATCTCGCCTCGGGAACCTCCGGATGCGCCGCTGCTTGTGCTTGACGGCTATAATCAAACTACTTTGGCCGGCCCGTGGGGCGAGCTATGAGACCAGGCCCAACGTTCATCGAATCTGCGCTGAAAGCTAGACCCGGGCCGCCCGCCGCGCTGAGCCTGCTGGTCACACTCGAACCCTGGCATCGGGTCTTTCTGCGCAACCTGCGAGACTCGCTTTGGTCCCACCAGCCACCGCCATTGTCCTTAACCTTGTCCTCGCCGCCAGGTAATTTCTGGGACGACGTATTTGTCCGCTCCCGGCTTCCGTGGGGCAGATTCGTGGAATCCGCCATCTTTCACGCTGCAGTCATCATGGTGCTGTGGAGTTCCGCGCGCTTCTGGCCGGCGAGACCTCTAGTGGTTCAACCGTTTGTCTTTCATAGTCCAGAGGTCGCCTATTACGATGCGGCCGAGTATCTCCAGCCACTCGATACCGGCGGCCCACCTGTCCCTTCGCCGCAAAAGGGTGATCCCGAACACGCAGCGCAGCCGATCATTTCTGTTCCGCCGGAACCGGACAATCGCCGGCAGACGATTGTCACTCCACCGAAATTGAAACTGAGCCAGGACGTACCCTTGCCAAACGTCGTGGCGTGGTCGCAAACGCAGCCGGCGATCCCTTTGGCAGCGACGGCGCGAGCTTCGGATCTGCGAATTCCAGCGCTGCCGAACTCCGTGGTCGCACCACCACCGGAGGTAACCAGGAGCCGGCTCGATCCACCGCCGGCATTGGCAGATGCGGCCATCGCTCCTGCGCCTGAGATCATCGTGCCCGCTTCGAAACGCGAACTGCTGCCTCAGGCCGCAGTGGTTGAGCCACCGCCCAGCGTCGCAACCGCTTCCACGCGTCGTTTGAGCGACATCAACATCGGACACAGTGAAGTAGTGGCCCCGGCGCCGCAGCTTCCAGTCGGCGAGCAGCATGCCTTGAGTAGTCTGGCGCAGGCATCGCTGGGGAGCCCGGCCGCAGCGGTCGTTCCGCCACCGCCGTCGGTTCAAGGTGCGGACGCCGCGCGCAATGACGGACGTTTGATCGCGCTCAACGTTCGCCCTGCACCGCCAACCGTACCCGTCGATCCGCCGAACGGAAACCGCCGCGGAACCTTTGCCGCCACACCGGAGGGTAAAGCCGGCGCGTCCGGCACTCCCCCGATCGCCGCTTCCAATGACCCGCCCGGGTCCGGAAACCGCGGCACCGGAACCACTCCAAACCAGGCTTCCAGCGCGATTCCCCCAGGGCTTTTTGTGGGCGCGGCGCAGAGGTCTGCCAGCACCTCGGCAATTGCCGGATCAGGACGGTCTGGCGGAGATCCGCCGTTGATGGCCAGCGCGGACCCGCCGGTGGGTTCTCCGCCACGCAGGGTGGCGTCTGAGCTGTCTCCGGATGGGCAAAGCGACGAAGAACGCAAAGTATTCGCCGGGCGAAAGTCGTATGGCATGACGCTGAGTGTGCCCAACCTGAACTCCGCCGGCGGAAGCTGGGTGATGCATTTTGTCGAGTTGAAGGAAAGCGAGAAACAGGGCGATCTGCTGGCGCCGGTCGCCACGCGAACCGCCGATCCTGGCTATCCATTGGAGTTGATGCGACAGAACGTGCACGGCACGGTGTCGCTTTCGGCGGTGATTCACAGCGACGGCTCGGTAGGCGATGTGCGCGTGCTCAACGGCGTGGATGATCGCCTGGACCAATACGCCTGTGATGCATTGTTGCGCTGGCACTTCCTGCCGGCGCTGAAAAACGGCAATCCGGTGCCGCTGCAGGCCGTGGTCATGATCCCGTTTCGTCCGCGCAGAGGATTCTAGGACAACGCGATTGTCATCCTGAGCGAGCGTTTTTTGCGCAGCGAAGGACCTGGGCGAGCCGTGCGAAGCGTCGCGTTCTTTGCGACGCAGCAATCGCGCGTTTGGCTCGCTTCCTTGCCAAACTGCCTCCCCATGCAATTCTCGCCGCCCAATCTCGGCCGGCTCCTTCAACGCCACTCCTTGGTAATTAGAGTCGTCCTGTGAAACGTGCTACAAAAACCTTCTAGCGCATATTCGGCTAGAGGAAACCATGGAATCTGCTCCGGTGGCAGGGTTGCTCCTGCTCAACCTCATAGTTCTTGCACTTCTCCTGGCGCGGCAAAAGAAGCAGCCGTCACGGACCGAGTCCACCCTCGTGATGGTCTTATTTTTCTTCTCGGGATTTCCCGCCCTGATTTATCAGATTGTCTGGCAGCGGGCGCTGTTTGTGATCTACGGCGTCAACGTGCAATCGGTCGCAGTGGTCGTCAGTGCATTCATGCTGGGGCTGGGATTGGGAAGTCTGGCCGGCGGATGGCTTTCGTCCGCATTCCCGCGGCAGGGCATCGTAATCTTCGGCATCTGTGAGCTGGGTGTGGCTGTCTTCGGGCTGGGCTCTCTGAGCATTTTTCAATGGGCTGCCGGATATACCGCGGGCGCCAGCCTGGGGCTGACTGTGATTTTCAGCTTCCTGTTGCTCATCGTGCCCACTCTGCTGATGGGTGCAACCCTTCCGCTCCTGGTCGAGCAGTTGGTGCGTTGGTCGCGGAATGTCGGCTACTCCGTGGCGACGCTGTATTTCGTCAACACGTTAGGATCCGCGGTGGCCTGCTATCTTTGCGCCGTCGTGGTGCTGCGCAACTTCGGGCAATCCGGCTCGGTGACCATCGCCGCCTGCATCAACCTGGCCGTAGGTGCAACTGCGTATCTTTACGGCCGCACTCGGGAAAAACAAACCGCTCCCGATCCCCCGATTGCGCTACAAACGTCCGCAGCCGCATTGGGCTTGCCTCTGGGCTTGGCCATGGGAATTGCCGGGCTCGCAGGATTCATCGCCTTGGGATTTGAAATCGAATGGTTTCGGGTTTTGGCCCTGGGCTCGGCGGACCGCGCCCCCGCGTTTGCGCTCTTGTTGTCTACGTATTTGGCGGGAGTGGCAGCGGGTTCTTATGCGAGCGACAGACTGACGGAGAACAAGAGTTCGGCTACGGTGCTCCACATCATTGGTCTGCAGCTTTTGTGTTCAGGTGCAATTTCGGCGTACTTGCCGCCGCTGGTGGCGGAGCTCTCGTGGAAAGGCCACGCGCTGATGGCGAGTGCGCCGGCTTTTTTCATCACTGCCGGCCTCCTAGGCTCCGCCTTGCCGCTGCTTTGCCGGCTGGCCGTCTCCGCCGGAAAGGAATCCGGCCGCGAGATCAGCCTGATCTACGTTTCCAACATTGTGGGATCGACGCTCGGCAGCCTGGCGGTAGGCTTCGTCCTGGCAGATTATTTCGGATTGAAACAGATTGCGCTCCAGCTTGCGCTGCTGTCGGCAATCGCCGGGGCGCTCGTGCTGTTCTTCTCCACTGGCCGCTTCCGGATGCCTTCAGCAAGGACGCTGGCCCCCGTCCCGGTGGCGCTGGCAGTGGTCCTCTTGTCTTCTCTCCTCTATTCCAATCTCATCGGCAAGCTGATCTTCGGTCCGAAAGCGGCCCTGGCCGACGAACTTGCCCACGTGGTGGAGAACCGCAGCGGCGTCATCGCGGTAACGCAGGACGGCGGGGTCATGGGAGAAGGCGTCTACGACGGCTACTTCAACATCGATCCCATGAACGACAAGAACCTGGTGATCCGGGCGTACGCGTTGAGCCTGTTTGTTCCTGCGCCCAAGCGGATCCTCATGATTGGACTGTCCTCCGGTTCCTGGGGCCAAATCCTGGTGAATCATCCCTTGGCCGAGTCACTGGATGCGGTCGAGATCAATCCCGGATATCTGCCGCTGGTCGCGCAATATCCGATGGTGAGCTCGCTGTTGAGCAATCCCAAGGTGCACATCGTGATTGACGATGGCCGGCGCTGGCTGCTGGCGCACCCAGACGCGCACTACGACCTGATCGTGGCCAACACATCGTTCTATTGGCGCGACCACAGCTCGGTCCTGACTTCAAGCGATTTTCTCCAGCTGGTGAAAATGCACCTGAACTCCGGCGGCGTGTTCTACTACAACACGACTGGGTCCGCGGATGTCCTCGGAACCGGCTTGCACGTTTTCCGCTACGGCATAAGAGTGCTGAATTTTCTGGCGGTCAGCGACACGCCATTTCAGGTCGACAAGAACCACGGCCTGGCAATGCTGCGGCAGTACCGGATTGACGGCCAATTAGTCTTCGACCCTGACAATCCGCGTGCTCAGGTCGCGCTCGCGGCCTTCGCCGCTCTGGCCGACACGGTGCACGGACCGCCGCAGGAGGTCGGACTGGAAACCGGCGACATTCTGGCCGCCCGTCTTGGCCCTCGCCACGTTGTCACCGACGACAACATGGGGGCGGAATGGGATGCGGATTTCGATGCACCGTGGCGCTGAAGAGTGGACCGATCACCCCGGCGACTGGCCTTGCCTCACGAGCGGAGTACTTGACTTAGTCAACTAATTAGTTGACACTACGGCAATGAAGGTTTCTGCCGCGCCCCCTTCCGCCAGCAGCCCGCGAGTGCAAACCGTGCGCCGCTTCAATCGCTTTTATACCCGGCACATTGGCGTGTTACACGAAGGGCTGCTGGACAGCCCTTTTTCCCTGGCCGAGGTCCGCGTCCTCTACGAGTTGGCCCACCGCCGGCACCCCACCGCAACCGAACTGGGCAAAGAACTGGGGCTGGACGCCGGCTACCTCAGCCGGATGCTGGGCGGCTTCGAGAAGCGGAGTCTGATCGCGCGCACCCCTTCGGAAGCCGATGGCCGCCAGTCCTATCTGTTGCTGACCGATCGTGGCCGGAAGGCCTTTGCGCCGCTGGACGCCCGCTCCAACCAGCAGGTCGCTCTCATGCTCAGCCGGCTTTCCCCTGAACGACAGCAGCAACTGGTGGGAGCGATGCGCACGATTGAACAACTGCTAACGCCACAAACCGGACCAAAGGCTACCTACTTGCTGCGCACCCATCAGCCGGGTGACATGGGATGGGTAGTTAACCGGCATGGCGTTTTGTACTGGCAGGAGTACGGCTACGACGAGCGTTTTGAGGCGCTGGTCGCAGGCATCGTGGCGGAGTTCATCCAGAACTTTGATCAGAGGCGCGAACGCTGCTGGATTGCGGAAAAAGACGGCGAAAATGTTGGCTGCATCTTCTTGGTGAAAAAATCCAAAACTGTTGCCAGGCTGCGTCTGCTACTCGTGGACCCGGGCACGCGAGGAATGGGCATCGGCAGACGACTGGTAGATGAATGCGTGCGTTTCGCGCGCCAGGCCGGATACAAGAAAATCACGCTGTGGACACAAAGCGAATTGCACGCGGCGCGGCATCTGTATCAAGATGCCGGCTTCAAATTGGCAGACCAACAGCGACACAGCAACTGGGGGCGTGACGACCTCGTCGCTCAGACCTGGGACTTGAAGTTGTAATCTTCACGGAGCGGGACTTCCGGCGACCCAATAATAATCGATCCCTTGCCCGGCAAAGGTTCCCAGATAAGAAACGCGGCGAGGGCTGACTCGCTGCGCAACTTCCGCTTGCGCTCCCCGCGGCGCCACCACGAGATGCTCGCCGGCGGGAACGGGATCGCGGTCGTAGCGGGCAATCACCTGATTGCGATAAAACGCTAGGCCGAATTCCGTTTCGCGGGAGACCTCAAACACCGCCAGCGGCAAGGGCTTGGTTTCTAGTCGGCTGATTTCGTTTGCCAGGGACCGGGCTGAGAGTACGTCGTCCAGTGCTGGAGCACCCAACCGCAGCACGCCTGCCAGGCCCAGCACGACGGGCACGAGGGTCACAAAACGCAATGCACCCAGGCCCAGTCGGGTGCGCAGCGTGATCGCAATTCCGGTCGCGAGCGCAGCCGCAACGACCACTGCAACTGCCGTCGCTCGATTCCACGGCAAATGGTGCTGAGAGACTAAGTACGCGATCGTTAGCGCTGGAACCAAAATCGCTGCGGCGACAACAGAGTGCAGGACAATCAGAACTTTATTCGGGCGATCATCTCCAGACACGTGCCGCCTGACATACTCCGCCAGCAGCAATGTTCCGGCGGGCAGCGCAGGAATTATGTAACCAGGCAGTTTCGATTGGGAGACGGAGAAAAATACGATCGGAACGGCAAGCCAGATCACAAGAAACGCGTTGAGCGCGTCTTCCGATCGGAGCATTTCCCGTCCTTCGGCCCACCACGCGCGGACGCTTTCGGTCACTGCCGCGACTACGAAAATCGTCCACGGAACAAGTCCGAGCAGAGCCACAGGAAGGTAATACCAGAACGGCTGCTTGTGGCGATAGAGGTTGGTTCCGAAGCGCGCCAGGTTGTGTTCGAGAATAAAAGTGCGAAAGAACTCCGGATTTCTCGCCTGCACCGCGAAGTACCAGGGCAGCGCCAGAGCGCAGAAAAGCAAGATCCCGGGCAGCAATAGCGTCCGTAAGAGCAGGCGTGATTCGCCCTTAGCAACAGCAAAGATCACGACAATCACTGCGGCCAAAAACGGCGCCACCGGACCTTTCGCCAATGTGCCGAGAGCCAGCAACGCGTACGCGAGCGCCAAATAAACTTTGGATTCGCTTTCGTACCACGCCCACCAGGCCAGTAAAGCAAGCGTGAGCGCCGCGGCCAGCGCCATATCCATAGATGCGGCACGGGCAAAGCCAATCACACCCGCGGCAGAAGCTGTCATCAGCGCGCCATCAATCTGGAATCCCGGCCGAAAGCGGCGAAGGAAAAAATAAATCCCGACCACCATCAAGCTGGCATCTATCGCGGAAGGTAGCCGCGCCGCCCAATCGTTCACTCCGAAAGCACTGTAAGCCAGCATCGCCTGCCAGTAATAGAGAGGCGGTTTTTCGAGCCACGGCTGGCCGCCTAGCGTGGGTGTGATCCAGTCGTGGCGGGCAAGCATCTCGCGCGCCACTTGCGCATAACGAGGTTCGTCGGCGCCAATCAGGCCAAAATAAGCAAGGCCGAAGAAAAACAAAAAGCCGCAGAAGCCCACCAACAGGAGCGCGTCTGTGCGGAAACGAGAGTCAGATGTCAAGGGTTTCATCTGCCAGGCACGAAGATCAGGAGTTCTCCTTCGGCTTCAGCAGCACATACACGCTGATCACCGTCCACGCGGTTTCCAGCATCACAAAGCCGATCTGAAAAGGGTGGAGGGCGATGTAAGCAAGGATCGCCGAGCCCACCGCATTCAAAACGTTGTAGGTTGCGGTGCGCGCATCCATCCACTTCAACTGGTGGCCCGCATAAGCAATGAGAATCAGCAAAGCGCCGACAAACGAGGCAGCCTGCCGCGCCAGTGAGATGTCCATGGAGAACTATTGTACGGAAGGCGGGGTGCGAAGCTGCTCCACAATGCGCGCCACCGCGATGGACAACGGACCATCCACTGAACAGCCGCTGGCGCATTCATGCCCACCGCCGCCAAATCGCGCAGCGACGTCGGCCACGTTGAGTTGTCCCTTGCTGCGCATGCTCACGCGGAACCGCCCGTCGGGCAGCTCGCGGAAAAACGCCGCCACTTCCACATCGTGGATGGAGAGCGCGTAGTTCACCAGGCCTTCGCAATCTTCTTCTTTGGCGCCGGCTTGCGCCATCTGTTCCTGTGTAGCCCAAATCCAGGCCAGCGGTCCCTCGCGATGAAGATTGGAAAGCGCGGCGCCGAGCAGGCGCATCTTCGCCGTGGAATGTCCGAAGTACACATTGCGGGCGCAACGGGCGGGATCGGCGCCGGCCAGCACCAACTCGCGCGCCAATGTGAATGTGTGCTCGTTTGTTCCCTGAAACATGAACGAACCGGTATCCGTGAGCACGGCCGTGTAAAGACAGGTCGCGATCTCTGGAGAAATAACTACCCCGGCTTCGCGGGCCAAGCGGTAAACCATCTCGGCTGTGGCCACCGCCGTGGGATCTACCCAGTTCACATGGGCAAAGGGACGGGCAGTCATGTGATGGTCAATGCTGATCAAAAAGCGGCCCTCCAGCCCCTCCAGTTGCGTGCGCTGAATGCTGTCGCACTCCAGAATGATGGCAGCGTCGTAACCGCCGTTCACGCGTTCGCTGGCAATGACTTTGTCGGCAAACGGCAACGGCTGATAGATGCGGGGAACGCCGTCGTGCAGAACCACTTCGGCTTCCTTGCCCATGGAGTGCAGGATCTGACAGCAGGCGAGAGCGGAACCAACCGCGTCTCCATCCGGGCGCGCGTGCGAGGTCAGAAGAAAACGGTTGCGCCGTTCGATATGTTTAAGGACTTCGTGCAACATCTTTAGCTGACGACGGACTCCCGTCGCTCCATCCTGCTATGGGCCCCTTTTCCGGGAGCGATTCAACAGCTCGTCGATCCTGGCTTCGTACTTCTGCGACCGGTCCAAATGGAAAAACAACTCCGGCGTGCGGCGCAAGTGCAGGCGTTCTCCGACTTCGTGGCGAATGAAACCCACCGCCGCGGCCAGGCCCGCCAGCGAGCGCTTGGCTTCGACTTCATCGCCCTCGACCACAACCTCGACCCTGGCCGAGCGCGAATCCTCAGCTAGTTCCACAGCGCTCACGCTGACCAGGCCGATTCGAGGATCGCCAAGTTCGCCTTCCACAATGGTCTCGATTTCCTCGCGCAAGGCTTCTCCCAGCCGCTCCCGATGGTACTTTCGCCCCCGCCGTTCCACTGCTTTTTTCCTCGGAGTAAAACGAATGAGAATATCAGAAAACCGGCTTCCGGTGTGCACGCAAATAGGACAAGCGCTGGGACCGGCCTGCCGTTCAGAACAAAACAAGTGGGTGCCCCATCCTTTCGCGTTCTTTGCGAAAGGGTGGGAGACGACAAAATAATCGCGCGCTTGGCTCGCGTCCTTGCCAAACTGCACGCTACCAAAACCCGGCGCCTATTTTCCCGCTGCCGCGGGGTCAAGTAAAATTAGCGACACCTCATCAAGGAAGGTCATCCCATGGCTCTCGACATTCGTGGTCTTGCTCCCCTGTTGCAGGTTTTTGATATGCCGACGTCGATCCGCTTCTACCGCGATATGCTGGGCTTCGAAATCGTCAGCAACTCGAGACCGGGAGAACTGGGGGACGACTTCGGTTGGGCACTGCTTCGGTTCAATGGCGTGGAACTGATGCTCAACACTGCTTACGAGGACGCACACCGGCCACCGGCGCCCGACCCCCGCCGCGTGGCCGCACATTCCGATACGGCGCTGTACTTCGGCTGTCCGGACGTGGATGGAGCCTACGAACAACTCCGTGGTAAAGGCCTTGACGTGAAGAAGCCGGTCGTCCGTGACTACGGCATGAAGCAACTGTCACTGGTCGATCCCGACGGGTACCACCTGTGCTTCCAGTGGGCGGTGTGATTGGCCACTATCACGCCAGGACCCTCTTGCGTGTTGCCGGCAGCAGCGTCTCGCAGGCGGTCCTCAACACCAATCGTGGCGCACCCCGGCGGATGGTCATCAGATATGGCACGGCTCTTTTTGCGTCGTACTTCGCGGTTTCGCGCAATAACCAGCCCAGACCTTTCTGCACCATGTCGTCTTCATCGGAGAGAAGCAGGTTGGACAAGCGCTTGATCTCAGGGAAAAACATCTTTTGCCGCGCGCCCCGGATCAGCGCCACGCAAGCCGCGCGCCGATGCCAACGATTGCGTGACTTCGCCCAGCGAAACACACGGCGAACGCGGTCTGGCTTGGCCGCAACCATGGGTGCGATCAAGTAGTGCACCAGCCCATCATGATCCGCCCAATTGCTGATCCGCGATAGCCAGGACTCGAACAAGCGGAACTCGGCCTCGCCGAACTTCTCGGTCAGTGTCTCCAGCAGCAATACGGCGAAAATCTTTTCCTCGAGCATGCGCCCCGAGAAAAGCCTGTCCGCAACTTGCACCAAGAAGGGCAAACCGAGTTCCTTGAGGATGGTTCGCCGGAAGCGGCCAGCGACTTTTCGCAACTCCGCCGTGTACCACCCACGCGATTTGATTTCTTCCTTGAAAAACCACTGGACTTCTTTGGAATGCGGCGCCGAGCCGCCGTCTTTCAGCACACGACGGATGTGGGCTGCAATGTAAGCGGGCGTGATTCTGCGCTTGGGCATGGGGTGTAGCAACTGGTAGCCAGTAGTTGGCAACTAGGCACGAACAACCAGCGGGACTAGCTACTGGCCACTGGCTTTGTACTCTTATCGTAGATCCACAATAACAAAGCCGTCGCGAGTCCCACGCCAGTCACCACGTACCAGATTCGTTCCGGCCGGTGGGTGACTTCGCCAAAATGATGCATGAGCGTCCCGCCGAACCATCCGCCAATGAGCGAGCCGATTCCAATCGGCAAAAACGCAAAGCCCATGTAGGTTCCCTGTTGGTCAGGCGGCGCGAGACGCGAGATGTAGTTATAGTACGGCGGTTGCTGAGTGATTTCGCCGAGCGCGAGAACAAACAACGAAAGCACGGCTCCCCAGACCGTCGGGCGCACAGCGACGATCAGCCAGGAAACCGAGGTGATGACGGTGCCGAGAATCACCGCCTGAAATGCCGGTAACTTGCGGGCCAGGAAGTTTACCGCCAGCGTAAGGCAGATCACGCTCACGCCATCGGTAATCAGAATCATCTCGACGTCCGCATTGGGATTGATATACCGGTGGATATAACCCGGCAGGCTGATGTATTGCTGCCAGAACACGACCCAGTATCCCGTGAAAATCACCAGAAACCACATGAAGCGGCTGATGCCGGCGAGTACAAGAATCAGGAGTCCACACCAGATCCACCAGGGCACGTTGACGCTGGGATAAATCCATAAGGCGATGCGCAGCAGCAGCGCGATCAGCAATACCGGCAAGACCAACCGATAGTTGCCCACTACCACGCAGAAATTCCTCGCCACCGTCGCGACTGACGGCGGAGGCGCGTCGCCCGGTTTGCGCGGCTCGCGGAAGAAAAGCACCACCACAAAAAACATGAGGAAGACGCTCAGCGCGGCGACGCGATAAACATTCTCCACGCCCAGATGGCGGTGGGTCCAGGAAGCGACATAAGGCCCGGCGGCGCCGCCAATGTTGACCAGCGTGTAGTAAATCGAGTAGCCGATGGAACGAACGTTCTCCTTGGAAGCGCGGGCCGTGGTCCCGACCACGCACGGTTTCACCATCGAAATGCCGAGCGCAGGAAGAATGAGGATGAAGCCGACGAACAGACTGAGCGGCACGGCATTGCGCACCGGGGCCAGCCAGGATGCGCCGATTGAGCCGATCAGAAAATACGCCACGCTCAGGATCAGATATGCCGATGCCAGGGCGCGACGAAAGCCCAGGCGGTCGGCGGCCGCGCCGCCAAAGATGGCAAGAAACCAAACCATTCCGCCGAAAATGCCGGTCAGCGTGCCGGTCTGCTCGGTGGAAAAATTCAGCCGCTCCTGCAGGTACAGAGCGAGAGAGGCGAATGCTCCGTAGTAGGAGAGGCGTTCGAAGATTTCGCTGACGTTGGCGACCCAGAAAGGGCGCTCGAAGCCGGTGCGAATGTCGTGCAAGCGTTGCGAGAAGGTCAAGCGCGGCTCCTGCGGAAGTTCATCGAGAATTCTCCCTGAAATTGTCATCCCGAGCGACGCCCGAGTAGCGCATACGCGACGAGGGCAAGTCGAGGGACCTGCTTTTCTTCAGATTACCAATCGCTTCCTGACTTCCTCTGCTGACAAACCAGCGATGCGAATCACTTTTCTGCGGCTGGTTTCGCCGGACGCTATAGTAACGGAGGAACGCGGAACCTTCAAAAGATTTGCGAAGAATTCAATGCATGCGGCATTGGCCCTGCCCTCGACGGGAGGAGCAGTCAAAGCCAGCTTCAGAGCATCGCCGAGTTCGCCAGTGATAGCATTTTTCTTCGCTCGCGGCTGAACTTTCACAGCAAAGGTCACGCCAGACGAAGTTTCGTGGACCGGGATCATGAAAGTCGATTTCACCCCAGAGTCACAGGGCCACAGAGGAGCACATAGAAACGATTAAGAATGGCGCACGTCCTCTGATCTTTTGACTTTCTCTGTGTCTCAGTGTCTCTGTGGTGAACTATCTTCTTCTTTCCCCGAAAATCGACGTTCCTACGCGCACGCAGGTCGATCCTTCCTCAATCGCAACTTCGAAATCGTGCGACATGCCCATCGAAAGCACTGCTGTCCCGCCTGCCGGCAAGTGACCCGATGCAATCTGATCGCGCAATTCCCGAAGTTCGCGGAAGTACGGCCGGGCCTGTTCTGGGTCCTCGGTGAACGGTGGAACGGTCATCAGACCGCGGAATTCCAGATGCTCCAGAGAAGGCACGGCCTGAAGAAGCTCTTCGAGATCGCGCGCCTGGGGAGCCACTCCGCTTTTCGCCTGCTCTCCGCCGACATTGATCTCGATCAGCACTGCCAACTTCTTTCCCAGTCGCGCGGCTGCAGCATTGAGCTTCTCTGCCAAGCGCAGCGAATCCACCGAATCGACTGCCGAAAATAGCTCTACCGCTTTCGCGGCTTTGTTCGTCTGCAGATGGCCAATCATGTACCACGCGGCGTCTTTCAAATCGCGCAACGCCTCGACTTTATCCGCAAACTCTTGCACGCGATTCTCTCCAAACAATCGCAGCCCGGCTTCGTAGGCCTCGCGGATGCGCTCCGGCGGAAAGGTCTTGGTGACAGCCATGAGCGCAATTTCGTTGGGATCACGGCCAGCGCGGCGCGCGGCAGCAGCGATTCGCTGGCGAACTTCCGCGATGTTGTCGGAGATAGACACCAGAACCCCTGAACCACAAAGGACACGAAGGAGCACAAAGGAAACAACTCGAATCAAGAATTCCTTTGCGTACCTTCGTGTCCTTTGTGGTTGAGAATCTTACCGCCAGATCCTTCGCTTCGCTCAGGATGACGGCGCGCGGCTCCCGCTGCGCTCACGCCGCGCAAACGCCGTCACATGATGGCCGTCGGTGGCGCCGGCTCATCCGGGCTGCCTGCATTCGACAACGGCACTTTCATCATTACGAAGATCAGCAGTGCCATTCCAACCAAGCCCGACAGCGAGAAGTCACCGACATCGATGTGCCAGAGTTGGTGATTGCTGCCCACGATGCCGGCAATCACCAGCCCGCACAGCGCCTCGCCAGCGATCAGGCCGGAAGCGGTCAGCACGCCGGCATTGTCGACGCGGGCTTTCTGCGCATCATTGTAACCGCGGCGGTCGCGCAACTTGTCGGTCAGCCAGCGAATGATTCCGCCAACGAATATAGCGGAAGTCGTCTCCAGTGGCAGGTACATGCCGACGGAGAAAAGCATCGGGCTCTTCACTTCTATCAAGATCATGGCGAAGCCCATGAGAATGCCGACCACCACCAGCGGCCACGCCATATTGCCGCCCACAATGCCCTGCGCCAGCATCGCCATCAGCCCGGCTTGCGGAGCGGGCAACGCGGCGCTGCCGAAGTGGTAGGCCTTGTCGAGGACCATGAGCGGGAAGAACAAAACGAACGAAGCCACGATCGTGCCAAGAATGTCGCCGATCTGCATCTTGGCCGGCGTGCCGCCCAAAATATGGCCGGCTTTCAGGTCCTGCAGCATCTCGCCCGCAACTGCGGAAGACACGCATACCACTGCGGCCACGCCGAGCACGGCTGCGACGCCGCCGAGACCGGATACGCCCAGCGCCACCATCAGCAGCGCGGCCACCACCAGCGTGCACAACGTCAGCCCGGAGACCGGATTATTCGACGAGCCGATCATGCCCACCAGGTTGCCGGACACTGCCGCGAAGAAGAATCCCAGGACGATCATGACCGCAGCCGCCACAACGGCGCCTGCAATCATCTTGCTGCCGGTCAGGTTATGCGCGCCGGCGATGAAAAAGTAATAGAGCGCGATCATGGCGACGAACACGATCCCAATGCCCAGAAAAACTACCTTCGCATTCAAGTCGCGGTCCACTCGGCTGGTGGCCTGGTGTGCTTCGGCCGATTTCTTGAGGTCCGAAACCGCGCGCTTCATGCCCGCCAGCAACTGCTTGCGCATGCGGAACAGCGTGAAACCTGCGCCCACGAGCATGCCGCCGACGGCGATCGGGCGCACGATCGAGTACCAAACGCTGAATGCCACTCCACTCCAGTAGGCCGCCTCACTGGTTCCGGCGGGCATCGCAGGCAAAGTTGGTCCGAGAAAGTAGATGAGAAGCGGAACCAGCAGACCCCAAGCCAGCACGCCTCCGGCAAAATTCAGCGACGCCAGCCTCGGGCCAATGATGTAACCCACTCCAAAATAGGCGGGGCTTACCGCGGGCGAGGTGAACTGCGTCATCCCGCCGGTGGCCAGCATCGGAGCGCTTGTGCTGCGTCCCAGTCGCAGGCCGGACGCCATCTTCGGAATGTTGATGAGAACATTTCGCGTGTACCAAAAGAGATTAAGCTGAGAAAGGAAGTACATGAGTGCGCCGAAGCCCATGTTGGCGAAAAGAATTTTTGCCGCCTTTGACCCTTGCTGTCCGGCTTTGTGAATTTCCGCCGCCGCCACTGACTCGGGAAATGGAAGCTCCGGATCTTCCACCATCACTCGCCGCAGCAAGGTAACAAATAGAATGCCGAGCAGGCCTCCGATCACCATCAGCGCCACCGACTCCCAGTAGCGTTCCATGCCGAGGCTGGGCCACAATCCGGCGAGGACAAAGGCCGGGATGGTGAACACGGCGCCCGCGGCCACCGATTCTCCGATCGCTCCTACGGTACGAGCGATGTTTTCTTCGAGCAATGATCCCTTCATCAATCGCAGGATCGACATGCCGATGACCGCAGCGGGATAGGTGGCAGCGATCGTCATGCCAGCCTTCAGGCCGAGGTAGGCATTGGCTGCGCCCAGAATCCCGGTCATGATCAGCCCCATGAAGACGGCGCGGAAGGTGAACTCCCGCATTTCCATGTTCTCGGGCACATAAGGGCGGTGCTTTCTCGGTGTTTCGGTGACGGTAGTTTGCGGGGTCATAAGAATCCTCGTCGATGATAACGCTGATGACAATAAAGCTGAGACGGCGCACGTTAGCACGTAGACGGCCCGTTTTACAAGTGCGCTTTGCCACCGGTCTGCCGCAGGTCCCCACGGAGCACTAATCTTTGGTTACGGTTGCCCACGTTGCGGGCATTCTCCGGCCTGCTATACTGAAAAGGATTCGCTCCGGCCGGAGCCCCCGCAGCCAAGCCTGGGCGAGGGAGGGTCGTCTTCAGCAGTAGCGGTGACTCAACTCGTGCCCCTGGCGCCAAGGTTGTGGGCGGAAGTTCGGTGGTTTCTTGTTTGCTGTCGGGTGCAAACGGCGTCGCCGATGCGCTATTCACGACGCTGTTCCCTTCCGATTGCCGTCTTTGTGGCAGCCCCCTGGTTAACATTTCTCGCCTGCCTGTGTGCGACGACTGCTTGTCGGCTATGCCACCGATTGCAGGTGAACTGTGCTCGACTTGCGGCGAACGCCTGGCGGGATCGCTTGCGTCGGTGCAGAGCGAGGCGCTCTGCGGCTTATGCCGCCGACTCGAACCTCCTTACGTTAAGGCAACTGCGTACGGCAGCTACGAAGGCGGCCTTCGCGAATTGATTCACTTGTTGAAATATGATCACGTGCATCCTGCCGCCAAGGTTCTGGGACGAATGCTGGCCGAGGCCGTTGTCGATCTGCAGCCGCTCTTCGGCGATGCTGAATTGTGTGTGGTACCGGTGCCTTTGCACGCGCGAAAGTTTCGCGAGCGCAGCTTTAATCAGGCAGAGTTGATCGCCCGCGCTGCGGTGAAACTGATGACGGAGACCGGCCGCTTTCGGCTATGCCCAAACATTCTGGAACGCTGCCGCGAGACGGAGTCGCAAATCGGCCTNTCGCGGCATCAGCGCCGCGAGAACATGCGGGGAGCCTTTACGGTTGCAAAGCCCGGCGAGATCGCCGGACGCGACGTCCTGCTGGTAGATGACGTCATGACGACCGGCACAACCGTTTCCGAATGTGCGCGGGTGCTGCGTCGTGCTGGAGCCTCCAAGGTGTATGTGGCGACGGTCGCTCGCACGCTGAAAGCCGAAGCTCAAGGTGTGAAGCTCCGGCCGGAATCAGAAGCGACCACGATGACGATGGCGGCTGCGGGCTAGTGGAGGACGGGCGTTCGCGCCCGTCGGCGGGAAAAAAAGCATGTCAGGCAAGTGGCACAATTCGCCGAACGTAGCGGGGCGCGGGCATGTTCCGTCAGCCGTGGTCGCGGGAATGCGCCTTGATGGCGATGGACACGGCCACATTTTGCACGCTCCGGTGCTGGTCCTGAATGCTTCCTACGAGCCGATTAATGTTTGCGCCGCGCGCCGCGCCATTGTTCTCGTGCTCAAGGGCGTCGCCATGACCGAAGAAGAGAACGGACACTTTCTGCATGCGGCTCGAGTTGCGATGCGCTTGCCCTCGGTGATTCGCCTTTTGGAATATCGCCGCATCCCGCACCAGACGCGGGCGCTTTCGCGCAAGAACATTCTGCTGCGCGACCGTAATAGCTGCCAGTACTGCGGCGAAGTGCTGTCGTCGAGCGACCTGACGCTCGATCACGTGGTGCCGCGATCGCGCGGCGGCGCTTCCACCTGGGAGAACCTGGTGGCTTGCTGCCATCCTTGCAACCGGCAGAAAGGCAATCAGCTTCCGGTGGAAGCCGGAATGAAGCTGATGCGCGAGCCGCGCGCTTTCAATCTGCACACCAGCCGCCACATCATGCGGCTTATGGGCCACTCCGACGACAAGTGGCGGAAGTATCTCTTCTATTAGCTGTCACCTTTCACCTCCATGTCATCCTGAATGGCCTTCAGGCCATGAAGGACCGTACGTACGCTTACTGGGCAATGCAGATTGAAGGATCGTGCGATAGCCCTGTACGCGGCAATGAAGCCCGATGCTGACGTTAAGGTCCTTCATGAGCTAAAGCTCATTCAGGATGACATGCTGGTTGGGCATCGGAGCTAAAAGCTGACAGCTGTAAAACTGAAAGCTGTATTTACTGCGGTTGTTGCGGCTTGTCTTTCTGATCTGGTTTCTGT
>JGI12269J14319_10002376_pt1 | contig 18283 bp, 19 predicted proteins | sample PeaSoiSIISIP2007_FD_14319 | JGI IMG/M metagenome (IMG submission 14319) | reverse complement strand
CAGCGAGGTGGAGTTATGCCGATCCTTATAATGGCTTTGCTCGCTTTAATCGCCTTTGGCACGATCGGGATCCTGCTGGTGGTGGCTGTAATAATGGAGCATTCCCCGGCCGAACATCCGGCCAGACGTAAGCGCTCATACCCTGTAGAGTCTGATGTTGCCCCCTCTTTTAATCCGAATATCGATAAGCCGCGTGGCGAGGGTTCGCCTACAGAAACTCTGTCCGAGGAGGAGAAAGTTCATGAACACGCTCTTGCTGGATAACGATAAGAAAGCCGACCTGGCTGGACCGGGAATCGGCGATTACAAGGAATTGGAAAAAATTCTGCCGCGGAACTACCGCTCCTTGCTGAGTCCACGAGAGACGCAGCAAGCCATCTTCCACGTGAAACGCTATATCGAAGACAACTTGTGCAAAGAGCTCAACCTGATTATGGTCGAAGTGCCGCTCATCGTGGACGTGGAGAGCGGCGTAAACGACATGCTGGATCGCGACGGGTCGCGTACCCCGATTCAGTTCCATATCTCGAATGACCGCAACCTGCATCCCATCGACGCGCAGGTGGTGCAAGCCGCCACCAAGTGGAAACGCGTTGCTCTCAAGCAATTCGATTGCACTGCGGGTGAGGGCATCTGCACTGATATGCGCGCTGTGCGCAAGGACTATTTCCTTGATCACGACCATTCCGCTTATGTGGATCAGTGGGACTGGGAGCGCGCCATCATCATTGAGCAGCGCAATCTGGAGTTTCTCAAGACGATCGTTCGCAAGATCTGGAAGGTAATCGTTGGAGCGGAAAAGTTTGCCCAATCCCTGTTTCCGCAATTGAAAGACTCTCACTATCCGGATCTGCCCGAGGAGTTGGTCTTCTTGCACGCCGAGGAACTTCTCGATATGTATCCCGACCTGCCGCGTAAGCAGCGTGAGACCGCGGTGCTGCAGAAACATCCGGCAGTCTTTATTATTGGGATTGGGTGGCCGTTGAAGGATGGTTATCCTCACGAGATGCGGGCCGCCGATTACGACGACTGGGTGACCGACACTCGCGATCAAACCGGCAAAGACACGCATGGGTTGAATGGCGACATCCTGGTATGGAACCCCGTTACTCAGCGACGCCATGAACTGACGTCGATGGGCGTCCGGGTCACAGCCGAGACCCTGAAAAAGCAGCTCACGATGTCCAAGCAACTGGACTTCCTGAAACTGCCCTATCACCAGGCGATCCTGAACAACGAGATNCCGCTCTCCATCGGCGGTGGAATCGGACAGTCGCGGACGTTGATGCTTTTGCTACGCAAAGCTCATCTCGGAGAAGTCAGCGTCACGGTGTGGCCGAAGATCCTCAAGGAGATGTGCGCTGGCAAGAACATTTTCGTGCTGGAGTAGGGCGGGTTTTGGGAAGCACGAAGCGGGGGAGTCGGAGCGACCGACCCCATGATTTTATCGGCGCTGTCGTATAGCGTAAAGAATGCCTAGGAAATCGAAGGTTAGCCTAGTGTTCTCCGGCTAATGAGGGATGGCGGCGCGCGGTTAAGATTTCTCGCCGAGAAAAACTGCCGAAGGCTGGCCGAAATAGACAGGTTCTACACGCCGACCGGCAGCTCTGGCAGGAATGTCGCTATTCTCAGATGACTTTTCACCGCGGCAGCTAACCTGCGTATGCCCTCTCGTATTTGTTCCGGAGCGGCGTTGGAGAAGTTCAATCGCATGTGGCGGGAGCCTTCGCGGCCATCTTTCCCCAGACCATTCTTGGCATAGAACGAACCGCCCGGTACGAATGCCACATTCTGCTCGATCGCCGATTTGAAAACCGCCGGCATGTCCAGCCCTTCGGGCAAAGTGACCCATAAGAATAGCCCACCCTGAGGATGAGTCCAGGTAACCTCCGGCGGGAAGAAGTCCTTCAGAGCCTGAAGCATGACGTCGCGGCGTTCGCGGTAGACCCGACGAATCAGCTTCACATGCTGGTCGAGAAATCCATCGCGCGCGACCTCGTAGGCCACAAACTGGGTGAAGGTCGAAGTGTGCAGGTCCGCGCCCTGCTTAAGTTGCGCCAGCTTGCTGATGACCTCGGGCGGAGCAACGATCCATCCCAGACGAAGCCCCGGCGCCAGCGTCTTCGAGAACGTGCTCAGATAAATGACGTTGCCAATCGAATAGCCATTGTCGCGCCGCAGGTTCTCGCGGTCGATCACAACCAGGGGTGGCAGATGCTCGCCTTCATAACGCAACTGGCCATACGGATCATCTTCGACGATGGGGATGCCATACTTGTCCGCCAGCAACACCAGTTCGTGGCGACGTCCCTCCGACAACGTGGTTCCCGCCGGATTCTGGAAGTTCGGCAGCACATACATGAACTTGGGGCCCGACCGCAGGGGCCCCTCCAACAGGTCGGTGCGAAGGCCATCCTCATCGATCGGAACGGACACATACTCCGCGCCATAAATATTGAAAGCCTGCAGTGCACCAAGATAAGTCGGCGCTTCCACAAGCACACGATCTCCGCGATTGATAAACAGTTTGCCAATCAGGTCAAGCGCCTGCTGCGATCCCGAAGTGACCAAAACGTTTTCCACCTTCGCCTTGATCCCATAGCGCGCCATGTTGTTCGCAATCAGNTCGCGCAGAGGCTCGTACCCCTCGGTCGTCCCATACTGCAAGGCTGAAGCCGCCTGCTGGGTAAGCACCTTGTTGCAGGCTTCCTCAAAGCGTTGGATGGGGAACACATCGGGAGCGGGCAGCCCGCCGGCAAAGGAGATCATTCCGGGCTTCTGGGTGATCTTCAACAAGTCACGGATTGCAGAACTGGTAATGCCCTTGGTACGCAGCGCATAACGAGCGGTCCAGGCAGTCGACATAGCAAGACTCTCCTCACAGCCAGCTTAGGGCTTAGCCGGCGTGCTTATGTATTAGCCCTAATCAATATCAATACCTCACGGTCAACACTGGACACTTTGCATGACAAACAACCTCATGCGCGATTGCCCACGGCAGATGAGTGGAGACCCGAGTCCACGCGCTTTGATTTACGCCCATGACAATTAAGTCTGCATTGGATTGGCCGGCAACCTTCGCAATTGTGTCGGGCACGAAGTCGAATTCAATCAAGAATGTCGGATCAAAAGGCAGATCCGTCGTCGCTGGGATCAGTTCCTTGAGCCGCTTCATGTAACGCGCCCTGACTCTCCTCTGCTGTTCCATGAGATCTTCGCTCGGATACCAGTATGGCCCAATGTCAACCACCGGCACCGGCGGCACGACATGTAAGAAAATCAACCTCGCCTTGCTCTCGCTTGCAAGCGAGATGGCGTATTGCAGTGCATGCAAAGAAGCCGGCCCAAAATCTGTGGCAAAAAGAATCGTGCGGAATTCCTTTGCGCCTGTCGGCTCATCAGGAACAGCCGGCCCGATGGTCAAAACTGGACAAGAAGCCACACGAAAGAGTTCCTCTGCAACCGAACCAAGGATGACCTTCTTCAGCCCTAGTCGTCCATGCGTGCCGATCACGAGCAGTTCGATTTCGTCCCGTTGAATCAATTCCGATAACGCGCCGCAGACAGGTCCCCGCTCCAGCAGGACTTCATGAGGCACGTCCCCGAGCGAGTCTTCTCGGAGAAAATCCTTCATTCTGAGTTCGGCGTTCTCTCGACGATAATCCAACTCGGACGGGAGCGGCTCAATCGGGATAGGCGTTCGTGGTTCGGGGGGAACTACATGCACAAGGTAGAGCTTGGAACCATATCTTCTCGCCAGCGCTGCGGCGTATGGTACGGTTTTTCTCGATACCTCCGAAAAATCGGTTGCGAGAAGGATGTTCTTGAAAGTGACATCCCGCTTTAGCTCAATCGTTTCCATTGGGTTACCTCCTTTCCGTCCTTGTTCCTGCTTTGTTTATACGTCAAAACATTTCCCTCAGCCGTGACCGAGATCACAAGCAATTGCCAGGTCCAACGGACCAGACAAGTAGCCACGCTCCAAGAAAGGAACCCCGTGCAGTCGCTGAGTTGAAGACTCGGCACTAGAACGATTAAGCGAAGCCGTCGGGCTGAGTTACCGCACCGACATGCGCTTGGTCATCGACAAACAGACGGCCGGCGGTGAGCGCTTTGCGATCGATTTCCAGGAGGTCCACTTTTTTTACTTTGTCTTCGAGCACGCTCAAGGCTGTTCCGGGAGCCAGACACTCGGTCTCTTCCAGTAGCGCGCCCATCATCACTATGTTGGCTGTCTTGGTCGAACCGAGTTTGTCGGCGATCTCCGCCGCCGGAATCGCGACTACCTGCACTCCCGGCGCGACAAAGTCGGCAGGAACGCTGGCACCGTTGTAGAGGATGAGTCCGCCGCTTGCTAGCTCGGGTGCAAACTTGCGCAAAGAAAACTCATTCATGGCCACGAGCACATCGGGGCGCGAAACCAGGGGCGACCCGATCCGTTCTTTCGACAGGCAAACATGGCAGTGCGCGCTGCCCGAACGCATCTCCGGTCCATACGACGGCAACCAGGATACTTCCAGGGCTTCACGCATTCCCATTTCGATGAGCAGTTGTCCTAACAGCAGTACGCCCTGTCCACCAAAGCCCGCGATTTTAATCCTGATGTCTTTGAAGTGATGAGCATGTTTCGCGGTGGAAGCATTGTGCGCTCCCGCCTTCGGCGTGATCTCAAGCACGTCCGCTACCGGGCGTTGCGGAGGCTCATTGCCCGCGGGAATCTCCGGCCGGCGATCGCGGAAAACATTCAGCGGGAAGGTTGGCGTCATCTTCTCGTAAACCCATCGCCGCGCTTCCACCGGGTCTTTGCCCCAGATTGTCGGACACGGCGACAAGATTTCGACAAACGAGAAGCCTGCGCCGTCCCGCTGGATCTCGAGCGCTTTACGAATTGCCCGACGCGCTTTCATGATGTTCTTGTTGTCCGATAGCGCCACGCGTTCGATGTAGGCCGGCGCCTCCAGGGTGGCGAGAAGTTCCGCCATGTGCAACGGGAAGCCTTCATTCGACGGACGCCGCCCCCAGGGCGAAGTGGTGCTCTTCTGCCCAACCAGGGTGGTAGGCGCCATCTGCCCGCCAGTCATGCCATAGATTCCGTTGTTCACGAAAAAGACCGTGATCTTTTCCCCTCGGTTGGCGGCATGCACGATTTCGGCAGTGCCGATCGCCGCCAAGTCGCCGTCTCCCTGATAGGAAATGACAATCTTGTCCGGGCAGGATCGCTTGATTCCCGTGGCCGAAGCGGGTGCGCGACCATGTGCGACTTGCACGTTGCCTACATCAAAATAGTAATACGCAAATACCGAGCAGCCGACCGGACTCACGAAGATCGTCTTGTCCTGCAGCCCCAGTTCCTGCAACGCTTCCGCAATCAGTTTGTGGGCCACCCCGTGTCCGCAACCGGGACAGTAGTGGGTCTGGTGTTTCAGTTCTGATTTGCGTTCGTACAGGTCATAAAACAGCGGCGACTTGGAGTGGACTGGTTCATATCCGTCGTTGTTGACTTCGGAATTGGCTTCAGGTTCCATCAGGCTGATTGCGCTTTCGTTTTCCATTGTCGTTATCCCTCACGCGAGTACGGGTACGCGCTCCAGCACTTGTTGCTGCAGTTCCGTCACCGAAGGCACGTTGCCTCCTACGCGACCATAAAATTCCACCGGCACTTTGCCGTTCAATGCCAGGCGCACGTCTTCCAGCATTTGGCCGTTACTTAGTTCGACCACCAGCACCTTTTCAACCTTCGCCGCGGCTTTCGCCAGCGCTTCCGAAGGATAGGGCCACAGCGTGATTGGCCGGAATAATCCCGCTTTCACACCTTCCTTGCGCAGTGCTTCCACCGTCGAGAGCAACACTCGGGAGACGATGCCGTAACCGACCAGCAGGACATCGGCGTCCTCGGTGTGGCAAAGCTCCCAGCGCGGCTCGGCTTCTTGCGCACGAATGTACTTGGCTTCCATTCTGCGCTGGTGTTCTTCCAACTCATCGGTTTCGAGATAAATGGAGCTGACCAGATTGGCCCGCGTTTCCGGCGTGCCTTTTACGGCCCAGATTTTTTCAGGCGTATGAATCTCGCGATATTCGAGATCGAGTGGTTCCATCATTTGCCCGATAAAGCCGTCGGCCAGCACCACGGCCGGATTGCGGTATTTGTCGGCGAGATCGAATGCCAGCATGGTGAGCTCGGCCATCTCCTGCACCGAGGCGGGAGCCAGCACGATATTGCGATAGTTGCCATGGCCGCCTCCTTTGACCATGGCGAAATAGTCGCTTTGTTCCGGCGCGATATTGCCCAGGCCAGGACCACCGCGCATTACATCGACGATCACGCAAGGCAGTTCCGCACCGGCCAGATAGGACATGCCTTCCTGCATCAAGCTGAGGCCCGGCCCCGAGGACCCAGTCATGACGCGGACTCCGGCCGCTGCCGCGCCATAGACCATATTGATGGCGGCAACTTCGCTTTCCGCCTGCAAAAAAGTTCCGCCGACTTGTGGGAAGTAAAGCGCTGCGGACTCGGCGATTTCGCTGGCCGGAGTAATCGGATATCCGTAGTAAGCGCGGCATCCGGCGAGGATCGCGCCTTTCACTACCGCCACGTTTCCTTTACAGAGCTGCCGCATGTTCGCCTCCCTGGGCCGCCGCAAACGCTTTTCCTTTAGCCTTTATGCGGTAGACCGTAATTGCCCCCGGTTCCGGGCAGCAATAAAAGCAGATTCCACAACCGGTGCAGTCTTCCCCGGTATAGCGCGCCGGATGGACTCCGTAAGCACTCAACTCCGGCGCCAGTTCCAGACACTTGGGCGGACACGACTCCACGCATAGCCCGCATCCCTTGCATTCCTCGACATCGACCGTGACCTTACCGCGCGCTTGCCCTGCCATGGTTCACCTCGTCACCGCTGTCTCCGCAGCTAACGGCCGCTGCAGCCACCGGGTTTTCTCGCAAAATTGATAAAGTTCTTCCCTGAATTTCGGATGGGCAATATCGATCAACGCCTGCGCCCGTTCCCGGATAGTCTTGCCGTGCAGATACGCCACCCCATATTCGGTCACCACGTACCGGATCAGCCCACGCGAAGTAACCACTCCCGCGCCTGGGCTCAACATGGGCACGATCCGCGAGATCGCGCCATCTTTTGCGGTAGATGAAATGGCGATGATCGGCTTGCCACCCTTGGAGCGCGAAGCCCCGCGCAGGAAGTCCACCTGGCCACCGATGCCGCTATAGAACTGGTTTCCAATCGAATCGGAGCAGACCTGACCGGTGAGATCGACCTGCAGCGCAGAGTTGATCGCCACCATGTTGTCGTTTCGGGCAATCAGCCCAGGGTCGTTGCTATAGGCCGTGGGATGGAACTCGAATATCGGATTGTTGTCCACGAAATCGAACAACAGTTTCGTGCCAATGGCAAATCCCAGGATGATTTTCCGCGGCTTAAAGTTCTTGCGCGCACCGGTGATCACGCCGGCCTCGATCAAAGGAATCACACCATCAGAAACCAGTTCGCTGTGAACCGCGAGATCCTTGCGATCCATGAGAAACGGCAGCACGGCATCTGGGATTCCGCCGATACCGGTTTGCAGCACGGCCCCGTCTTCAATTAAATCTGCGACGTTGCGGGCGATGGCCTTGTGCATATCGGTGATTGGCGGTTGCTTCATGGCGCACAGAGGCCGGGAAGAATCCACGACGGCATCAAGCTCACTCACATGGATAAAGCTGTCTCCAAAAGTACGCGGCATTTGATCATTGATCTGCGCAACCGCGTAGCGGGCACATTTGGCGGCAGTGAGCGACGTATCCACACCCACACCGAAACTGCAGAAACCGTGGGAGTCCGGAGGCGAGAGGGTCAGCAGGGCAACATCGATCGGCATAGCCCCGCTCTCGAACAGTTCTTCAATCTCACTCAGGTAAATCGGTGTATAGTCGGCCCGGCCTTCGTTGATGGCCTTACGCACATTAGGGCCGATAAACATCGCATTATGCCGGAAGTGTCCTGCCATCTCGGGAGCCACATAAGGGGCCGGTCCCATGGTCATCATGTGAACGATTTCCACGTCCTGGACATAGGGAGCGCGCCGCATCAGTGCTTCAACCAGGGTTTCGGGTTCTGCGCAACCGGGCTGAATGTAGACGCGCATTCCCGATTGCACACACCCCAACGCCTCCTCTGGTGTCCGCAACTTTTTCTTGTATTCAAGTTCCCAGGGCATTCTTCCTCTCCTAGACAACGGCGCTTACCCTCTGCACCGGCTCATCACACGCGCACGACTGCTCATAACCGACTGCCGCGTAAAAGATGGCCCGATCGAAAAATTGATCCAACAACTCCTCGACTTCGAGTTCACCGCAGATCTCCGCGGGCCGATCCAGCACTGCTTCTTGTTTCAGAAAGTCCCATAGATTCTTCTTAGTCAACACGATCGCCCAGATGAGCTGACTTAGCGGAACGCATTGCCGGGCGCGCCTGGCCCCAATTGCCAAGTAGCGCTTTTCGACATCCAACTCGCTCTTGCCCAGTAGCCAATCTGCCAGATGCCGATAGATTTCATGCACCCGTTGCCTGAGTTCCTCAGGTGGAACCTTGGTGTAGTCGGGAAGCAAAGGGGAGTTCCGTGTTCTTTCGAGGAGCCCTGCCGCCAGGGCATCAGAATGGGTCTCGACCAACCGGAGTAGCCTGTACGCTAGCATCATCGCCGCCCCTCCTTGACCTGCTGCCATCTTCGACCTTAGCCGTCAGCCCGGCTAGGGCAGAAAGCACAGCTGACTGTGATATAGGTCACACCAGCGGGATTCGACAGTCTTGAGACCGAAGTAAAGAGCCCGCCCCGAACCGCTAACCGGACATCAGGAAACCCCACGGAAAAAAATCAGCCCAGCCGCGAAACACTTTGCGCACACCGCCGCAGAAACGGGACCATTATGGGAAAGCGTGACCTATCTCATTGAAATGCGGCTTCCGAACCTCGGGTCTCCCCGTGCACTGTAAAGCCGCAGCGAATTACAGCCGGCATAAAGCGCCTTCTTCAACCTTTGTCGCTACGCCGAAACACGCCATGGGAGCCCGAATTGCGAAGAATTCAGTTACTACTCTGCACCTTCTTTTTCACCACGTCCGCGCTAGCACAAAGCCAAGTGGAAGTTGCAGAACGGGAACCCGCGTCCAACGATGCACGCAACTACTCTATCGCTACGTCGCTGCCCTCCGTCCCCCAACCTAAGCCCATTCCGCCAAAAGTGGTCGACATTAAGTTCGTGGCCGTCATGAGCATTTTGGCGGCCGCCGAATCCATGCGCTACACCACCCGTACTCTCGTTCTTGAGCATGAGCGCCAGGCGGGAGATCCATTTATCGGCAGCATTCCTTCCCATCGCGACGTCGTGGCCAAATCGTTAGTGATCTACGCTGCCGAACTGGCAGTGGCATATGAAATGAAAAAACCTCACCGCTGGTTACCCGGGGACAAGGTCATCCGCCGTTTGTGGTGGGTCTATCCCGCGGTCATGACCCAAGCGCACGTTCGCAACGCGTACGACAACATCAATACCACTGGTCCCGGAGGCTGCACCAGCCAGCAGGCCTGCGAGGCTCCATAGACCAAGGGCATGGATTGCTTACGTCGGTGGGAAATTCAAAGAACTAGAATTTCTACGAAACAGCGAAACAGCGGAACAGACCTGCGCAGCTGCAGCACGCGAAGCTGCGTAAGAATGCAGCCCACGCCGTAGACCGTTCGTAAAAGCGGCAGGCCGATGAGGCTTGCCCGCGCGAAAGAATCGCTGGCGCGCTTCACTCCTTCGGGCTTCTGTTCCAAGTGGAGTGTTGCGGGTTCCAGCTATGAACTTCCTTTTCAAAATCCCCAGGCTGCCTTTCATGGGCACACGCTGCCGCTGGCTGGTTTGACGAATCCGCAGCGGTTACATGTTCCGCTAAACACTTCTCGAGCTTCTCGCGGACACTGCTGTCGTTCAGCAGGCCGATGAGTTCGGCCCGATGCATGGGGTTGAGTCCCTGGAGCAATGGACACCTTAGAAGATCCTGGTCGTTCATGACTAACTCCCGGCGCGAAATTCTTGTCCTACGGCCGCCGCGCATCCGGTCTGTTGTGATTAGAGAGCGTCTCTGCGCCTGAACGCGGTGACCTTGCGCACTGTTCATTGTGAAGCCGGTCACGTCAAGCTCCTACCACGTACCAGAAGTCAGATACTCATGGATCGATTTCGCGGCCCGCCGTCCCGCGCCCATGGCCAGAATCACGGTCGCGCTTCCGGTCACAATATCGCCGCCGGCAAAGACGCCTCTGCGCGATGTGCGTTGTGTCATCACGTCCGCTTCGATGTAATTCCGTTTGTTCGTTTTCAGCCCAGGCGTGGTGCTCTGGATCAGCGGATTCGCTCCGGTGCCAATCGCGATGACGGCGACTGACAACGACAGGTCGAACTCCGAACCCTCAACCGGCACCGGGCGCCTGCGTCCGGACGCATCGGCTTCGCCCAACTCCATGCGCATGCAGCGCACCCCGTTCAGCCAACCCTTTCCGTCTGACAGAAACTCAATGGGATTTGTGAGCACGCGAAATTCGATTCCTTCCTGCTGGGCATGCTTCACTTCTTCCTTGCGTGCCGGCATCTCCGCCTCGCTGCGGCGGTAAATCACATAAGCCTTGCTTGCGCCCAGGCGCAACGCCGAGCGAATCGCATCCAATGCAGTGTTGCCACCGCCAATCACAGCTACATTCTTGCCGTGCAGATCAAGCATGGGCTCGTCGTATTTGGGAAACTCGTAAGCGTGCATCAGGTTGATGCGGGTCAGGAACTCGTTCGCCGAGTACACGCCGTTCAGGTGCTCGCCTGGGATGTTCATGAACTGAGGCAATCCCGCGCCCGTGCCGATGAACACCGCGTCGTAACCCTCTTCTTCCATCAGTTCGTCGAGGGTCACGGTTTTTCCGACGACCACATCGGTCTCGAACTCCACGCCCATCGCGCGCATGTAGTCAATCTGCTCGCGGATGATTTGCTTGGGCAACCGGAACTCGGGGATGCCATACACCAGGACGCCCCCCGGCGTGTGCAACGCCTCGAATACGTGAACCTGATGGCCCTTCTGAACCAGATCGCCCGCCGCAGTCAATCCGGACGGGCCGCTGCCCACGATGGCGACCTTTTTCCCCGTCGGCGTCGCCTTGGGTAGGTTGCTGATATCCAGATGGCGTTGCTCGTAGTCGGCTACGAAACGCTCCAGATATCCAATTCCTAGCGGCTGAACTTTCTTGCCCATCAAACAGCCGCCTTCGCAGTGGTCTTCCTGCGGGCAAACGCGGCCAGTGATCGCCGGCAGCACGTTGTCCTCGCGGATTTTGGCGGCCGCGCCGAGGTAGTCGCCGGCCACAATCAACTGCACGAAGTCTTTTACCTTGACGCCTACCGGACAATCTAGCGTGCATTGCGGCTTGGCGCACTCCAGGCAGCGCAGCGCTTCCTGCCGCGCCAGTTCCTCGGAATAGCCTAAATTTACTTCGGTGAAATTACCGGCCCGCAACAGCGGAGGCTGCTCCAGCATGTGCTGGCGGGGAACCTTCATGCGCTCTTTCAGGGGCAGAGGATTCAACGACGGTTGCTTAGTGGGTTGGGTCACCGACTGCCTCCTTGTAACGCGCACTCACCAGCGTGAACAGTCTCGCGCTGGAATTCTTCCATCGACTTCTGTTCGGCCGTCCGGTACATCGAATTGCGTTGCACCAGCACCGAGAAATCCACGCGGTGCGCATCAAACTCCGGTCCGTCCACACAGGCGAACTCGCTCTTTCCGTCGACCAGCACGCGGCAGCCGCCGCACATGCCGGTGCCGTCAATCATGATCGGGTTCAGGCTGACGATGGTGCGGATACGCTCTTTGCGCGTCATCTCCGCTACGGCTCTCATCATTGGGATGGGACCGATTGCCAGTACCAGGTCGATGCGCGTGCCGTTCTCGATCAACTGCCGCAACTTGTCGGTGACGAAGCCCTTGTCGGCATAGCTTCCGTCGTCAGTTGTGATCATCAGCGTGTCGCTGGCTTCCCGCAGTTCGCGCTCCAGAATGACCAACTCTTTATTGCGGGCACCAACGATGGAGATTACGCGATTGCCCACGCGCTTCAACGCGACCGCCGTCGGGTAAGCCATCGCGGTTCCAACACCGCCGCCCATCACGACCACCGTGCCAAACTTTTCGATTTCCGACGGTTTTCCCAGTGGCCCAACCACGTTCAGAATGCTATCGCCGGTTTTCAGCGAATTGAGCATGCTGGTGGTTTTGCCGATCGACTGCACCACAATGCGAATGGTGCCGCGTTCGGGATCGGAACTTTCGATAGTGATGGGAATGCGTTCGCCCTGCTCGTACAACCGCAGGATTACGAACTGTCCCGGTTTTTGCTTGTGAGCAATGCGTGGTGCCTCGATCACGAACCGCTTGATGCCCGGCGCGAGGAATTCAGCGTGCAGGATTTTGAACATGTTCCCCCATGGCTTGTCCTGAGGTGATTGTCAGGAATGCGAAGGCAAGTGGCTGTGACATGAGTCACTGGTGGGTGAGAGCGAGATCACGTGCCCGTTACGCCGGTCCTGCTCACACTCCCCTGTGATCGTCATCACAGCGCGGTGGGAGAAAGAGGGCCACACTTACATCAGAAGTTGGATGTCTCAGCAGGAGGTGGCTTATGAAAACCTCACGAATTGTCATTCTGATTCTTACGTTGGTTGTGTCGGTCCTGACAACAACTCCGATGATAGCGGGCCAGAAGTCCACATCAGGGGTTACAGTTCCGAAGTATGATCCGGCGGTCGAGGCCACGTTCAAAGGAACGGTGGAGGAAGGTAAGAGACCGCGAATGCCCAATGAGCGGTGGCATGGGCTCACACCTGATCATCAGGTTGTCTCCCACCCAGACGATTGAGGTCCATCTCGCCAGCACGAAATTTGTAAAAACCTACGATCTTGTCTTCAGCAAGGGCGATGTGGTTACGGTGGTTGGTACGAAGGTGCAGTTTGAAGGTGTAGAAACAATCTTTGCCCGGGAAGTCACCCGCGGCAATGAAACCTTCGTCTTCCGTGACAAAGACGGCTCACCGATCTGGTAGGGGCCAACGGCGCGGCGATCCGGAGTATGGTCGGCGGGTCGGTCGCGATTGTGTTCCGTAGCACAAACAAAACAATCTCAACCGGCCCGACCAACCGTTGAAGAGCGTGCGAGTTCAGCGTCAGAAGAATCCGCCTCTCACATCAATTCTTCTTTGCCTTCTCGAAAGGAGCCAGCGCGACGGCGGCTTCTGTTGTGAGCAGAAGGAAAGTGAATGTCTCCTGCAAGTACAAGCGCACAGCGGCGTCGGTGTGGCTGAGATAACCGATGGAGACGTCCTGGCCGATGTGCAGGTCGAAATCGCCGCCACGCGTGGTCAGCACGAACGCACCAGTGATGGCAGGTGCCCAGATGATTTGATCTTTGACCAGCCGTTTGACGTGCTCCAATACCGGGTATCCGTGGTCGCTGGTCTCGGCGAGTGCGGTGTAAGCGTCTGCGCCGAGCAGCACGGAGTAGGGACCATTAACGCCGACGAGACGTAACCGGCTCAAGCCTTGGGCGATTGCTTGCGGGTACTCGCGAACATCGGCGGGGAGCTTCATGATCGGGTTGCTGGTCCCTTGACGGACGCCCCCAATGCCGGCAGCGGCATAGCCCTCGAATATGGCTGCGTCCTCGGCAAAAGCGATCTGGCGCGCGGCGTCCTTCGCCGGTTGCCAGTCCGAATCGTTCGCGCCACGTTCGACGTCGTCGATCGCCTGGCGGTCCACTTCGAATGGGACCCGTAGCTCGACCAGCGCCTTCACCTCGCGCTGCCTCGCGACGATGCCTTTCGCCGGGGCGTTGATCGTCCGGAGGTGACCGGTGCCAACCGCAGAGAGAGCGGCGCCCGCGGGCCCGTGCACGTCAACGACGCGCCGTCCGGCAAGGTAGCGCTTGAGCGTGCGCGAGGCTTCCTCTTCGATCTGAGCCCATGCCGAATCGGAAATGGGGGCAAGCTCACGATGCAGATTATTCATTTGGTATGTCTCCTTTGAGAGAACCGATGCCGAGCGAACCATCGCGCACCGATGGAATGGATGAAGATGAAGCGGGCGCAGGCGAGGCAGATGGCTCCACAACCGCAGGCTGGTCCGCCTTCGTTTGGTCTGCGTCACTCTGGTCTTCGGTGACGTTCTCCAGAAACGTCGCCGAGGGCGCGAAGAACAGGTTTCCGGTTATTGCGCGGCTGAAGTCGAGCAGACGGTCGTAGTTGCCTGGCGGTCGGCCGACGAACATGTTCTCCAGCATCTGCTCGATGGTGCGAGGCGAACGGCTGTAGCCGATGAAATAGGTGCCAAACTCCCCAGTCCCCGGTCGGCCGAAAGGCATGTTGTCGCGCAGGATCTTGATCTCTTTCCCGTTCTCCACAATGGTAGTGAGCGCGTTGTGAGCCGATGTCGGCTTGACCGAGTCATCCAATTCAATGTCGGATAACTTGGTGCGGCCGATGATGCGTTCCTGCGCCTCGGTGGAGAGGCCATTCCACGCGCCAACATCGTGGAGATATTTCTGCACAATCACGTAGCTGCCGCCGGCAAAGTTGGCGTCTTCGTCGCCGATGAGGACGGCGTCGAGCACCGCCGCGCCTCTGGGATTCTCCGTCCCGTCGACGAAACCCAGGAGATCGCGGTCGTCGAAGTAACGGAAGCCCTGCACTTCATCCACCGGAGAAACGGCCGTCCCGATACGCCCCACAATTTGAGTGGCCAATTCAAAACACAGATCCATGCGCTTGGCGCGGATGTGAAATAGCAGATCGCCCGGTGTGGACACCGCGTGGCGCGCTCCGGAGCGAATCTCCCGGAACGGATGCAATTCTGCCGGCCGTGGCGCCCCGAAGAGGCGGTCCCACGCGTCGGACCCAAATCCGATAACGCACGAAAGCCCTCCTTCCAGGTCGCGAAATTCCACCGCGCGCACCAGCGCTGCCAGGTCTCCGCAGAACGAGCGCAGGGTGGAGCGGTTCTCGGATCCCGGGTTGAGCGTCGCGACCAGAAAGATCGCGGCACGGGTGAGTGGTGCGTCTACCGGCTGCGCGAGGGCAGGCACTCTACTTGTCGTTTCGAGCGCGTTCATTCGATCGGTGTCATCCCTGAAAACACAACTGTAACTCCGCTCAGAACGCGTCTCAATACGTTTGCGTTGTTTCTGACCGGACCTGGGCTTTAGAAACATTACCGTAATAGTGGCAGGTAAGGCTATTGGGTGATGAGTTTTGCGCCACCACGGATTTTCCGTATAAGAGACGCGGTCGAGACATCACGGCTGTTGGCCGATTCACGGCCGCTCCCTTACGATCCGGTTGCTCAGGCAACTTTCTTATCTGACTTGGCAGCATTCCCGCCCAGGAAGCTCAGCAACTCGGCGTTTACTTCTTCCGCGTGCGTCCATGGAATGCAGTGTGGCCCATCCTTTATGACCATGAGGCGTGCCCCTTGGATGAGCTTGGCGGTGCGCAGTCCCGCAGACGCGATTGGAAGAATGCGGTCGGCATCTCCGTGAATCACCAGGGTGGGCACGTCGATGCGGGCCAAGTCCGCGCGGAAGTCTTCGTGCCAGGTTGGGATACACGCCAGGCTGGCGGTGGCGGAGGCGCTGGCCGCCACGTTCCAGCTCGCTTGGACGGCTTGTTCGCTGACACGCTTACCGAGCAGCAAGTCCGTGTTGTAGAAATCCTTGAAGAAGCCAGTGAAGAACGCGTAGCGGTCGGCGGCCACAGCTTTCTCGCTGGCGGCAAATACACTGGCATCCAGGCCTTCGGGATTGTCGCCGGTCTTGAGCAGGTACGGTGGCACACCGGAGACAATCACGGCTTTGCTCACGAGCTTGGATCCGTATTTTCCGATGTAGCGTGCCACCTCGCCTCCGCCCATCGAAAAGCCGACTAATTTGAAATTATGCAGCTTGAGGTGGCTGACCAGCTTGTGAAGGTCCTCTGCGAACGTGTCATAGTTGTAGCCGGTGGTTGGTTGGCTGGATTTGCCAAAACCTCTGCGGTCGTAGGTAATAACTCGGTGGCCCGCATTCAGAAGAACGGGAACTTGCTTCTCCCAGGAAGTTCCGCTCAAGGGATATCCGTGGATCAGGATAACCGGTTGGCCCGAGCCATGATCTTCGTAGTAAAGCTCGATGTCGCCCGAATTTTCTTTTCCTACCGTCACGTATGGCACTGGTTTTCTCCTTTTGTGTCGTGATGAATAAGTTTGTGATGAGTAGGGTCGTGTGCGCGATTCGACTATTTGTTGATCTAGCTTTCGATCAGGCTCATTGTCGCGCACACCACGACGCCAGAGTGCGCCGCTCCATACGAAAACGCAATTGGACTTTGGTATCGATTTGCTCCTGTGCCGGCCGCGCTCACAACTCAAAGTACAGTCTGCGCCCAGGTGCAAGCTGATCCTCCAATTTCACGGATGACGAACGGCACTTTTGCTCGGGGGAGCGATTGCGGGATTGCCGTCCGATACAATCTAAGAAAGGACTCTTGCCCGCGCTTTCGCGCCGGAGAGCGTCTGTATTGCGCGGGACATATCGCGCATGACATGAGGAGAAGAATTTCGGTTGCCATTCCTGACCAGACGAAAGTTTCTTCAAGTAGCCGCCGGGGTAGCCGCGACCGGCGGGTTGGTGCTGGGTGAAGATTCCATAATTCTTGAACCGAACCACCCCATCCTGACCTCAATTGAAGTCGTGTTGCCTAGGCTGCCGGCTGCTTTCGACGGTTTCACGATCGCGCAACTCAGCGATTTTCATTACGACGAATATTTTTCGATCGTGCCCATACGGGCGGCCATAGAAATTACCAACCAGATGAAACCGGATGTGATTGTCCTGACCGGCGACTTTGTCACGGTCCCGCCTCTGCATCGGCAGTTCCACGCAGGAAAACGCGCCGCCAGGGCGGCTGAACCTTGCGCCCTCCTGCTGACGCAGTTGCGTGCACGTCTTGGAACGGTATCGGTCCTGGGAAATCACGACGTGGATGCCGACGCGCCCAGGATCATCGAGATTCTCCATTCGCATGGCCTTCCGGTTCTCCGCAACCGTTCCATCCCCATTGAGCAGGGCGGCTCGAGAATCTGGCTCAGTGGTTTGGATTCGGCGTGGGAAGGGAATCCAGACATGGATCTCACGTTGCGCGGAGTCCCCGCCGATGAGTTGGTTGTGTTGCTGGTGCACGAACCGGACTTTGCCGACGACGCGGCCGAATATCCCGTGGATCTTCAACTCTCCGGGCATTCGCACGGCGGGCAAGTCTGGCTTCCGGGCATTGGCGCACCGTGGCTGCCGCTGTATGGCCAAAAGTATCCGCGCGGGCTGCATCAGATTGGCCCTTTAACCCTGTACACCAACATGGGGCTGGGCACCATTCGTGTGCCGATTCGGTTGAACTGTCCTCCCGAAGTCACGCTCTTCACACTGCGCTCGGCTGAAGGTGCTCTCAAACCAAAAAAATAAGGGCTAGCGATCTGTGTTGCCCGTTGCCGGCATTCAGCTGCCATGGTGTTTATGCCGGAGAGTTCGCGTCCATCTCATGCGATGGCCATTGACCCAGGCGTACTCGGCAGTTCTGGCCTTCGACCGCCAGCGCGGCCCGCAAAGTTGGCCCTAGTTCCAATCGCCACATGGACCAGCGTCGTGACTCTTCCGGATCGGCATACACCTGCAACTGCAATTCGGAAGCAGTCGGGCGCGGCAGGACGCCGAAGCTGCTCAGCGGTAAAGAGAGGCCGTCCCCATGCGCTTTGATGTAAGCCTCTTTCGCCGTCCAGCAACTGAAGAATGATGGAATGTGTTGGTCGGCAGGTTGCGATTGCAGCCACTCCACTTCTTGTGGGGAAAAGAATCGCTCGGCCAACTCCACCGCATTCGTATCCGCGCGAATGCGCTCCACGTCGACTCCCACCTGCCGGCGACGAACGATGGCGATGACCGTCATGCCTTTGGTGTGCGACAGATTGAATCGAAGGTCGCTTGCTTGACGATCATTCGCTTGACGATCGTTTGATTGACGATCACGGTTCAGGGCAAGTTCGGGTTTCCCGTTGGCTGTCGTCCGGAAACGAACCTCGCGTGCTTCAATCTGCAGATAGCGGCCGAGAGTTCGTCGAAGTAAAGCTCGGCTGATGACAAATTGATTGCGAGGCTCTGCGAACTTGAATCGCGCTGCCTG
>JGI12269J14319_10002375_pt1 | contig 18283 bp, 18 predicted proteins | sample PeaSoiSIISIP2007_FD_14319 | JGI IMG/M metagenome (IMG submission 14319) | reverse complement strand
CCCCGCCCGCCGCGTCCGCGATGGCGAGTAGCGGCTCGACGCTGTCCTGCTGCCGATCGGTGAGAGCGTCTGGCAGCTCGGGTCTGGCGACCGATAGAACTTTCAGATGTCCTGACACCCAAGCTGGAATCCACTGGCGGATCTCGTTCGCCTGACCTGAGACATTGCGGCGTCGGAAGCGCTCCACCGCCTCGCTCGGCGCCTTGCGTTTCAAGTGAATTGGAATCGACCGATCAGCCACTGTGTCCGGCAGCCGCCCGATGCCTGCAATGGCTTTGGGACAGAAGGTCTCGAAGTCCCTGAACGAGATGTTTGTGCCTTGCACGATGCACAAGGAAGCGCGCCCCCCTCGCCGATGCCCCGTGTTCAGTACGCCGCGCAATGCCTGCGCATACTCTGGTTCGCCGCCGAAGGCGGCATCCGACTCGTCGAGTAACAGAGTGGGCGTCTGAGCGTCGATTTTCCGCACCAAGACCGCGGCTGTGACTCGCCCGGTGTGCCACGGCTTATGGACCAACAGCTCCAAGGTTTCCAGCAAGCGAGTCTTTCCGCACTGCTTCTCCGCGCTGGTGATGGCCAAATATGGTGTAGCCTCAGCGGCTGCGAGGGCGTGTGTGTGAACAACCCACGCGGCAATCACCGTGAGCTGAGCGTCCGACAGGTGCACGAACCTGCGCACAAAGCGGCTTATCTCTTCGAGCAGCGCGGCGCCCTCGCCTCGCCCACTGGTGGTGGGGCGGCGGTCCGAAGCGAGGTCGGCATGGCTGCTAACAGTTCCATGCTCGGTGGCTTCATCCTGGATCTCTCGTGCGTTGTCCAAGCTAACCTCTCAGCGGCGTTGCCGCTTCCATAAGAGTAACCCCGGAAGGTGGAGGAAAGCGGCTACGAACGAGGCGCTGGCGCCTGATCTGAAATGCGTTGTAAAGCAGTATTTATGCTGGTCGGAGCGATGTTTGCGGAAAAGTTGATGGAAGTTGCTTCCGGTTGGCGGTGGTTACTTTTTGCCTATTTTGGCCTTAGACAACATGGTTTTCAGCGTGGATCGCTTTAGGGCGGTAGTATCTTCCAGCAATACTAGGACAGCATTTTTGACGGTCATATCGTCTGCGAACCGTTCTCGCCACTCCTTCCAGCGTGCGGGATCGGCGGCCTTTGCCAGTGCCGTTTTTGCGAACTTCTTGGCCAAGTTCTGCGCGGAAATGGTCTTCTCTTTGCGAACCACCGTGCGGACTTGTTCTAAGAACGGCACTAGCTTATTACGGGTGTTCAACAGTGCGACTTTCGAAAATGGCTTCCGTGCGGCCACGCTGCCTCCCCGCAACTTCCGGAACGTGAGCATTTCAGGATGTGGTTTGGAAGTGCGCTCTGTGGGCAGGTTCGTCGACTGCGCGGCGGGGACATCCAATAATGCTTTTCGCCACAGTTCATCCACGCACTGCTTGAACCGGATCTTAAAATCGCAACTGAATTGATCGACAAGCGGAACATTTTGCAAAATACACTCCGGCGAAACCATTATTTGCAATCCGTCCACCGTTGCCAATTCTAGCTTTACCCGACTCTCCCACTCCTTAAACCTAGTGGAGTTGCTTTTGTCCTCCGTGGTCCAAAAGAAGGCTTGATCGATCGCCTCCCAGGTGAGCATCTTGGCCATGTCTGCCGGAGTGCTTCCAGCGTCCAGTTGCGACTCCCGTATCAGCACAACAAGTGATTTGAATCCCTTCTTGATACATTTCAGCGACCGGTCCCTCCAGTCCCTAATTGCAGCACGAATGATGGGGTCTCCCTTGACCGGTCGCGACAGGCGGCCAGTCGAACCCCGCAAACTTGTCACGGCAGTCGGCTGAAGTCTTGGCCCAGATGTTCTCCAGTTGAAGTTGCAACAAATCTTTCGCATCTTTGACTCTCGGATCGTCCTTAGATCCCATTGGGCCCCCCCGGGCTCTGGCTTGTACCAACGATGCACATGGTACACCGCATCTCCGAAAGTCGGTGCAGAGCGGGACGGGCGACCAGTCCCGCCCCGCGCTATTGGCGGGGCCGCATTGAACGTTTGACTGGGACGACTAGGAGGCTGCGGTCAAGTTAGGCTACATTCCCCGCTGTAGGCGGGGCTGCATTGAAGGACTGCCGCCATTAGAACTACGGTGATCCAGTTGGTTGGTACATTCCCCGCTCCTTGCGGGGCTGCATTGAGCGCCGCAGCCCGCAAAAAGATTGCCGCCGCTCAGCAGGAAAGATGGGCGAAGTGGCGGAAGAAGCGGGCAGCGAAGAAAGCGTAAGTCATCATCATCCAAACCAAGTACGTAAAGGTTCATACCGTCAGAGAGGCAGCGGAGCAGGTCCCGCGGAGCGTGCTATGAAGGTTTCAGTCGGCCTGATAGCAGTACTTCTAGGTCTCCATTGCTGTGCCGCTTCGGGACAGGTGTTTAAGGGGCATAAAATCGGGGAGACTGCGCAGCAGTTCTTTTCAAATCGCCACGATGGCAGAACACAACACGCCGACGGCCCAGTATTGCAAGGATTACCTCGCCAATCCGAAGGTGTTGAAGGCGTATGACAGGGCCAAAGCTCACCCCGGTGACGCCCGCGCACTTCTGCAGGCGATAGACGTGGATGGGTGTAGAGATGTGCAGGCAGCTTTGGACGGAAAAGACGTTAAGGTTGATGCTCGCTATGCCAATGAACTTGGCAGCGGATGGGCTAATTTCCACAATTCGCGACTGGAGATACTCAGCTTTTCGGTGAAAGCGGGCAATCGCTTTGAAGATGTTGTGACTGACATCAGCAGGGAGCTTGGCGGGGCAGAGCCTTCGAAAAGTATGGTTACGCGACAGAGTAACATAGGCGGCCTTTTGCAGGAACGCAGGGCGAATTGGAACGTGAACAACTTGCAAGTTCAAGCAGACGAGGTGAAGGATTTTGAGTATGGTGACATGGGAGTTTCAGTGATGGTTACCGACAGCGAATACCTGAAAGAAAAAGAGGCGACGAGACCAAACACGATTCGTTGACTCCAGATTTGTGAAGCTGGTGTTTTCCGTTTGCAAAGCCCAGACCGCAGCAATTGCCAGCCTGCGTGGTTGAGGCACAAGGAATCCGCTTCGAATTCCCGCTCAAAAAGTTCCTAACTAAACGAGGAGGCACGTTCGGCTTTATGGAAGCATGGAATCGCGAAGACCTCTACGGCAAAGTTTGGGAGCAGCCCCTGGTAAAAATCGCCGCGGGGTACGGAATTTCCGCTGTCATGCTCGGAAAGGTTTGCCGCAAGCTGCAGATCCCGTTACCCGGGCGTGGCTATTGGGTGAAGAAAGAGTTCGGAAAACCAGTTCAGCGAGTGCCGCTCCCCGAGGCCAAGAATCTTCCTGTCGTGCAAAGGTTTAAGCAGCCTGTCGCACCAGGTGCCAGCCCGGTGCAGGCTCCCGCCCCGCAACCCGAGCCCACCGACGCCGAATATGTTCGGATCAAGGAGGTTGAGTCACACACGGTTGTCGTCAACGCGGAGGGGAAGCGGCACAAGTTCGTTGTGGCCACAGGAAAAGCTTTGCGTCACGCCCGCGTTGATCGGTACGGGTTCCTCGAGAAGCCGTGGAATCAAGCGTGCCTCGATCTGCGTGTTTCGAAAGTCTCGCTTGAGCGTGCGCTGAATGTCGCAAACGCTGTACTGTTGGCCCTCGAAGCTGAGAAATTCCAGGTCAGCACGGAACCCGGTAAACACGCCATTAGCGCTCAAATCTTTGGTCAGCACATCTCGTTCACCATTGTCGAGAAGCGGCGCGAGAAGAGCCGCCGGGAGGTACAAGTGACACCGACTTGGACTAGGAGCGAGATCGAATACGAGCCGAACGGCGAACTCGAGTTCCGCCCAAGCGGGTCCGGCCATGGCCGCAAATTGCGTGACGGAAAAAGGCAGCGCCTCGAAGACCTGCTGCCACAATGTGTCGGGGCGTTATTGCGGGAGGCTCGGGACCGCATTATCGCGGCGGAACAGGCCAAGCAGCGGGAAATTGAGCGGCGGGAACGAGAACGAGCCAGATGGGAACTGTCGCAGCAAGTCGCTGCAGAGGAAAAGAAGGTTCAGGAACTGGAATTGTGGGTCGAAAACTGGGCAAAGGCTCGCCAGATGCGCGAGTTTATCGCCGCACTGGAGCGCCTGTGGACGCAGGAAGGCCACGATCTTTCCCCTGAGGGTCCGAAAGGGCAGCGGATCGTCTGGATGAAGCAGCAAGCCGACCGTCTTGATCCGATGCTGCCGAGCCCGCCATCGATTCTCGACCGAAAGAGGGAAACCTTCTGGTAAAACTCGGGAACCAAGCCAGTGCTGTCACTGCGTCCGCAACAGGATGCGATGATCAAGAAGGACGCGAGCCTGTCGGTAGCATGAGGGCCTGAAATCTGCTATTCCCCTCGGCGATTTGGAGACGCTTCCCGCCGCGACGTAGCCGCCACCAGCGGCGACGCCGAGGATGATTTCCGCCACCGCCCTGAACTCGATAACTCCCTCCGAGTCACTCGACATCATCGAGGCCGCGGAGCTGGGCTGCAGGTATCGCGGGCGTCCTCTTGGTAACAACTATCGTGCTCGTGCGCTGGGTGGTACGTGCCCTACGTGCTCTGTTGCGTGGCGCCGAGCGAGAGTTGGTCGGTTGACATGCCGCCTCGGGCCGACGGGTTCACAGCGAGGCGGAGAGCTTCGCGGTAAGCAGCGGCGGCGGGATTGCGGTCGACGGGGGCGGCGTGGTAGATATCGGGCGGCCACCGCCAGACACGCTGGTAGTTTCTGCTGCCGTGTGGGGGCGTCCCCGATCTGATGCAAATTCATTCACCACAATTCGGCCACGTCCTGCTGGGCCGGGAGAACGACGGTTCGCAGCATGCCAGCATTAGTCGTGGGCTGCCAGCACGGATGGGTCGTGTCCTAAATGCCTCTGGCGACAGGAAAAGTCTGCTGTTTATTCCCAAAAGCGAAGTTTTGGTGGACAATGCTCGGCAAGCGAGGTGAAGGATGGCAACCACGATCACGGAAGTTGGCGCTCTGCCTGTACGCGACCGCTGCCAGCGGTTGATGGGGATCGCCTCCGGTTTTCAGCTATCAGGCTGTCTATACGTGGCTGCGAAGCTGAACATTGCAAATCTGGTGGGGGCCGGACCCCGCCCAGTCGAGAAGCTCGCAGCCGATACGAATACGCAGGCTGACGCCCTGTACCGCGTTCTACGCGCACTGATCAGTGTCGACATCTTCTCCGAACCGCAGCCGCGCACAATCGGGCTGTCGCCTGCGGCTGAACTGCTACGCAGCGACATCCCAGGAAGCATCCGCGGGCTGGTGCTGTGGGCTGCACACCCGTTCCTGATCCACGTTTCCAGTGACCTGATGTACTCGGTCACCACTGGTAAACCCGCCATTGAGCACCTCTATGGGAAGCCGGCCTTCGAGTGCTTTGCCTCCATGCCGGAGGTGAACTACGACTTCAACACCGGGATGAGCGCCGTCAGCGCCGAGCTTGCTCCGGCGGTGCTCGATGCCTATGACTTTTCTGGCATCGGTACTTTGATGGATGTGGCCGGCGGTCATGGATACTTCATCTGCGAGGCGTTGAAGCGGCATCCGCAGATGAAAGGCATCCTGCTGGACCAGTCGAGCGTCGTGGAAGGTGCCAAGTGTACCCTGTGCGACATGCGCGTGGACGACCGCTGCCAGCCGATTGCCGGGAACTTCTTCGACCACATCCCGGCCGGCGCCGACGCCTACTTCATGCAGCACATCATCCACGACTGGGACGACGAATCTGCGCTGAGGATCCTGGGTAACGTGCGTCAGGCGCTCGCCGCACGTCCCGACGGCCGTCTCATTGTGGTAGACATGGTGCTCCCGGAGGATTCACGGCCGCACCCGGGTAAGTTGCTCGACCTGCTGATGCTGATGTTCCCCGGGGGGCGCGAACGGACCGAGGCGGAATGGCGTTCGCTCTTGGATAAGGCAGGTTTCATCATTACCAAGATTGTGTCGACCAAGGCGGCCGACAGCGTGATCGAGGCGGTGCTGAACTAGCGCAGACGCGACGCCATGGGGTTTTGACCGCCAAGCCCGGTCAGTCTTAACATTCTGGTAACCGTCAATGGCTACAGACAGTGCGAAGGGGGTATGGTGACTTCATTTGAGCAGATGGTGAGAAAATTGGGTCTCTCCCCGGAAGAATACGAGAGTTCGGCTCTGCTGAAGGATTGGGTGTGGCGAAACATGGACGAGAAGTATGTGCCCTTAGATTTGCTTAAAGCGTGGGGATTCGAGAAAGACGAGGCCACCAAAGAGGAGGCTGCATAGCGTTGACAGCACGGCTGCGTCCTGTTGGGGCAGGCCACAATCGCTGTTTCTGTGCCTGTTAATTCCCTGTTCCCAGTAAGATGAAAGCTGTTAGAGTTGCCCCGAAGTCGCCCTTGGTATGGGGTTGAAGGGGGCAGACTGGGTTGTCGGGGCGGTCAGATTCCCTGATTTTTTCCCTGTTAGCAGCGGAGAAGGGTTCGCTTATGACTCCGTCCTCCGCCATCGAGTCTTCATAGTGCACTTTCTCTCGGGACAATTCGCGAAAATACGCGAATTTCGGCAGTTTCCGGCCGACACGCCCACGAAACCGGACCGGAGATTCAGATCATCCGAGCCCATGGGGCCGAATCAGTCGATTTTTCTCCGGAGGGCAGCAGCGCGGTCCGGTTCTCCGCGACTCGGATCCCCACGGGGCAGCGGCGGCAGCAGGAGAGCTCGGGGTCATCGCCCAGTTAGCATGTTCAGGTCCGAGTTCATTGCGCAAACCGCTTGCGCCTGGGGGGCTCCCTATCAGCCACCCAGAACCAGTCGACTGTCGTGGAGTCTGGCAACTCCCGTGCCTATGGCGGCCCAAGGTGAGACCGAATCCCATGTTTACTCAGTGGTCGATGTCCTTCCCTTCGCCCCGGATGCGGACCAGACGCCCCACCATTCCGAATAGCCCGTTGTTCGGTCCTCCCACAGTTTGGCTGCAATTCGGATTACCGCCAATAGGCAGACCGAATGGGCACTCCTGAGCAAAGCCGACCCAGGGCGTATCGTCCGGTGCCATGGTCATGCCATAGTAATCCATTCGGCCCGAGAGCGAAGGCCCACCCACTGTACCGGCGTCGGAGCCGCCCGCGAAGCCGTTAGGCACACGCAGTCCGGACGGCGTGACGCCGTACCACGTCGGCTGGGTAGGGTTGTTCAGAGTCGCACTCCAGAACACCGGTTGCCTTTCCAACGCGTTCCAGGTTTCAGTTATATAGGTATCCCATGTCTCTTTCTCGTAACCTGGGCAGGTCGACGAGGCGCTCGTGCAGGGGGGCGGGAATGGTAGCCCCGGCGAGTTCTTGCTGCCGTAATAGCTGACGGCAACTTGGCCGGCTGCCCCAGCTACTAGCTGAGGCTCCGCCGCTTCGTTCACGCCAGGTGCGGCAATCATCAGCGGCGCGCTCCAATGGAGGGCCTCATCACGATAGATCGCCAGATAGGGAAGCCTATCGGCGGCAGCCGTCCAAGCGGCATACGGGTTTCCCCGTTTATCCATGCCTAAGCCCAGTTCACCCCAGCCGATGGTCTCGGTATCGGCTACCAAGGACAACTGCCACGTGCTGCCTCCGTCGTGGCTGATTGCAATGTAGGGACGCTCGCACGGCGTGACTGGCAAGTACACCGTTCCGTGCCGGCTAACCACGCCGTTGAGACCCGGCATAGACCTACGAAGCCTTCACGAGTTCGTCTGTCCCTTCTGCTCTTCTGGCTGAGACGGAAGTCAGTAACGTCTTGAGAATCACGTACAACACCGGGATAAAGAACAGGTTGAGGACGGTGGAGAACAACATCCCGCCGACAACCGCCGTTCCCACCGAGTGCCGTCCCAGCCGGCCGGCACCGGTTGCGAAATAGAGGGGGAGTATCCCGAAGATGAATGCAAACGACGTCATCAGGATCGGGCGCAATCGCAATTCGGCCGCTTCAATCGCCGCGTTTGTGATCGATCGGCCTTGTTCGATCAGTTGCTCAGCAAATTCGACGATCAGAATCGAGTTTTTCGCTGCCAGCCCGATCAACATCACCAGACCGATCTGCACATACACGTCGTCCACCAGCCCGCGGAAGGAGATCAAGAGCAGCGCTCCCAATACCGCGGTCGGAACCGCCAGGAGGATGATGAATGGCAGGGCAAAACTCTCGTATTGCGCTGAAAGCGTGAGATACACCACTAATATGCCGAGGGCAAAGATGATGATCGCCTTGCCGCTGGCTTCGACTTCCTCAAGTGCCAGCCCGGTCCACTGGAACGACATCCCCTGCAGCATATTCTGCTTGGCTAGCTCTTCCATGGCGCTCAGCCCTTGACTCGAACTGTATCCGGGCGCCGCAGCCCCATCAATTTCTGCCGAGCGGAAGAGATTGTAGTGATTGATCACCTGTGGCCCCGAGGTCTCCTTCAATGAGACGATATTTCCTAGCGGCACCAATCCGTTGGTGTCCGAGCGCACGTAATACTGCCGCAGGTCCCGCGCATTCATGCGGAATGCTTGATCGGCCTGCACGTAAACACGGTAGGAGCGATTGTTGAAGTCAAAATCATTCACATACTCCGAACCCATGTAGACGCCAAGCGCCTGCGTGACCTGGCTGATCGATACTCCGATGGCCTTTGCCTTCTCGCGATCAATCTCCACCAGTTGTTGGGGATCATTCGCCGTAAAGCTGGTAAACAATCCTTGCAGGTCCGAACGCTGACGACTGCCGGCCACGATCTTGTGAGCGACGGTGTCGATGTCTTGCAGGGTGTTGCGCCCCAGGTCCTGCAGTTCGAATTGGAACCCGCCGAAGCTTCCAATGCCGTTGATCGCGGGAGGTTCAAACGGCACCACGATCGCTCCCGGAACGCTGAAGAGTTTTGGCGCGACACGCGCGACGATATCGCTCACCGCGTGCCCTTTGCCCTTCCGATCGTCAATCGGCTTCAGCGGAGCAAAGATCAGGCCGTAGTTCGACGAACTCCCCCCGGAAAGCGAAAAGCCGGGAACCGCGAAGGCACCGAAGACATCCGGGTCGGCTCGCAGAATCTGCTCCGCTTGTTTTGCGATATCTGTGGTGTAGGCGAGCGAGGCTCCCTGTGGCGCCTGCACCACCACGATGAAATAATTCTGGTCCTCTTGTGGCACGAGTCCGGTGGGTACATGAACGTACATGTATCCAGTAGCAGCCAGTCCGGCCAGGAACAGCAGGACCATTGCATAGCGATAGTTCAACACCTTGCAGATGGTTTTGCCGTACGCACTGGCCAGGCCCTGGATTGCCGCGTCCACGCCATGCGCGAATTTCCTGTAACCACGCGAGAGCCATCCGATGCGGGTCCAATCGAAGATCGAATACTTGTGTTCTTCGCCCCGCAGCAGAAGAGCCGCCAGCGCGGGCGAAAGCGTGAGCGCGTTGAAGAGCGAAATCGCAATGGAAAATGCGATCGTCAACGAGAATTGCCGGTAGAGAATTCCCGTCGTCCCCGGGAAGAAAGAGACCGGCACAAACACGGAAATCAGCACCAGTGAAGTCGCCACCACGGCGCTCGACACCTCCGCCATGGCCGCGGATGTCGCCGTACGCGGATCCGTCTTATCCGCGTTAATGTGCCGCTGGGCATTTTCAATGACCACGATGGCGTCATCCACCACCAATCCGGTCGCAAGAGTGATCCCAAAAAGCGTGAGTGAATTGATCGAGAAATCGAAGAGCTTGATGAAGGCAAAGGTACCAATGAGCGACACCGGGATCGTGACCGCGGGAATAATGGTGGCACGCCAGTCCAGCAGGAATATGAAAATCACGAAGATAACGATGGCGATTGCTTCCTCCAGGGTGGTGACAACCTCCTTGACGGAGTCACCGACCACTGTGGTTGTGTCGAAGGCAATCACGTACTTTATTCCCGGCGGGAACGACCTGGACAACTCCCGGAGCTCGGCCTTGGCGGCCTTGTCTACTTGCAGTGCGTTGGCGTTCGAAAGCTGCTGCACGCCCACGCCGACGGCCTCATGTCCACTGTACAAAAGATTGGTGTCATAGCTCTCTGCGCCAATCTCTGCCCGCCCAACATCCCTAAGTTGCACGATCCCGGTGCGTGTGTTCTTGAGGATAATGTTCTCGAACTCCTTGGGCTCTGACAGCCGGCCTACCACGCGCAGCGCCACCTGGAAGTTCTGCTTCTGATCCGCTGGCGGACGTCCCAACTGTCCAGCGGGGATTTCGACGTTCTGTTCCTGGAGTGCCGCGACTACGTCGGCCGCCGTCAGTTGGCGCGCGGCCAGCTTCGTCGGGTCGAGCCAGATGCGCATGGCATACTTGCGCTCTCCGAAGATAATCACGTCGCCTACCCCGGGAATGCGCTTCAGCGCGTCCTTGACGTAAACGTCCAGGTAATTCGAAATGTACTGGTTGGAAAGACTGTTGTCGGGCGAGTAGAATCCGGCGGCAAACACGAAGTTTGGATTGGCCTTGGTGATGGTCACGCCGGTGTTCTTGATTTCCTGCGGCAGCCGGCCCTGCGCCGTGGCCACGCGGTTCTGCACGTCAACCGCCGCGATGTTCAGATCGTACCCGGTGCGAAAGGTTACGTTGATGCTGCTGGTGCCGTCGTTCGAACTGGTCGAGGTGATGTAGTGCATGCCCTCGACGCCATTGATCTGCTGCTCTAGCGGGATGGTAACCGCGGACTCCACCACCTGTGCGTTCGCGCCCACGAAATTACTGGTGACGGTGACCTGCGGCGGCGCCAAGGTTGGATACAGCGAGACAGGCAGGGTTGGAATACAGACTGCGCCCGCAAGAATGATCAGCAGAGCGCACACCGTGGCAAAAATTGGCCGTGTAATGAAAAAGTTAACCAAATCTACTTGTCCTCTTTTTCGCCGCCGGCGAACGCCGCAGTTGGGTCAATTTACTGAGAATCGGACTGGCTTAGCTGATCGCCTGCACGGGCGTGCCGTCGATCAGGAACTGGATGCCGGAGATGATGACCTTTTCGCCAGGCTTCAAGCCGTCCGTGACGGCATAGTCGTTTCCGATGGTGTCGCCCAAAGTAACCGCGCGCTGTTTGGCGACGGTGCCGTTTTCCTCCTGAGTGGCGACATAAACAAACGACTGGCCCCCGATGCGCGTGACCGCCAGGACCGGAACCGTGGGCGCCAGAGCAGTGCTCCACACCACTCGTGCCTTGACCAGTTGCGCGTTCCGGAACTTGTCGAGGGAAGCGTGGATGGGCGCCTTCACCAGGATGCCCTGGATCCCATTGTCTACCTGCTGCGAGATGAAATTGACCTTCGTGCTCCCGATCACCTCGCCGCGGCTGGTGACAATTTCCACCGGAAGACCCATACGGATGTTTCCTGCTCGTTCGGTGGGAATGTAGATGTAGGCTTCCAATTCGGCGTTCTCGTCTACGGTTGTTAACAGCGTCTGCGGCGACACGTAGTCGCCGATGTGCACTGGGATATCGCCGACGATTCCCTCGAACGGCGCCGTCAAGTTGTAATACGCAAGCTGGCGCTGCTGGGTGACACGCGCGGCAGTCGCAGCTTCCCAATCCGCCTTGGAATTCTCGAAGGCCTGCACTGCCAAGTCGTAGTTTTGCTTGCTGGTGACGCCGGCCTCATATAATTTCCGCTGCCGCTCCACTTCCTGCTGGTTGTAGTCGAAGGTGGCCTTCTTCTGTGCTTCTGTGCTGCGCTGCTGGTCCACCGTTGCCCGCTGCTTCAACGGATCGATCGTCATCAACACTTGTCCGCTGCGCACGTGGTCGCCTGACCTGACCAGGATCCGCGTCAGTGAACCATCCACCTGGGGCTGGATGCTGGCTGAACGGCGCGACTTCACCGTCGCCACATACTCATCGACCTGAGGCACAGGCACCATGGTGACGGTTTCCGTCTTGACCTGCAGCGGCCGCGGGGCGGGCTGTTTCGCTTCCGTATTGCTGCACCCGGGACTCAACAAAACAGCGAACCCCAGCAGCATAGCAAAGGGAACGACTGCGAGCTTTGGCCGAATCGCCATCCTCGAACCCCCGTTCCGTTGGAGATGTCCGCTTCGCGCCGAAAGATTCAATATGTACCGATAGGTAGGCACTCTAGCGCGGCTTCAAGCAGCTAACGCCAATGAACGCCAATATAGATGGCGAACTCAGCTTGCGCGACGATAGGCAGGTACTCCCACCTCTTCCATCCGAGCCACCGCGCCTCTCAATGCATTACGCATACATCACGGCACTAGCATCTGATGTGAGCTGCGGTGCTGTCAGTGATACAGCTCACATTCTGCATAGCAAACCCGAGCGGTTGCGGTCGCACATGCAGCAGTGCCACGAGCATCGCCCCCGAGTGAGTGCCACAGCCCGCAAAAGCTGGTTGGGCGGGTATCTTCGAGTGTTCCCCGTTTCGAGATCCTCGACGGCCTGAGGCGCCCGGCCTCGAACAAGGGTGACATCGAGTCGAGTAGCTTCGCGCAATCCGTAACCGTGAGTGCACGCGAATCTGTTGTTGAGATTTTCATCTGCCGTCCATCAGCGCTCGCGCGCCGTCTTTAGGGCTGCTGTCCACCAGAGGAGATCGTCGATCATGACGTTCGCTGGCTTATCCAACTCGGCGAGGCCTTTTTCCACATCTCCGCCCTGGAAGTGCGCCCAAAGCGTTGCCACTGGAATGTGAACAGATGATCGAATCGGTGCCATTTGAATCTCGATTGCCGTCTCGCGAAGCTGCTGGACGGCTCGCGCACCCATGGCGCTGCCATAGCTCACAAAGGCGGCGGCCTTGCGGTTCCACTCCGGATAAACCCAGTCGATCGCATTCTTAAGTGCTGCCGAGGGGCCGTAGTTGTACGGTGTGGTCTAGTCGGGCCTGCCCGCCCATCACCAAACCTTCATTCCGCCATCGACGACGATATCGACTCCGGTCACGTACGAACTATCATCCGAGGCCAGGAACAAAGCGACGTTCGCTACTTCCTCGGGCCGGCCGGGGCGCGAATACCGTGTTCTCGCCCCTCCATAGCGAGCTGCCGCGTCATCCCGATGATCCCTGCCTTGGCCGTCGTATGCGCCAGTGAGCCCAGCGTCTTGAAGCTCATAAGGCCGTTCAGAGACGCCGTGTTCACGACGACGCCGTGGCTGGCCTTCAGATACGGCCACGCCGCGCGGGTGAGAAAAACCAGATCTATTTCTTCCCGCAGATCGCGGTTCCATTCCTCGTTGGTAATGTCTTTGAGCCAGTTGAAGTACGCCATCGCGGCGTTGTTGAACAGCGCGTCGATCCGCCCGTACTCGCGCACGGCGAGATCGACCACCGCCTGACACTCGGACGGTTCGGTCAGATGGCAAGGCTGAAGGGAGATCATCGTTCCGCCCTGGGCGCGAACCATTTCAACCGTAGCTTCAGCCGCGGCGACGTTCACGTCGCAACCGACGACCGACGCACCCTCTCGAGCGAATGCCAAGGCGGCCGCGCGGCCTGATTTGCTGCGATTGCGAGGACCTTATCTGCGACCGCGGCCGCCTCGCAGGTCCCGGCGCCGAGCGGGGATGCGCGGTCAAGGAATGCCGAGCGGCTGATCTCGCCGGCCAGCAACTGCCCTTGTAGCAGCGCGAAACTCACACCGTGTGACGTAAGGTCGACCATGGGTTCTCTCGTTTCAGCGACCATTTGGTCGCGCGTGGCGGCGTGCCCAGTCGGGGACCTTCGTGAGCGCACGGCCGAACTCGCGTTCCAGGCCAGCGATGTCGGCGCTGTAACCGACGCGCTCGAACCATTGCAGCATCAACGCCGTATCCTTGCTGTACTGCCGGACCTGTTCGATTGGCGTCTGCGCGAACGCAATCGGCCGACCCAGCACCTCCGTCAGGATCTCCGCCGCCTCCGGCATCGTTCGTACGTCACCGGCGAGATCGATCTCGCGGCGGTTCAAGGCGGCGGCGTCGGTGAACGCGCGCGCGCCGAACCAGCCGATGTCGTCCACCGCAATCATCTGTAGCTTCGTGCCTGGCCCGAGCGCCCAGGCCAGCGTGGGGCCCTGGAGACTGTAGGGCGCTAGCAGGTTCTCCATGAAGAACACCGGACGCAGGATCACATGCGAGGGGAAGCGGAGGCCGCGCACGGTTTCCTCGATGCGCCACTTGTTGTCGAAGTGCGGGATGCCCGTCCGCTTGTGGGCCGATCCCACGGATGTGTAGACGTAATGTTCGGCGCCGGCCTCGCGCGCCAGCGTCGCAAGACGCTTGCCCTGCGCCTCTTCCCGCTCGACGCCCGCCTCCAACGTGTTCTGCACGCCGAAGACGCCCCACACGCCAGCCAACGCACGGCGCAGCGTCGCCTCGTCATCGAGATCGCCCTTGACGACGTCGACGCCGTGGCGCGCCAGTGCCGCCGCCCGCTCGCTGTCCGGCATGCGCGTCAGGCCGCGCAGATAGAACCCGGCGCCCTGCAGCGCCTGCGCGACCGCGCCGCCCTGATTGCCTGTCACTCCGGTGATGAGAATCGTTCGATCGCTCGTCATGATGTATTCCTTTCTATGAATTAGCGTTAGTTGGCTCTCACGGGGACTTTCGTCAAATCCCTCGATCTTTTACTTGATCGATCCACGCGCGACTGGAACAACCCGGTAAAGGCTGGTCGCACATCGACGAAGATCACCGCCCACAGTACAGCCACGAAGAGAGCCAGCGGAAGCCCGCTCGGAGCCATCAAGCGTGGAAACAAAGAATGTTGACGATCACCGGCGCCAGCATGGCCACCGCCAACGGTACGTAACGGTTGACCAGCAGAAGTACCGCTGCGATGACCTGAAACGCGAAGATCACCATCAGGTAATGCGAGGCGTAGAGGGCACCCATGAACTGTCCCGCGATGCCCCCCGGCGGGGGCAGGGGAATGAAGTTCAGAAAGCCGTTCAGGCCGAAAACAAGGAAGATCACGCCCGCCAGATATCGGGCGATTGCGGAAACGGATCTCATAACCGGGTTCTCCTTTTCGGTTGGCAGCCATTAACCATGGCGCCAAGCATATTGATGTCAATATAGTTGATGGTGTATACTTCGGGAAGATTCAGAATCTTATGGCCCACGGTGTTCAGGAGACGTCGCACGTTTGGCTCGTCATGTTGAAGGCGATGCGCGCGTTGACGCGCTACGCGGCAGCGGGAATCGAAGGAACTGGACTTGGCGACTCGGATTTTCGCGTGTTGGAGGTGCTGCTCCATAAGGGGCCTTTGCCCGTCAATACGATAGGCCCGATCGTCGATCTCACACCAGGTTCGATCAGCATTGCCGTGGACCGTCTCGTCGCGAAAGGCTTGGTCAGCCGGGTCGAGAGCACCGAAGACCGGCGCGTTCGGATCGTTGCCCTCACCCCACGCGGCAAGGACCTTATTGTTTCAGCCTTCCGAAAGCATTCCGGGCAGATGAAGAGAGTGTTCTCTCAACTGAGCCCCGAGGAGCTTCGTGGCCTCGAAGTGGCGCTTAAGAAGATCGGCAAGCAGGCTGCTGCGCTGATGGAGCAGAGTTGAACGGCTCCATAAAGTAGTCAATGTGAGCAGCTACATCGTGCAGCTGGGCGCTTCGCGCAGCAGGTCAGCGCCGGCCAAACGTGTTCCCGCTCGCAAGTTGTCTTTATGCCAGACGGCTCGTTTCCCATGCTCAGGTTGTCGCGCCTGGCGTGAATCGTAAATCGATCACGGACATCCCATGTTGAAGTAGGGACGATACCTCATGGCGACGGATATAAGGCCGGCGGTTCCGCCCGGCTCCGAACAACCTCCTGCGCGCACCTGGCGAGAGCGCTTAAAAGCGCTGGAAAATGTCAGACCGCTGCTGAAGATGGTGTGGCAGACAAGCCCATCCTTGGCGCTGATCTCCATCATTTGCCGCTTGGTGCGAGCCATCCTGCCGGTGGCAACTCTTTACATCGGAAAGCTCATTATTGATGCGGTTGTTCGCAGCGTACGTGGCGGCCGAATAGACGCAGGGTACATTTGGAAGCTCGTAGCAATTGAGTTGGCGCTGGCGGTGCTATCTGACTTTCTCGGCAGGGCCGTGGCGTTAGCTGACAGCCTGCTCGGCGACCGGTTCACGAACCGCGTGAGTGTTGACCTCATGCGGCACGCCTCGACACTCGACCTGGCCCACTTCGAGGAGCCGGAGTTTTACGACAAGCTGGAGCGCGCTCGCCGCCAGACGATGGCCCGCATGCAGCTGATGGCCGAGGTGATGGGAACGGCACAGGATCTGGTCACGCTGGCTACCTTGACCTCGGCACTCCTGGTGTTCTCCCCCTGGCTGCTGTTGATGCTGGTTTGCGCCGTGCTTCCCGCGTTCCTCGGCGAAACCCATTTCGCATCGCTCAGCTATTCGTTGCTCTACCGGTGGACTCCGCAGCGTCGAGAACTCGACTATCTGCGGTGGCTGGGCGCCACGCAGGAGAGCGCCAAAGAGGTAAAGATTTTTGGTCTCGGCGACTATCTGATGAATAGGTACAAACGACTCGCCGACGGCTTCTACGACGAGAATCGTGCGCTGGCACTTCGGCGGGCTGCCGTGGGTTCGGTACTCGCTTTGGTAGGCACGGCCGGCTACTACGGTGCCTATGTAGTGATCCTCTACCGCACCTTGCATGGAAGCTTGACGGTGGGTGATCTGACGTTCCTGGCCGGCAGCTTTGCGAAAAGTCGCGGACTGATAGAGGGTGTCCTGTCGCATGTCTCTAGCGTAAGCGAGCAGGCTATGTATCTGGAGGACCTCTTCGCCTTCTTCCGCATGGAGCCGCGAATTCGGTCCAAACCTTCGGCGCTGCCGGTCCCACGGCCCATACGAGAGGGGCTTGAATTCCGCAATGTCAGCTTCCGTTATCCTGGCGCCGAACGCGACGCGCTACACAACGTCAGTTTCGAACTGCGTCCTGGCCAGCGGATCGCTCTTATCGGAGAGAATGGCGCCGGGAAGACCACGATTACCAAACTCATCGCGCGTTTGTACGACCCGACCGAGGGGCAGATCCTGCTTGATGGTACGGATCTGCGGGAATTCGACCTTGAGGATTGGCGCGGTGAAGTGGGAGTGATCTTCCAGGACTATATGCGTTATCACATGCTCTTGTGGGAGAACATCGGCTTGGGGCGGGTCGAGCTTCTCGGAGACCGGCAGCGCATAGAGAAGGCCGCACGACTCAGTCTGGCTACTGATGTTGCCGCGCGCCTTGAGAAGGGTCTTGAGCAAATGGTCGGCCGCCGTTTCACGGGAGGAGTGGACCTGTCGGGGGGAGAGTGGCAGAAAGTCGCTTTGGGCCGTGCTTACATGCGCGACGCACAGCTGCTGATCCTGGATGAGCCCACCGCCACGCTTGATGCGCGTGCCGAGCACCGTGTTTTTGAGCGCTTCGCCGATCTCACCCGGGGCAAGATAGCGGTTCTGATCTCACACCGGTTTTCAACGGTACGCATGGCGGATCGCATTCTGGTGCTGCATGACGGGGAAGTTCTCGAACATGGAACTCATGAGGAGTTGCTTGCGCTGAATGGACAGTACGCAGAGCTTTTCGAGCTGCAAGCTTCCGGGTACAGGTGAGAGCGCTGGCGTTTGACGCGATCTTCGCGGGATACGAGGACGCCAATGTTTTGGATCGGAAGCAGTCGTGTGCAAGACCTGCCTCTGCTTAGGCTGATTTTCTCGCGGGCGCTGCTTTCAAGAGGGGCAGTTTTCGGGTTCCGTCCGGTTGGTCACGAATCCGGAACCAACCCTGAAAAGACGTATGACGGGATGGCATGAGCTTTTTACTGTTTTTACTAAAATTCCTCAGTTTGGGGTGTGACACCCTGTTGCGGGTTGTGACGGTTTGTGGAACCAAAAGCTGGACAAGTGTCCGCCATTTCAAAGTGTTACAATGGAAGTGCTCGGAAATTAAGGAGTTTGGAAAGGATGCGGGTTAAAATCCCTCCCTCTCCGCCAGTTCTTCCCCAAGGATCATCGCTTCGTCTCGGATGCCTGGAGGTCGAGCCCGGCGCGCTCTCCGTTGATGAGGACGATCCCTGAATTCAGCAATTGCTGCCCGTTGCAATCGTACTGCGCATAGCAGTGCATGGCGCTGAAGGGCAGAAAGAATTCGACGGACAGCGATTTCTCTACCGCCGATCCCTTGACGGTGGTGCTGAAATCCACTCCATCAAAGCTGGAATCCTGCTGGAAGTAGGCGAGCACGGCNNCAC
>JGI12269J14319_10002373_pt1 | contig 18293 bp, 13 predicted proteins | sample PeaSoiSIISIP2007_FD_14319 | JGI IMG/M metagenome (IMG submission 14319) | reverse complement strand
ATGGGGGCGCTTACGAGGCGGTAGGGGGTGGGGGTGCAGTTGACGAAAGCCTGCTGCGCCTCGTACTGCGCGCTCTGGGCGAAGCTGTTGAGCACCGCGTCGACGGTGGACAGGCTCTTCTGCGTCGCCGAGCTCGTCAGCGACGTGACCAGCGCGCCGAGCAATGCGGTGACGGTTAGGGCGATGATGACGATGGCGATGAGCAGTTCGATGAGCGTGTCGCCTCGCTCGCTCCGCTCCGCCCGACGTCGCACACGCCCGAGCAAAGGCCTCACGAGGGTCCTCATGAGGAAGGTGCGGGGCTGACCGTCAACGTCAGGTTGTTGAACGCTGTGCCGCCGAAGGAGAGGGTATAGGCGTCGATGTCCTGAGTGGCGACGTTGCCGCCGTAGCCGTTGATGAGGACCTGGGCCGACGGGGCATAGATCTCACCGGCCATCGTGTTCGTGGCGTTGGTATTCGGGCTGCTCAGCACCACCTGGTCGTTGTCGCCACCGTCCTGCCAAAGCAGGACAGGGTTGCCGGCGGCGGCCGAAAGTTGCACGCTGGTTGACGAGAAGTAGTTTCCGAGGTTGGTCTCGCCACTCTTGACATAGAAGAACACGCCGCTGCCGCGCAGCGCGCTCCCCGAACCGGACACGTCGATGCCTTTCAGGAACGTGTAGCTCCCGCTCCCGAAATTGACCGTGTCGTTGCTCTGAATGCACAACGACGTCTGCGTACCTGAACAGTTGACGCTGCCACCGAACTCGTAAGAACCGGCCTGAAAGGTCACGGTGGCGTTGTTCGGGATGGTCAGGCCCGACGCATACAGCCCCGAGGGGCAGTTCATGATGGCTTTGGGTGGGCACGTCACTGTGGGTGATGTGATGTTGGTCACGTTTTGCTGACTCGCCCAAGCGAGCAGGGGATCGGTGATGCTGTTCTGAGTGGCCCCCGTACTGATCTGCACCGGGGGACTGGGGCTCACGGTGATGTCGTTCACGGTGGTGTGCTGCCCGCTCGTGGGACAGGCCGCGAAGTTCGTGCTCGCCCCGCTCGAGCTGGTGTTGTCGCAGTTGTAGACGCCGATGGCGTCGGCGGCGGGAACGTTTGCACACGACGACGACGCCGTTGCGTTGACGCTCACGTTCGAGAAGAGCGAGAACGAGGACGCGATGGCGGCGTTGCTGCCACCGCCGGTGTTGTAGCCCGAGTTGAGCACGATGGGCCCCTGGGCATTCAACTGCTCACTGGCGATGAATGTGCCGCCCAGGTTGATGTCATTTTGGGGGCTGAGGAGCGTGATCACGCCGCAGGGCTGGTTGACCGGCGGGATCGGAACCCCCGACTGCGGGTCGCCGGAGAGCGTGAACTGGTAGGGGGCACAGGTTGCGACCACACCGGAGCACCCCTGGGTCACGTTGAGGGCGACGTTCGACACCAAGTAGGTCGGCGTCCAGTTGTTGCCGCTGGCGGGACAGCTGACCCCGGTGGGGATGCTTGTGGGCGTGGGGGAGATGCAGCTCACGGTGGGCGCGGGAAGGTTGGTGGAGCTCAGGTCGTCGGAGAGGATCTCATGGGTCTGGGATCCACCGGCGCAGAACTCCCGCACGAGCTCGGGCGTAGCGCCAGACGCCGGGGTCCATGTGTAGTACGACACCGTCGCCGCGGGCGTGGTCCCCTGCAGCTGGATGCCCAGGAGGAATGTGGGTGAGCCGGTCAACCCCCCTGCGCTGCACGGTGCTGGGGAGGCGCTGTCGTTGGTTGTCACGCTGCCGGCGCTTTCGATGTCTCTCACGTAGTACGAAGACGCGAGCGTCGCCGCGCTCGAGTCCGCCACCGTGCCCTGGATGCTCTGGTAGTTCTCGAGCGAAGTGATGATCACCATGGCGATCGCCCCTACGACGAGAGGGAGGATGACGAGCACGATGAGGAGCTCGATGAGCGTGAATCCTGCCTCGTTCTGCCGCGTGGCAACTCTCACCCGTAGTGCACGGCTGGCCCCCCCTCGCGACATCCTCTTCGGCACCTAGGCTCCCTGCCACCCCTTAGGCATCATTTTCCGTGGTTATCTCGCCACGGAAATGGTATCGAAAGTGTACTTGTCGTGGCCGAGCCGACTCCTCGCGGCTCAGACCGAGGTGATCCGGGGCACGTCTGACACGAACGGCCCCTCTTGGGCCGTGTCCGCGTCGAGATACTGCCGGACACCTGAGTACTGCCGCGGGCGCTCGACCTCTTTCGGATAAAGGCTCACCCGGAGGGCCGTGTCGTAATCGATGAGCTCCTCGGCCATCAGGGCGTTGAGTCCCATCTCGAGGGTCTGCATCCCAACGGACTGGTGGGTGGAGACGACGTTGCGGAGCTGACGGGTCTTGCCCTCGCGCACCAGGTTGCGCACCGCATGGTTGGCGATCAGCACCTCGTAGGCCGCCACCAGACCCCCGCCGATGCGCGGGACGAGCCGTTGGTAGATGACACCTTCGAGCGTCGACGCCAGCTGCACCTGGATCTGCTCACGGCGGTCCGAGGGGAAGATGTCCACGATGCGGTCGATGGCCTGGGCGCTGTCGTTGGTGTGCAGCGTGGCAAAGACCAGATGCCCTGTCTCGGCAATGGTCAGCGTCGTGGCGATGCTCTCCTGGTCGCGCATCTCGCCCACGAGCAGGACGTCGGGGTCCTCGCGCAGGACCGAGCGCAGGGCACGCGTGAACGACTCGGTATCGGTTCCGACCTCGCGCTGGCTGACAGCCGAACGGTGATTGGCGTGCACGTACTCGATGGGGTCCTCGATCGTCACGATATGACAGCGCCGGTAGCGGTTGATGTAGTCGATCATGGCCGCCAAAGTGGTCGACTTCCCTGATCCGGTGGGACCGGTCACGATCACGAGGCCCATCGGGAGCTCGACGAGGGACTCGATGACCGGTGGGAGACCGAGCTGCGCGAACCCGGGGATCTCGAAGGGGATGATGCGCAAGGCGAGCGAGCATGTGTCGCGCTGATGGAAGGCGTTGCAGCGGAGTCGGGCCCGACCCTTCCAGCTGAAGGCGAAGTCGATCTCGCGCTCGGCTTCATAGCGCGCCAGGAGGTCAGATCCGACGACCTCCTTGACTATCCGCTCTACCGAGATCGGGCTCAGCATCTCGCCGGCGGTGGCCGGGCGCATCTCCCCGTCGACGCGGATGAGCGGTGGGGCACCCGCGGTGAGCAAGAGGTCCGTCCCGCGCAGATGCCAAAGCTCCTCGAGCCAGTTGTCGACTTCCGTCGTGCTGCGGCTGACGGGCATAAGCGGATTCCGCAGTTACGCGGAGGCGTTACTGGGCATGGCAGACGTCCTCCTCGGGACGGTGCGCTCGAGCGCCCGGTGTGAGGGCGACCGGCGACGCGCCCATCACCTTCTCACACGCGGTAACCACGTCACCACCTTGCTCCACCGCCAGCGACGCCCAGGGCCCGAAGGGCCGATCGGAGCCGACACCCGCCACGACCAGAGGGGTGCCCCGGTGCAGGGCGCAGATCACGCCGAGCTCGGCCTGGCAGGGCTCGCTCAGGGGCCGGGCCCGCACGGTCACCACCACGTCGAACCCGACGTCGAGAGGACAGACCCTCCCCTCGACGAGGGCATTGCAGGGAAAGGCCGGCTCTCCCGGCTGGTGGCACCGCAGGACCCGGCACCCACTCGCTTCGAGCTCAGTGGCCGACTGCTCGATCGCCCAGTCGTCGGTGCCCACCACCAGTACCGTGGCGGGCTCGGTCCGGGGCTCCTCGACGGAGGAACCTCCAGGTAGCGGCGCTAGCCGATTGCCCTTCGACCTCAACGCGGCGGTCACGACCCGAGTGTGTACCACCCAGACCACTCCCCGGCCTACAGGGCATCAACCCCCTCCCAACTTGCCCGGGGAGCCAGGGCCACAGGCGGGAGATAGGGTTCCAAAAAAGGTGCCGACCCTTCTCATAAGAAGGGGGGTGCCACTACCCTAAGTGGTAAGGCCGGTGGTCGCAGTGGTGGGGGAAGACGAGACAATGGTGACAAAGATGGGAACGGCGGAGACTGTGCGCACCGCGACCGTGCCGGGCCGGTCCGTGGGCAAGCTCCTGGTGGTCGACGACGACCCCGAGGTCAGAGGCATGCTCAGCCGCCTGCTCGAGGTGGAGGGCTACAAGGTCACCGAGGCGATGACCGGTGCCGAGGCCATCGGGAGCCTGAGCAGCGGCCAGCCTGACCTGGTGATCCTCGACGTCATGCTCACCACCGAGGACGGATTCGACGTCCTGGCCGCCATCCGGCGAACCAGCGACGTGCCCGTGATCCTGGTCACGGCCAAGGGCCTCGAGGCCGACCGGGTCCTGGGCCTCAAGCTGGGCGCCGACGACTACGTCGTGAAGCCCTTCTCCCCCGCCGAGCTGGCCGCCCGGGTGGGCACGGTCCTGCGCCGCAGCGGGGCCGGCCGCACGTCGGGTTCGTCGACCGGGATCCTCGAGTTCGGCGATCTGGTCATCGACACCTTGGCGCGCGAGATCAGGGTGTCGGATCGGCTCGTGGAGACCACGGCCAAGGAATTCGCCCTCCTGGCCTTCTTAGCGGGCTCTCCACGCCAGGTCTTCACCCGCGAGCAGCTACTCGCCCAGGTGTGGGACTCGTCCTCGGAATGGCAGGACGCCGGCACCGTGACCGAGCACATTCGCCGCATCCGGCGCAAGATCGAGGCAGACCCGGACAGCCCCCGGTGGGTGCGGACCGTCCGGGGCGTGGGATACCGCTTCGAGCCCTGATTCAGGCCCCCGTCGCCTCGGCCCGCAGGTGACCCGGCACCGCCCGGTTCTTGCGGGTGGCGGCGGCGTGGTCGAGGGCGCGACGGGCCCGGCGCCCGAGCTGGTCGGGCGTGAAGGGCTTGGGCAGCAGATCGGCCTCAGGATCGAGGGGGTGGCGTTCCATCGCCCCCTCGTCGAGATGCCCGGACATGAAGAGCACAGCAAGCGCCGGCCAGAGCTCGACCAACGACTCGGCGAGCTCCACCCCGCTCATCTCGGGCATGACGACGTCGGTGACGAGCAGGTCGACGGGACGTTCGAGCGAGTGCGCCACCGACAGCGCCTCGACGCCGTTGGCCGCCGCCAGCACCAGATAACCCCGTTCCTCGAGCTCGCGCACAGCCAGACGGCGCAGCTCGTCCTCGTCTTCCACGACGAGCACCAATTCGTCCCCGCCGCTCGAGTCCTCTTCCAGAACGGGCTTGTCCACGAACCCCTCGTCGTCCTCGACAGCCGGGAACCACAGCGTGATGGTCGTGCCCCGGCCCGGAGCCGTGTCCAAGCTCACCTGGCCTCCGGCCTGGGTCACCATGGCGTGCACGGCGGCTAGCCCCAGCCCCGTCCCCTTGGCCATCCCCTTGGTGGTGTAGAAGGGCTCGAAGCAGTGCTCCGCGGTCTCTTCGTCCATGCCCGTGCCGGTGTCGGAGACGGCGAGGGCCACGATGCGTTGCGGCGCGGGCAGGTCGGACCCGACCACGCGGGTCCGGACCACTAGGCGGCCACCTTTGGGCATGGCGTCGCGTGCGTTGATGGCCAGGTTCAAGACGGCGCGCTCGATCTCGGTCGGATCGACGAGGATGCGCCCGCCCGGGTCGGGGGGCACGAGCTCGAGTTGGACGTCCTCGCCCATCACCCTGACGAGCATCGGCTCCATGGCCCGCACGACGCTGTCGGGATCGACGACCCCGGGTTGGCCGACCTGGCGGTGCCCGATGGCGAGCAACTGGCTCGTGAGCGCGGCGGCGCGGTGGCCGGCGCGCTGGATGGCCTCCACCTCGGTGACGAGCGGGTCGGCGGAGTCGATCTGGCGCAGCAGGATCTCGCTGCAGCCCAGGATCACGGTCAAGAGGTTGTTGAAGTCGTGCGCCACGCCGCCGGCCAGGCGGGCCATGGCGCCGAGGCGCTCGGCCTGTTGGAACTGCTCGAGCATGCGCTGGCGCTCGGTGACGTCCTCGGCCACGGCCAGGATGCCGGTCACCGACCCCTCGTGGTCGAGCAGCGGGGCGGTGGACACCGATAGCTGCAGCAGCTCGTTGTCGCGGACGGCCGCGAGCTGCACACCCACCGTCGCCTCTCCATGTCGGGTCCGGTCCCACAGACGGGACAGGGCCGAGGCGGCCGCATCGTCGGCGGCGGGGATACGCAGGGCAACGTCGGGGGACGCCCCGACGGGGACATCGTCCCAGCCCAGCAACGACCCCGCAGCACCGTTCCACCACCGGGCCGCGCCCTGGAGGTCGAGCTCGGCGATGGCCAGCGGCGAGGACTCGACCACGGCCTGGAGCCGCTGCTCGTTGCCCTGCACGGCCTGATAGAGACGGGCGTTGTCGAGAGCCACCGTCGCCATCTGCGCCAACAGGACGAGGACCGACTCGTCCTCGGCGTTGAACGAGCGCCCCCGGCCGAGCACCACGATGACCCGGTTGCGCGTCGCCGTCGAGTCGACGAGCGGGACCGCCATCCACGGGACAGCGCGCGTGTCGGACGGGGCCGACTGTGGGGCGGCGGGATCAGCGAGCTCGTCGAGTTCACCGGTGTCGCGCAACGGCCGGTTCGCCGTGGCGACGAGCCTGCCGGCGACCTGGACCACCCGCGAGACTGCGTCGGGCAACCCGGTCGGCGCGCTCACCTCCACCTCGGCACCAGACTCCCCGGCCCACGACGGGCCCTCGATGGAATGCAGCGCATCGGAGGGGAGAACCAGGACCACGGCCTGCTCGGCATCAAGGACGCGCCGGGCGTGCTCGGACAGGACCCGCAGGACCTGCGGCTCGGCGAGCGGCGCGTTGACGGCGAGGGCAGCCTCCATGAGGCGGCGCAACTGGGCGGCGTGACGGGTGGCGGCCTGCTCGGCCTGACGGCTCTCACCCCACAACAGGACGCGCTCGATGGCGATGGCGACACGCTCGGCAAGCCCGGCTGCCGTCTCGAGGTCGGAGCGACGGTATCCACGCCGGCCGACCCCGGTGACGAAGCTCAGGGCGCCGAAGGAGAGTCCGCGCAGGTGCACGGGCACCACCAGCATCGACTCGATCTCCGAGTCGGTCTCGGTCTCGCGGTAGCCGCCGGGTGGAGCGGGCTCTCCGCCGTGGGGTGGGCCCTGGCGCCTGGTGCGGATGACGACCTCGGGCCGGCCGTTGGCGAGCACCCGCCGCACCAGGGTCTCGCCGTCGGGGTGCGGGTGGCGCATCAGGTCGGTGTTCCACGGCCCGTCCCCACCGTCGGCGACGCGCCGCAGCTGGCCCTGGTCGTCGACGACGTCGACGGCGAAGAAGTCGGCGAAGGCGGGCACCACCACCTCGACGAGCCGCACCATCGCCTCGTCGTAGGACTCCAGCGCCGTGGCAAGCACGTCACCGGCTCGAGCCAGGATGGCCACGTGCTGGCGGGCGTGCTCGGCACCCAGCCGGCTCCGGCGCTCGGCCTCGTCGAGCCGGGCCCGCTCGATGGACGCCGCCGAACGGTCGGCCACGAGCTGGAGAAGCTGGAGATCGCGGTCCTGGAAGCGGTGCCGGACGCGCGTGCCGACCTGCACGACCCCGATGACATGGCCGCCGACCAGGAGCGGGGCGGCCACGAGCGAGGACACCCGCTCGCGCAGAAGCGGTGCGGTCTCCGCCGCCTCGGCGACGTCGTTGACGATCACCGCCTGGGCGCGCGACGCCACCTCGCCCATGACCCCTTCGCCCACCCGGACCTCGAGCCCCTCGGTCACCCGTGCGTCCAGGCCGTAGGACGCCCTCACCGTGAGGCTCGCCCCGTCCGCCGTAACCAGGAAGATGGTGGCGACATCGCCTCCCACCACGTGCCCTGTCCGGGCCAGCAGCTCGTCGAGGAGGGCGTCGAGAGGGAGGAAGGAGAGGCCGGGGTCCGTGACCGACTGGATGGAGCGCAGGGCCACCCCGGCGTCGTGTAGCCCGAGGCGGATCCGGCGCTCGGCCACGCGCCTGAACACCAGGATGACAGCCACCATGACGGCACTGGCGAAGACGAACAGCCAGGCCAGAGTGCGGTTGACGGTGAGGAAGTGGATGATGACGAACGAGAACAGGGCCCAGGCGACGACGAGGGCCGCCTCACCCAAGAAGGTGTGACGGCCGAGGGCCTGGTGCAGGAGCCGGTCCGCCTCGGGCCCGTGGTCGTCGGGGACGATGGCGGAGGGGTCCGCCGGCGTCGAGTCCCAGCTGGGCGTGCCGGCTTCCTGCTCACGCGGAGCGAACAGGCGGTTCAGGCGCCCCGCACTCCGTGACTTCGGGCGGCTCACTGCATACAGATCCTACCTGGGGTTTCCCAACTTGGCCGGGCCCGATCCCCGGGCCGTCGGCCTGCACCGGGGCCGCCCCGGTGCAGGCACTGCACAAGCGGTCAGCGGTGGTGCCGCCGGTTGCCGGTCGTCGTGTGGCGGGTGGCCTTGCGGGTGCCACCCGACCGTGGGGCAAGGTGCACCGTGACCGTGACCGATTTGCTTCCCGCCCCGACACCAGAGGCGTTGTAGGCCGCCACGTAGTAGGTGTGGGAACCGGCCGCCACCCCGGCGTCCTGGTACGACGACACCACCGGGCCGGGCAGGCCGGGCCAGGCGATCTCGTGGCCGTCCCGGAAGACGTCGTCTCCCAACGTGCCGGGCCGGTTTGTCCACGAGACGGTCACCGTGCTCCCGTTCACCGATGCCTTGACCCCGCTGGGGGTGCCCGGTATTCCCGACGTCGCCGCGCCGGTCGTGCTCGTTGGAGGCGCCACGGTTGTGGTGGTCACCGGCGGCGCGGTGGTGGTCACGTGCGGCGCCGTGGTGGTGGTCACGTGGGGCGCCGTGGTGGTGGTCACGTGCGGCGCCGTGGTGGTGGTCACGTGCGGCGCCGTGGTGGTGGGCGAGGGCGGCGCCGTGGTGGTGGGCGAGGGCGGCTGCGGGTTGGCGCTGGTGGCCGCGAAGTCAGCCGTGAACGCCGCCTTGGACTGCGGGAACTGGGTGATGTCGGAGTTGATGGATCCCGCATAGCTGAAGTACGCCTGCAGGTCGAAGTCGTTGGCCGAGTTGTTCACGATGCTGGCCACGTCGTTGATGTACGTCGGGTCGTCAGACCCGTTGAGCCCCCATTCGGGGATGGCGACGGGAAGTCCGTGCGCCTGGGCGAAGGACACGGCCGCCTGGATGTTGGCCACGTACCCGCCGAAGTCGTACTGGTCGACGCCGATGATGTTGACCTCGGAGTTGCCCGGGTACTCGCTCTGCCACGAGACGCCGTTCGTGTTCCCCGTGCCCCCGTTGGGGTTCCACATGATCTGGAAGTTCGGGCTCACAGCCCGGAACCCTGCGACAACGGTGTCGAAGGCGCTGATGAAGCTCGCCGCGGTCGGCAACGTCAGTTGATTCCAGTTCTGGAACCAACCCGAGAGATTGTTGTTGAACTCCCACATCACGCGGATGATGGCGTGGGACTGTCCGGCGGCGACGAGGGTGTTGGCGATGGACTCGGCCTGCGCCTGTGTGCACGCGCCCACGCCGAGCATGAGCGTGCCGCCGGCGGGGATCGACGGTGGGGAGTATCCGGTGTCGCATGCCGTCTGGCCGAGAGAGTTCGAACCGCCGACGTAGTCGCTCCACACCTGTTGCGTGACGCCGAGCTGCGAGGCCGACGAGGTGCCGTTCACCCACAGGCCGAGCAACGGTGACGTCGACGCCCCCGAGCTGGCCAGGGCGCCCCCGGCCACGAAGAGGCCGCCGATCGAGGCGCACATGAGCGTCAGGCACACCACGGTGCCTGTCACCGCTCGAGGTAGTCGGGCGATGTGTCGCGCCATGCACCGGGCACGAGCCGCCCAATGAAGCAGTAGCGTCTTCTTTGCGTTGTCCACGATCTCTTCCCCCCGACACCGGATCCCGCAAACCGGCGCGCGGGGCTAGACCGTGTTCGGTCCTGCTCCCCCCGCCGATTCGACAACCCGGCCGCTGTGCGTCCCCTCCATTGGGAGGGTTTGCAATTTTCCCTGGTTGTTTTCTCTTCCGTGTTGGTGTGTCGTGTACCGCTCCGGATCACACGGTGGTGCTGTGCGAGCCTTCGTCTTTGTTATCGGCGTGCCCCGCACCGAACTTGGACAAGGGCAACGCAACGATCCATGAGGTGATCAACCCAACGCGGCGCGAAATGCCGTCAGAGAAGAAGGGAACTGCCCGTCGAGCAGATCGTGCGTCGCGTCGGACGTGTCGAAGTCGAAGTAACTCGTCCACGCCACGTCGTTCTGCGCGATCCAGTTTGCGAACTGCGTGATGAAGTACGGGTCGTCTCCCATGCCGTGACCGTCACTCGTCGTGCCGATGCCCCACTCCGGAATCACCATGGGGCGTCCCTCGGCGGCGGAGAAGCTCGCCAGCCAGTCGAGTCCCCACGACTGTGCGAGCTGGTTGGCCCACGAGTTCTGCGGGGTGGGCGGTGTCGACCAACCCTCGTCGTAGACGTCGGTGCCGACATAGTCGACGTACGCGCTACCGGGATAGGCCTGCGCGGGCGTGTACGCGTCGCCGAAAGAGCTCCCCGCGTTTGGGTTCCACACGAACTTGAAGGATTGACCCGGCACCGATCGCATCGACATGACGATGTTGCGGAAGTACGCCGCGAAGTTCGACGCGTCGGTGGCGTTGCTGACCTCCCACGGGTACCAGTTGCCGGTGAACTCCCATCCCAGGCGCAGCACCGCGTTGGGCGCGCCTCCGGCCACGAGCGAGTTGGCGAGGGTGACGTAGTACGAGTCGTACTGGCCCGCCGCGCCCGCCGCCAGGGTTCCCTGCGCGTTGCCGCCGGCGTCGGTCGGGATGATGGGGACGCCCAACACCAGGGTGTAGCCGCTGCCGCGCCACTGGCTCGTGATCCACGACACGGTGCTGTCGTCGGAGATCCCCGCCCACCCCTCGTCGGTAGGGAGGTAGTCGGACGCGTACATCGGGTGCGTTCCCGTGGCGGCCGCGAAGCTCGCCACCCCCGAGGGGTCCCCCGATCCCACGTACACGCCCAGGGGAACCGACTGCGAGGTGCGCGCCACGGCGTGGACCGGTGGCGCCACGACGGCGCGGCGCACCGGCGCGGCCTTCGCCACCACGTGGCTCGTCACCGGAGGCGCTGGCGGGACGGTCGTGGCGGGGGGCACCGTGGTGGTCGGGGGCACCGTGGTGGGCACGGTGGTCGTGGCGGGAGGGGCCGTGGTGAGGGGGACGGTGGCCGCAGCAGCTGCCCGCTGGTGGGGCGACCCGGTCAGGTCGATCGCGACGGCCACGGTCAGCGCCACGGCGAGCATGGCGACCACGACCTCCTTGGGCAACCCAATCACGTGCCCGACCCGAGTTCTCGGCATGACTCCCAGTGGTGAAATGCAACGAGCCACGTATCTCGTGGCTCATCAACCACTATCGGCGCTCGTTTTGACCACCTTGAGCACTCGGCGTCTCACCGCAACTCGTCACGGTATGTGGCAGCGGTATGGCGACTGTGCGTGGGATGTAGCCATCCAATGAGGGAGACCCTGCCTGGCGCAGGAACACCGGTGAAAGATCTCCGGGACCATGCGCGCCGTGGGTGAGGCTCTTGGCCCTGGATGGGCCGTGCGACCCAATCACTCGAAATGACCAAAAGTATTTGTTCAGTCTCTGTACGCGCGAACGCGCCCGTTGATACCCTGTTGAGATCACGGCGGGAGTTGACACCGGGCCGCGCGCGGGACACGAGACCGGCGCAGGCGGGGAAGACGACGGGGGGGCTGACGTCCTCCGGTTGCCGTCCCTGCGCGCCGTCGTGCGTCACGCCCTTCCGGCCCTGCTCGACAGCACGATCGTGCCCGGCGCGCTCTTCTACCTCGTCCTGGTGCTCGACGGCTTCCGGGGGGCGCTGATCGCGGCACTGGCCTGGTCGGTGCTGGCATTGGTGCGCCGGCTGGTGCGGGGGCAGAAGGTGCCGGCCGTGCTGGTGTTGAGCGTCGTGCTCGTCAGCGCCCGGACCGTGGTGGCCTACGTCACGGGCAGCGCCTTCCTGTACTTCGTCCAGCCCACCGCCAGCACGTTCCTCGTGGCCGTGCTGTTCCTCGTCACCGCGGTGGCACGACGGCCCATCATCGAGCGCCTCGCCCACGACTTCTGCCCGCTCGACCCCGAGATGTTCGCCCGGCCCTTCGTGCGGCGGTTCTTCCTGCGCCTGTCCCTGTTGTGGTTCGTCGTGCTCGCCACCCAGGCCGGCTTCATCATGTGGCTCCTGCTCGAGTCCTCGGTGCGCACCTTCGTCCTCGAGCGGTCGCTCGTCTCGGCTGTGCTGACAGTGGGCGGGATCACGCTGTCGACCCTGTGGTTCGTCCGCATCATGCGCGGCGCCGGACTCACCGTCGCCTTCAGCGGCGCCCTCGACGCGCACGACGTCGACCCGCTCCCGGGCTGACCGCCGCCGCCACCACGGCCGCGACTACATCGGCGGCGCTGGCCACGCGGCAGGTACCGTGAGGTCGATGCCGGGCACCGACCGGGTCGACGAGACGGAGGACATGGGGAGCGCCACCGGGCCGGTGGCTCTGGTGGGCAGCGGGGAATTCCTCGACGCGATGGTGGCGGTGGATGCCGGCCTCCTCGAGGGCCGCCCCCGCCGGGCCGTCATCGTGCCCACCGCGGCGGCGCGCGAGGGCGAGGAGCGCGTGGCGTACTGGCTCGAGCTCGGCCGCCGGCACTACGAGTCGATGGGGGTCGAGCCCGTGGCGCTCGACGTGCGCACGCGCCGGGATGCCGAGGACCCCGCCACCACCGCCCTGGTCGAGGGGGCCGGCCTGCTGTACCTGTCGGGCGGAGACCCCCACCACCTGTCGGACACGCTGCGCGGATCGGCGCTGTGGCACGCCATCGTGGCGACATGGCGCCGGGGGGCAGCCCTGGCGGGCTGCTCGGCGGGGGCCATGGCACTCACCTCGGGTGCTCCCGACAACCTCCTCCCCACCGGAGGCGCATCACGGCGGGCACCGGAGCATCCCCGCGTCGCCAACGGGCTCGGCCTGATCGGGGGCCTGGCGGTCATTCCCCACTTCGACCAGATGGAGCGGTGGCGGCCCGGGGCACTGGAGTGGTTCGCCTCGTGGCAGCCCGAGGGGACCCGCCTGGTCGGGATCGAGGAGCAGACCGCCCTGGTGGCGGCGGGGGGACGCTGGCAGGTCCAGGGCACGGGAGCGGTATGGGTCCTCGACGCCGGCGCCCGGGGCCGCTTCGGCCCCGGTGACGAAGTGCCGCTGGCCGCGGCGCCGTCGCCATGAGGCCGTCGCCATGAGGCCGTCGCCACGAGGCCGTCGCCATGACGCCATCGCCATGACGCCGTCGCCATGACAGGGCCAGGAATGTTGCGCCCGCAAATACTGTTGGACCCCATGTGAGTGTGAACCCGAGCCGAGGAGCTGCACCATGCCGGCTGTGACCGTCCAAGACATCCTCTCCCTGCCCCGCCTGACGACCCCCGATCCCGCTTCTGCCGAGGAGCGACCGGTGGTGTCGGTGACCGACGCGCCCTCGGGGTACGAAGGGGAGGGGTTCCCGGTGCGGCGCGCCTTCGCCGGGGTCGACCTGGCCCAGCTCGACCCCTTCGTGCACATGGACCAGATGGGTGAGGTCGAGTACGGGCCCGGCGAGCCCCGGGGGACGGCGTGGCACCCGCATCGGGGCTTCGAGACCGTGACCTACATGATCGACGGCACCTTCCAGCACCAGGACTCCACCGGTGGCGGGGGGCTCATCACCAACGGCGACACCCAGTGGATGACGGCCGGGGCCGGCATCCTCCACATCGAGCGTCCGCCCGAAGCCCTCGTGGCGGCAGGCGGACTCTTCCACGGCATCCAGCTGTGGGTGAACCTCCCCTCCAGGGACAAGTGGGTGGCCCCCCGATACCAGGACATCGGGGCGGGCCAGGTGGCACTGGTGGCGTCGCCCGACGGCGGCGCGCTGGTACGGGTCATCGCCGGTGAGGTGGGCGGGCACGCCGGGCCGGGGGTCACCCACACCCCCATGGCCATGGCGCACCTGACAGTCAGCCCCGGGGCCCGGGTGACCCTGCCCTGGGCACGCGAGCACAACGCGCTCCTCTACGTGCTGGCCGGGGAAGGATCGGTGGGAAGCGACGGGCGGCCCGTGCGCATGGGCCAGCTGGTGGTGTTCGGCACCGGCGACTCCATCGTGGTCTCGGCCCGTGACCGCCAGGAATCGCGTTCGCCGGAGCTCGACGTGCTCGTCCTCGGCGGTCGGCCCATCGGTGAGCCGGTCGTGACCTACGGGCCCTTCGTCATGAACACGCGCGCCGAGATCGTCGAGGCGCTCGACGACTTCCAACACGGCAAGCTCGGCACCATCCCCGCCGACCACATCGGCTGACACCCCCGAGGCCGGCGCGGGCCTCGGTCACGGGGTCACTCGGTCACGGGGTCTTCTGACGCAGGACCTCCAGGGCGCGATCGGCGTGCTTGGCCATGTTCACTTCGCTGGTGATCACGGCGAGGACTTTGCTGTCGGTGCCGATGACGAAGGTGGCGCGCTTGTTGGGGAGGATGTTGAGGCCTCGCTTGACCCCGAACTGCGTGGCCACGGTGCGCTCGGTGTCCGACAGCAACGGGTAGTCGAAGGAGTGGGTGTCGGAGAACTGCTTCTGCTTCTCGACGGTGTCGGCGCTGATCCCCAGGCGCTGGGCGCCGACGCTCTCGAATTCCGACTTCAGGTCGCGGAAGTGACAGCTCTCGCGGGTGCAGCCCATGGTCATGGCCGCCGGGTAGAAGAACAGGACCACGGGCCCCTTGGCCAGGAACTCGCTCAGGCGCCGCTTGGTCCCCGTCTCGTCGGGGAGTTCGAAGTCCGCCACCACATCGCCGGTGTTCATGGGGGGTGACGCTAGTGCGGTCGCCCTGCGCTCCGGCAGTCGGGGTGGCCGGCCGAGGCTCAGTACCCGGCTTCGAGGTCCACGATCCCGAGCAGGGGCTCCCCGGCCCCGAAGCGCCGGACGTTGTCCTGGACCCGGGCGGCGAGCAGCGCCATCACCGCACCCGAGCTCCCCGCGTCGTGGGGGGTGATGATGCAGTTGGGCAGGCTCCACAGCCGGTGCCCCTCGGGGAGCGGCTCGGGGTCGGTCACGTCGAGGGCGGCTCCGCCGATGACCTTGCGCTCGAGCGCGTCGACGAGGGCGCCGGTGTCCACGTGCCCCCCGCGTGACACGTTCACCAACCAGGCCCGCTCGTGCATGCGCGCCAGCTCGGCGGTCCCGATGATGTGGCGGGTCTGCGCCGTGAGCGCCAGGGCGAGCACCACCAGCCGGGCATCGGCGAGGGCGTCGTGCAGGGACCCGGTGGTAAGGGTGCGGGCCGCCCCGGGGACCGACTCGGGGTGCCGGCGCACCACGGTCACCCGGGCCCGGAAGGGGAACAGCAACCCCACCAACGCGGTGGCGATGCCGCCGCCGCCGACGATGGTGACCGGCTGCTCGACCAGGGTGGTGACCCTGGTGGGCTGCCACGACGACGCCCGGGCCGACGCCCCCAGCGAGTGCAGTCCCGCCAGCGCCAGGGCCAGGGCGTGCTCGGCGATGAGCGACGAGTGGGCCCCCTTGCTGCAGGTCATGACCCGGCTCTCGGACTGGAGCCCGGCGTCGAGAAAGCTCTCGATGCCCGCCCCGGGCAGGTGCACCCACCGGATGCGGGGGTGCTCCTCGAGCAGCGCGCCGAGGCGATCGGGCCCGGACCAGTCCACCCACACCAGGGCCTCGGCGTCCTCGACGGGGACCACCCGACCACCCCCGGCCACCACCGCCTCCGCCGCCAGCGGCCAGTCCGGCACGACGGCGACGCGGGGCTCCGACAGGTGCACGGGCTCCGACGGGTTCACGGGCCGAGCCTACGACGGCACGCGCCCACCCCGAGGTGGGCCCGGCACCTCAGGCCGACGCGGCCTCGAGGACCACGACGGCGTTGTGGCCGCCCATGCCGAGAGAGGACTTCACGATGGGCCCCTCCACACACGCCGTGGGCCCGTCGAGCAGGCGCGGATGGCCCTTGGCCACCCGCAGCGGTGCAGGGATGACGCCGCGCTCGAACCCGTAGAGCGACGCCGCGAGCTCCACGGCCCCGGCCGCACCCTGACAATGCCCGGTGAGCGGCTTCACCGAGAAGATCCCCTCCGCATCCGGGAACATGGTGTCGAACACCTCGGCCTCGGCGGTATCGCACTGGCGAGTGCCCGTGCCGTGCGCGTTCACGTAGGTGATCTCCTCGGGACGGACCCCGGCGTCCTCGACCCCGCCGCGAAAGGCCCGGAAGATCTGCACGTGATCGGGGGCGATCGAGATGGGGTGGTACCCGTCCTGGGTCATGGCCCCGCCCAGGATGGTGGCATAGGAACCATCGGGGCGACCCGACACGACGAAGCCGACCGCGGCCTCGCCGGCGGTGAACCCGCGGCTCCCGTCCTGGAACGGGCGGCAGGTCTCGGTCGAAGGTGCGTCGACGAAGAGCGCCCCCAGCTTGTTGAATGCGGCGCAGTTCTCGGGAGTGATCGACAGGTCGGCGCTGAGCACCAGGACGTCGTCGGCCAATCCCGCGTTGATCCACATCTTGGCCGTGAGCAGTCCGGCCACGGTCGAGGCGCACATGGCGGTCACGGCCATGGTGGGACCGTGGATCCCGAACTCCAGCGCCACCTCGGAGAGCACGGTGGAGGGCATGAGGCCCAGCCACTCGCGCTTGGTGGCGTCGAGCCCCCGGCGGTGGTGGAAGCTCGCCCACCCGTCGACGTCGCCGAGAACGTACCCGTGGATCAAGCCCGTCACACCGCCGGGCCTCCAACCTCGGTCGGCCGCGTTGTGAAAGGCCTCGCGTGCCGCGTGGCGCACCGCCCGCCGGTAACGGGTGGGGCCGTCGGAGGGGTCTCCCTCGTCGGGGATCGGCGCCACCCAGGCCACGTCGTTGTCGAAGTACGGGGTGTACCCCGGCGTCGGACGTGCTGCCGACACACCGGAGAGCAGTCCCTCGATGAGGAGTTTGTGCCCCCAGCCGTAACCGGTGACCGACCCGATTCCACACAGCGAAACGGGTTGTTCGAGCAGCCCTGTTCTGGAGCTCATACCCTGCCGGGTCGCCTCGGACACTGTCCAAGCTCCTTTTGGTCGTCGGGGAAGGGCCAACACAGTAGGACCCGAGTCACGTGTTCGTAAAGAGGCTGATGTGGTTTTTCGGGTCATTGAGGTTGGCCGAGGGGGCAAGAACACGCAGCGCATCTCTGGCACCGACGTGTGTCACGGAACCACATCGGTGTGATTCACCCTTTCCACTGATCACGGTCGTTCTTCCGCACGGTCCGTGAGGACGGCGTCGTCACGGTCGCACCCCGTGAGCAGGGTCAAGATCACCCCCGCAGGCGCCGATAACCCCACATGGCCGAAGCACGCCTGGGGCCCCTGCGACCCGCGCCCCCCCTCGCCCGACCCAGCTTGTTCGACGAGATGCCCGAGCCGTCCCCTGAGCTCACCGCGGTGTCGGACCTCACCAACGTCGTGGTGTGGGAGCTCGAAGTGCCCGGGCCCGGCGTCATCTGGCATGCGCCGTTCCTCCGCCTGCTGAAGGCTCCCGTCACCGATGGGTCGTACCTGGTCCCCCCAGGGCCATCGGGCCGGTCGGTGAGCGGTGGCGAGCTCGGCGACGCCGTGCTCGCGCCCATCGTCGATACCGTCAAGGCCGGGGTCACGTGGGAGACCTACGAGCTGATCCAGGAGCTCGAAACGCCTGACGGCGAGGTGCACCGGATGCTCGTGCGCGCCGTGTCGGTGCCCGACGCCGGGGCCTCGCGGTTCCTCGGGATCGTGGCCGACATCTCCGAGCCTGGCGACGTCCCCTGGGTCACCGCCGATGTCGCCGAGCGCCTCCAACTGCTCGTCGAGCACTCCCCCGACGGCATCATCGTCCATCAGGACGGCCTCGTCGTCTACACCAACCCCGCCGCGCTGCGTATGGTCGGCCTGTCGTCGGCGGCCGAGGGGCTCGGCAAGCCGATCACGTCGTTCGTCTCACCCGACGACCTCACCTCGGTCATCACGCGCCTGGCCCAGTTGCAGGACCCCGGGGACGTGGTGAAGGGCTTCGAGCTCCGGCTGTTGCGCGCCGACGGCGGGGAACTCCCGGTCGAGATGTCCAGCGCCCGCACGAGCTGGAACGGCAAGCCCGCCTTCCAGGCCATCATGCGCGACATCTCGGAGCGCAAGCTGGCCGAGGAGGCCGCCACGGCGCGCGCCGCC
>JGI12269J14319_10002371_pt1 | contig 18302 bp, 21 predicted proteins | sample PeaSoiSIISIP2007_FD_14319 | JGI IMG/M metagenome (IMG submission 14319) | reverse complement strand
GCCCGAGGCTATCGGAAGGCGAAGCTCGAACGCAGCGATGGCGGGGTGACGAATGACCGGTTCCGGCAGACTTAACGGGTGATCGACCCTCGCTTCGTCTACCTCGCCGTGCTTCTGGCGGCGATCGGCGGATACAGCTACGTGCGCGACACGCTGCGCGGTGTGGCGAAGCCCAATCGGGTGACGTGGTCGCTCTGGGGACTCGAGGGAGTGCTCGGCTTTGGCGTCGAGCTGCAGCAGGGCATCGGCATCGCCTCGCTCATGACACTGATGCTCGGCCTCGTGCCCTGCGCGGTCGTGCTCGCCTCTTTCAAGAGCCCGGACGGCGTGTGGAAGATTGGCGCCTTCGACGTCGTCTGCGGAACGATCTCAATCGCCGGATTGTGCTGCTGGGGCTTCATCAACCGGCCCACGATTGCGCTCGGCGCGTTCGTGGCCGCCGACATGGTGGCCGCGCTGCCGACGCTGCGCAAGTCCTGGCTCGCGCCATCGACCGAGTCGTCCCGAGTCTTCGTGATGGGCTGTGGCAACTGCGTGATCACGCTCTTGACGCTCAAGCTCTTCACGACGGCTGGGGCTCTCTACCCGCTCTGCGTGGCGGTAGGGGACTTCGTGATGGCGACGCTAATCATCTCTCGCGCGGGCCCGCGCCTGCGCGGCGAAGCGCTGGTGATTCCCCGGACGAGCTCCTAAGGAGCCCAAGAAGCAGAACTCTTTACGTCGCGCGCGTGGCGCGTTACCGTGGCGCCGTGATGAAGCTGCTGCCGTTCCACTGGCATCCGTTCGTCCTCATCGTGATCCTCGCGATGGGGATCGCCCACCACTTCTTCGTCGCGTCGCTACGCCAACGCCGCCTCGCCCGCTACGCCCTGCTCGCCCTGCTGCTGGTCACGATCTGGCCGGTCGGGGACCTGGCCGCGTCCGTCTCGCTCAGCGTTGCGACCGCCCAGCGCCTGGTGATCATGTTGTTGGTGGCACCGCTGCTCCTGCTGAGCCTGCCCGCCGAGCTCTTGGGACGCCTCACCCGGCCGGCGCCGGTGGACTTCATCGTGCGCTACCTCGCCGAGCCGGGGCTCGCCCTGGCCATCGTGACGATCGCTGGCACTGCGACCCTGCTCCCGCCGGTCGTCGACTGGGGAGCCCGCTCGACTTTCGGGCGGGATCTGACGCTCCTTGTGGTCGTGGCGTGCGGGCTCTTGTTGTGGATCCCCGGGCTCGCCGTGATGCCGGGCACGCACCGGCTCTCCGCGGTCGGGCGCGCTGGCTATATCTTCGTTTCCTCGCTCGTGGTGACGAGCCTGTCGTTGGTGTGGATCTTCGCCCGCCATCCGCTCTACCCGGCGCTTGTCCACCAGCACGCGCTGCTCGACGTGACGCCGCTTTTCGACCAGCAGCTGGCGGGTTTCGTCGCCAAGTTTGGCGCCTACGTGCCGATGTGGTGGGTCGCCTTNGTTGTCTTCGCCCACGCCGATGACAAGGACACGCGAATCGAGGAGACGCCCCTGCACTGGGCCGACGTCGAGCGCGAGCTGCTGCGCATCGATCGCCAGCGTGCGAAGGCCCTGCGCCACCAACGGCCGGCCTAGACCCACTGGTACCATGAGGTCCCCGGGGACGTAGCTCAGTTGGTAGAGCGCGGGCTTTGCAAGTCCGAGGTCGTGGGTTCGATCCCCATCGTCTCCACGAGTGTCTCCACGAGCCGCTACGGCGAGAGGCTACGGCGAGAGGCTGCGGTAGTGTTCGCGCCAGATGATCCGGTAGATCCGGGTCTTGCGCGGGATCGTGCGAACCCCCGGGATGAAGGGCACCAGGATCAGCCCGATGGTGAGCAGCATCATGATGCCCCAGACCTCGATGTCGCCGTTACTGCTTGAGTTCATGGGCGACACCTGGTACCAGAAGGTGTAGAGCCAGAGCCAGGCCTGACCGGGGTAGTTGCCGGTCTCGTTCATCATGCCCCACTGGGGGCCGAGGAGGTGCTGGTTCTGGGCCTGGTTTGCGAGGTACGTGCCGTCCTCGAGGAAGAGCAGCGGCAGCGTGTAGTTGGTGCTGTAGAAGCCGCGCTCGTTGCCGAGGGCCTCGTCCAGCGCACCCGAGCGCCCCATCGCTAGCAGGCTCTGCATCATCACCGGAACCGGGCCGTCATTGGCCGCGGCCACGACAATCGAGCCGTTGACGACCTTCAGGTTGGTGGCGGCCTTCGTGTAGTTGGCGACCCAGGTTGTCTGCTTTGTCGCCGACGCCGCCGACCACGCCGACAGGGCGCTCGAGAGTGCCGGCTGCTGCGGCGCCGACTTTAAGGGGTCGATGACGAAGTCCCGCACGGGGTTGATCGGGATACGCACGCCGACCCACTTGACGAGGTGTAGCGGGCCCAGTTGCTGACCCGGAGCGGCGTCATTGTAGGGCGGGCCGTAGCCGGACGTCTCGGAGGTGCCGTTCAACTGACTCAGCGCATCCATTGCGAAGTCGGCGGGCGCGGCGTTGGCCCACTTCTTGATGGTGATTGCCGGCACGTCGGGCGAGCCGAACACCACGGCGAGGACGACGGTAAGTATCGCCACCACGATGAAGACGATGGTGCCCTCTTTGATGATGTCGTAGGGGCGCTCGGCGCCGGTCCACTCCTTCGCGTCGACGTCGGGGCGAAACTTCTTCTTGCTCACGCCGGCGCCTTGACCTTGTCCTCGAAGGGCGGCACGACGCCCTTCTTCCTAACGAGCAGCACGTGGATGCCCGTCAACAGCACCGCCGCGATCGGCAACAGAACGATGTGCCACATGAGCATCTGGCCGAAGTTCAAGACGTTGAAGTAAGCCCCGCCACCGGTCGCGTTGATGCCGTCCTTGGCCTGAGTTGAGATCCACTGAGAGTCGAAGTTGGTCTGGCTGAGGTACCCGGTGAAGGCCGCCACGATCGACACGAGGAAGGTCACGGCGCCGGTAACCCAGGTCAGGCTCCGGCCACCGCGCCACGCGGCCATGAAGTACTTGCCCCAGAGGTGCACCACCATGGCGAAGAAGAAGATTTCCACGCTCCATAGGTGCAGCGAGTTAAAGAAGTGACCCTCGGGCGAGCCGTGCCACCACTGCGGGCCCCGCAGGGCCAGCACGCACCCCGAGAGGATCACCACCGCCAGGGCACACATTGTGGTGACGCCGAAGACGTAGATCCACGACGCGACGTAGGCCGGCTGCGTGTCCGGCAGCGCCTTCTCGGGCGGGAGGACCTTCACGAGGCGACGGCGCAGCCGGGTCGTCCACTGACGCTCGATCTCGTTGTAGCTCACTGATTGTTCCTACGTCGATGTCCGGGAAAGGGCAGCAGGAGCGCCGCCACGAACACGATGATCATCAAAATGATGACGACCAGGTTCGCGACGCTGATCTGGATGATGTGCCAGTGGATGTAGTGCCCGAGCGTGTTGAGGGGAAAGAGTGCGGCGAAAAAAGCGAACAGCGACACCCCGACCCCCCTTTGGTTAGTTGGATCGCATCTTCTCACATCTGGCGCCCCGGCGGCTAGGACCATCGGTCCAGAATCGGGCGCACCTGAACGTCCTCTCATCGACGCGCGAAAACGCTGACGTCGAGCCGTTATCCCGCGGGCGGCGAAGGCGGCCGCTACGCCAACGTCTCGACGTGAGGAAGCGGGGCGACGGCGTCCTTGCGCACGCCGGGCTCGCGGTCACGGGCGTACTGGCGAACGTTGAACTGGACGAGTCCGATGGTGAGGGCGACGGCGCCTGCCACGTGCAGCTCGACGAGCCAGCCCGGGAGGTGCGTGAGGTACTGCGTGGCGCCCAGGGCCGCCTGGAGTAGTGACACGTAGACGAGGCGACGGACCCCGAGCTGCAACGCTGCGGGCGCGCTGCTGTGCCAGACGGCGAGCACGAGCCCGAGCACGAGTCCGATGAAGAGCACGGCGGCGAGCGAGTGCACCCACGTGGCCGAGGAGAGCGCGAAGGGCAGGCGCTTCGCCACGAGCTGGCCCTGGGAGGAACCGGAGTGGGGACCCGAGCCGGTCGCCACGGTGCCCGTGGCGACGAGCACCCCAAAGGGCAGCCACAGCCAGCGCGCGATGGCGCGCATGCGCGGGTCGCGCACGTCGCACCTCGCTTTCTCGCCGTAGACGTACTTCGAGTGGTGGTAGAGCAGCGCGCCCACAGCGACCATCGCGAGGCTGAGCACGAGGTGGAGCGACACGAGATAGGGGTTGAGCTTGGAGTAGACGACAACGGCGCCGAGCAGGGCGTTGGCGACGACGCCGAGGACCAGGGCGCCCGAGAGCCAGAGGAGGTCACGTCGGCGCGGCTCGCGGTAGAGCGCGGCGAGAAAGGTAGCGCCAACGACGACGACCAGCACGATGGTGACGAGCCGATTCGAGAACTCGATCTCTGAGTGGATGCCCGAGGAGGCGATGACCTGGTGCTTGAAGCAGGTCGGCCAGTCGGGACAGCCCAGCCCTGATCCGGTCAGGCGAACCGCGGCGCCGGTCAGGACGATGACGATCATGGAGAGAAACGAAGTGAGGGCGAACCAGCGAAACTGTAGGCCGGTGACCCGGCGCGGCGCGGTGGATGGCACCCACCCAGACTACGAAAGAACGCGACCCGTAGGATATTGCGCGTGACCGCTCCCACCACCGCGTCGTTCTCGAGAAGCGACGTCCTGAAGGGCTACGTCGCTCTCACCAAACCGCGCATCATCGAGCTGCTCTTGGTCACGACGGTACCCACGATGATCGTGGCGGAGCGGGGCTTTCCTCCGCTCTGGCTGATCGTCGCCACGCTCGCGGGCGGGAGCCTCGCCGCGGGCGGGGCCAACGCGTTCAACATGGTGATCGACCGCGACATCGACGCGGTGATGGAGCGCACGAAGCGCCGGCCCCTCGTCACTGGCGTAATGAGCGCGCGTTCAGCGGCGTTCTTTGCGCTGGCCCTCGAGATTGTCGCCTTCGTGGTCCTCGCGATCTGGGTGAATGAGCTCTCAGCGTGGCTCGCGGTGTCGGCGACGGCCTTTTACGTCGTCGTCTACACGATGATCCTGAAGCGCCGCAGCCGCCAGAACATCGTTATCGGCGGCGCGGCCGGCGCGGTGCCGGCCCTCGTGGGCTGGGCGGCCGTGACGAACTCGCTGGGTTGGACGCCGGTGCTGCTCTTCCTCGTCATATTCATCTGGACACCGCCGCACTTCTGGGCGCTCGCCGTGCGCTACCGCGACGACTACCAGGCGGCCCACGTGCCCATGATGCCCGTGGTGGCGTCGCTGCAGCGCACGACGCTCGAGATACTGATCTACTCCGTGCTGATGTGGGCGCTCACGCTGCTGATTGGACCGAGCGCCCACCTCGGATGGGTCTACGCCATCTCGGCGACGGTGCTCGGGGCGATGTTCACGTTCTACGCGCTCAACCTCTATCGCCACGCCCGCGATGACCGGGCCGAACCGGCTGAGGCGATGCGGCTGTTTCACTTTTCGATCACGTACCTCTCGGCCCTGTTCATCTTGATGGCGGTCGACGTCCTTGTCCGAAGTCACTGAGAGCGAGCGACGGCGCCCGTCGCGACGGCGCGTCGTGGTGATCGCTCTCTGCGCAGTGCTCGCCGTCGCGGCCATCGCCGTGGTGTCGGACCTAACGGGTGGCAAGGTCACCAACGGCACGGTCCCGCCGACCCCGGCGCTGGTGGGCAAACACGTGAGCAGCTTCACGCTGCCGGGGCTGAACGGCGGCGTCGAGCGCTCGCCGTGGGCCTCGGGCAGGGCGAGCGTCTTGATCTTCTTCGCCAGCTGGTGCACACCGTGCAAGGGCGAGATGCCCAAGATCGCGGCGTACCTGCGAGCGCACGACCCGAGCCCGGTGGAGGTGCTCGGCATGGACGCCAACGACGGGCGCGGCGCCGCGCGGGCCTTCGTGAAGAAGGACGAAGTCACGTTCCCCGTCGCCTTCGACGCCGACGGCGACGTTACGACTGGTGTCTTCGGCTTTGCGGCGCTGCCCGAGAGCGTGTTCGTCAACGCGAAGGGCGTCGTGACCGGGGTCAAGATCGGCGCGATCTCGAGGACCGAGCTGGCGAGCGGCATCAAGAGCCTGAGGTCCGCCTAGTCGTAGCGGAAGGTGCGCGCGGCGAGCAACGGCGCCGCGAGTGCCCAGAGCGCGAGCGAGACCCAGTCGGGGATGGTCGGGGCGACGCCGTGCCCGAGCACCCGGTGCAGCGCTTCGGCCATGGCGCCCGAGGGCAGCGCGATCACCACTCGGCGTAGGCCGCTCGGCCACGACGCGAGAGGCACCACGATCCCTGAGAGCAAGAGGAGCACGAGGTAGAGCCCGTTGCTCGCGGCCAGGTTCACCTCGGCCCGCAGCCGCCCAGCGAGCGCGAGTCCGATGCCCGCGCAGCCGGCCGAGCCGAGCAACAGCGACGCGGTGACGAGCAGCGCACCCGAGAACCCGCCGTCGGGACGCCAACTGATGAGAAGCGCGACGACCGAGAGCACCACGACCTGGACGGCCTCGGTGACGACCACGCCGCCGATCTTCGCGCCAATGAGGCGTCGCTGGCCGAGTGGCGTCACACGGAGGCGACGCAGCACGCCCGAAGATCGCTCGAAGCCCGTCGCGATCGAGAGGGCGACCAGTGATGTCGAGAGCACGCACAGGGCGAGGATGCCCGGTGCGATGAAGTCGACGCGATGGGTCGCCGGGGACGCGCTGACGTGGGTCAGCGAGAAGAACAGGAGCAACGCGACGGGAATCCCGACCGTCACCAGCAACGTCTCACCCCGTTCGAGGGTCATCGTCACCTCGGCCCTCGTCTGGGCCCAGAGAGCTCTCACGATCGGCCCGCGCGCCGCTCGTCGCTCACCAGCTCGAGGTAGAGCTCTTCGAGTGATGCGCGCGTGCGAAGCGACACCATCGAGAGCCCGACGCTCGCGAGATAGTTCGTTACCGTGGCGATGCGCTCGGGTGTCGAGGCGACGTCGAAGCGCCACTGCAGCGGATTCTCCAGTGTCACGCTGCAGTGCAGGAGCGTCGCAAGCTCGTTCGGGTCGACCGGCCCCGACGACTGCACGATCATCGCNGGGGGTCCGGCGAGCTCGTCGAGCGCGCCCTGGGCGAGCACGCGGCCGTGGTGCAAGATGACGAGCCGATCGGCCAGGCGCTCGGCCTCGAGGAGCTCGTGGGTCGTCACCAGCAGCGCGCAGCCGCGCTCGCGCTCGGCGTCGAGGATGTCGCGGATGACGCGGCGGCCCTCAGGGTCGACACCGGTCGTCGGTTCGTCGAGCACGAGCACCCGGGGCCGCCCGAGCAGCGCCAGCGCCAGCAGCGTTCGCTGTTGCTCGCCGCCGCTGAGGCGCCGCCAGGGCGTCGTCGCGCACGCCCCAAGGTCGAGCAGCGCGAGCAGCTCGTCGGGGTCGCGCGGCGCCTCGTAGTAGGACGACGTGAGCCGCAAAACGTCGCGCGGGCTCATCGGGGCCCAGACACCGCCTCGCTGCAAGAGTGCCCCCGTGCGAACGACAACTTCTCGGTGTTCGCGTATCGGGTCGAGTCCGTGCAGGCGCACGGTGCCCGCGTCGGGCTTGCGAAAGCCGAGCAGGGTCTCGACGAGCGTGGTCTTGCCCGCGCCGTTGGGGCCGAGCAACGCGACGAGCTCGCCGTAGCTGACGTGCAGCGTGGCATCATCGACCGCGCGAAGATCGCCGAAGGCGACCTCGAGACGCTCGACGACGACGGCGTAACTCACGCCTAACGAAACTAGACGTTCCCACCAGGCGCTCGATAATGCCTGGGTAGTGTTGACCCATGATTGATCTCGCGCAACTGCGCCGCGAACCCGACGCCGTGAAGGCGGCGCTGGCTCGCCGCGGGGTCGCCTCGTCGTCCATGGACGAGATCCTGGCGCTGGACGTCGAGCACCGCTCACTCCTGCAAGAGGCTGAAGGGCTGCGCGCCGAGGTGAAGGAGCTATCGCGAAGGGTCGCCGATTCCCGGCGCCGAGGCGACGGCGCCTCCGCCGACGCGTTGAGTGCGACGAGCCGCTCAATCGGCGATGCGGAGCGCCTCGCCAGCGAGGCGACCGAACAGGTTGGCGCGACGCTGCGCGAGCGCCTGCTGCTGGTCCCGAACATTCCTGACGAGAGGGTCCCCGACGGACAAGACGAGAGCGACAACGTGGAGCTTCGCCGCTGGTGGGTCGGCGTGGACGAGGGCGCTCCCTTCCCGACGTACGCCGACTACCAGCGGGTGCCCCACTGGGAGATCGGGGTCGAGCTCGGCATCTTGGACATGGAGTCGGGCGCCAAGATCGCCGGATCGATGTTCCCCCTCTTTCGCGGCGACGGTTCGAGGTTGCTGCGAGCGCTCGGCGCGTTCGCCCTGGACCGACACGCCGGCGCCTACGAGGAGATTCGTCCGCCGAGCTTCGCCCTCACAGAGACGATGATGTCGACCGGTCACCTGCCTAAGTCCTCCGACGAGATGTACGCCATTGAGCGCGACGGCCTGTGGGCCATCCCGACGGCCGAGGTGCCGCTCACGTCGTTGTGCCGCGGCGAGATCCTTGACGAGGCCGCGTTGCCGATTCGCCTCTGCGCCGAGACGGCCTGCTTTCGCCGTGAGGCCGGCGCCGCCGGCAAGGACACTCGCGGACTGCTGCGGGTGCACGAGTTCGACAAGGTCGAGCTCTTCGCCTACTGCACGCCCGAGCAGGCCGACGAGGCTCACGCCGACATCCTGGCGCGGGCCGAGGGTGTGCTCCAGGCGCTGGGCCTGACCTACCGGCTGGTCAACCTCTGCGCGGGCGACCTCGGCACCGCTTCGGCCTACACGATCGACCTCGAGGTCTACAGCCCCGGGGTCGACCGCTGGCTGGAGGTCTCCTCGGTCAGCTGGTTCCGCGACTTCCAGGCCCGCCGAGCCAACGTCCGCTACCGCCGAGGTGACGGCGCCACGGCTCTCGTGCACACGGTGAACGGTTCGGCGCTCGCTTGGGCGAGGATCTGGGCGGCGATCGTCGAGACGTACCGTCAGGCCGACGGCTCAATCCGGCTGCCCGACGCGCTCACTCCCTACGTCAAGGACATCACGATTCGCTAGGCCCTGGCGACCTCGAAGCGGTAGCCCACGCCGCGCACGGTCGTGATGTGCGAGGGCGACTTCGGGTCCTCTTCAATGAGCGAGCGCAGCCGCTTGATGTGCACGTCGAGAGTCTTGGTGTCGCCGACGTAGTCGTTGCCCCAGACCCGCTCGATCAGCACTTCGCGCGTGAGGACCCGTCCGGGGTTCTCGAGCAGGAGCCGCAGGAGGGCGAACTCCTTCTTGCGCAGTTTTATCTCGGCGCCGTTCACGTAGCAGCGCCGCGCGTCGATGTCGAGGCGGATGTCGCCCAGGGTTATCACCTCATCGACCTCGCTCGGTTCGAGGCCCTCGCGGCGGCGCAGCACCGCGCGGATGCGCGCCACGAGCTCGCGCAGTCGGTAGGGCTTGGTGACGTAGTCATCGGCGCCGATCTCGAGCATCAGGACGACGTCCACCTCCTCGCCCTTGGCGCTCACCACGATGATGGGCACGCTGCTCGCAGCGCGGATGCTCCGGCAGACGTCGAGACCGGACATCTTGGGCAGCATTAGGTCCAAGAGCACGACGTCGAATTGGCCCTCCGCGAAGACCGCGAGAGCCTGCTGGCCGTCACGCGCCGCCGTGACGTCGAAGCCCTCGCGGTCCAGCCCAATCGTGAGCGCATCGACGAAGGACTCCTCGTCTTCGACGACGAGCACGCCGAGGCGCTGCTCGCGGCTTGGGCGCTTGGTCATTGCTGGTTGAGCGGCAGCTCGAGGGTGAAGGTCGATCCCTCGCCCTCCCGGGACTCGACGAGTACGGCGCCGCCGTGATTTTGCGCCACGTGACGCACGATGCTGAGTCCCAGTCCCGTCCCGCCCGTCTCGCGGGCTCGACCGGGGTCGACGCGGTAGAAGCGCTCGAAGATTCGCTCCAGGTCCTTGGCCGGAATGCCGATTCCCCGATCGCGGATTTCTATGCGCACGCAGGGCCCGAAGCTCTCGCCGTCGGCACTGACCGTGGCGTCCACGCGCTTGACTGCGATGTCGACGACGCCGTCCTGGGGGGAGTACACGACGGCGTTCTCTAAGAGCGCGTGCAGGGCCGAGGTGAGCTGGCGACGATCGCCGAAGACGACCTGGCTCGTCTCGGGCTCGTCGAAGTTGACCTTCACTTCGCGCTGCTCGGCGGCGGTGCGAATGCGCTCGATGGCGTCGGCGACGATGAGCGAGACCGAGATCGGCTCGCGACTGGGCGAGCCCTCGCCTTCGATGCGTGAGAGGTCGAGCAGGTCCTCGATGATGCGATTAACTCGAAAGGCTTCGGAGTTGATGCGCTCGGCGAGTCGCTGGGCGACCGCCGGGTCGCGCTCGGACTGCAGGGTCTCGGCGAGCAGCCCGAGGGCTCCCATGGGGGTCTTGAGCTCGTGACTGACGTTGGCAATGAAGTCGCGGCGAATGTCTTCGAGGCGCCGACGTTCCGAGACGTCCTCAATGACGGCGAGTACACCGAGCGAGCGACGCCCGTCGTCGATCACCGTGGCGCGGATGGTGAGGGTGCGCCGCGGCGGCCCGTAGATGTCGATGGTGCGCTCGGCGACGCCGCTCGTCCAGCCGCCGGCNAGCACGTCAGTGACGGCCTGGGCGGCAATAGCGTCGCCGTAACGGCTGGCCATCAGGTTTTCGGCCTGGGTGTTGCGAAAGATGACGCCGCCAGTCTCGTCGCACAGCACCAGTCCGAGGGGCAGCGTGTCGAGCGAGCGGCGAAGGCGCACCGACTCGGCGTTGGACTCAGCGACCGCGTTGTGGGCGGCGCCGGTCACCTCTTCTAGGTAGCTGAGGGCTGACTCGACCTTGCCGTCGTGAGCCTGGGGCTCGATGGCCAGGCGCGACGCGAGGGCGTTCAGGCGCTGGGCGATCGCGCGATGACCGCGTCGGCGAAAGAGCAGGACGCCAATCACGACACCCAGGACCAACACGCCCGCCGCGGCTAGGTAGAGCGCGACGGGGGACCACAGGGCGACCACATTTCTGGTCGAGGCGAGGAGCACCGGACCATTCTTCCAGACCGGGCCCGGTCGCGGGAAAAGACGACCGTTGGGGGCCTCCGTTCGAAAGCGAGTCCACGATGTTCTTCGCCGGTGTCAGCCTCACGCCCTCTCTGACGGACCTTCCAGGAAGCGCCGCCCTGCAGTCGATCGCCGACGGCGTCGCGTCATGGGCGCTGGTGGGAGCGTTGATCACTTTGCTGCTAGGTGCGGCGTTGTGGGCGGTCGGCAGTCACACGCAGAACATGCATCATTCGGCCCAGGGTCGGCGAGCCGTCATGACCGCGCTCGTCGCGGCGATTCTCATTGGCGCGGCGCCGACCCTGATCAACTTCTTCTTCAACACCGGTCTCAGCGTCCACTAGTGAGCGACTTTCTCTGCGTTTTCTCGCCGAGCTCGTGCGTGAAATCCCTCGCCAAGTCGACCTTCAACGACCTGTTCAACGCGATCACCAGCTGGATATTGGCAAGCGTCCAGTGGCTCTTGGACGCCGCCGGCCACGTGCTGACGTCCGCGAGCGATCCGTCGACGGTGCTCGAGGGCGCCCAGGGCGAGTTCTCCACACTGCTGGTGTTGGCGCCGATCCTCATGATGATCGGACTACTCGTCTCGACGTTGCAGGCGCTACGGCACAGCGAGGCGCCGACGCTCTGGCGGGTCTACCTCGGCGTGGCGCCCGCATGCGTCGCCGGGATCGCCCTCGCGCGTCCCCTCGCCTCCTTGACGCTCACCGCGATCAACGAGATGTCCTCGAGTGCCGCGAGCAACGTCGTGGCCCACGAGGCAACAGTCGCTCAGGCTCTCAGCACGCTCACCCCGACCACGCCGGGCTTCGGGCTCTTCATCCTCGCTGGCGCTGTGGTCATCGCGACGATGCTGCTCTGGTGCGAACTCGTCGTGCGCACCGTCGTGTTGACGCTGCTGCTCGTTCTGGTGCCGGTCGTGGCAGCGCTGTCGACGTTTCCGTCACTGCGGCGCCTGGGTTGGCGCCTCGCCGAAACGTTCCTCGCCGTCGCGGCGAGCAAGTTCCTCATCGTCGTGACCTTGGTGTTGGGCCTCGACGAACTGACTGGCTCATCGGCGACCGAAGTGATTACTGGGGCCGTGACCATCCTGCTCGCTACCTGCACGCCCTTTCTATTGTTGCGGGTGATCCCCTTCGTGGAGCAGTCGGCGTTGCACAACCTCGAGGGCCTGCGTTCCCGGGCCACGCGCGCCGTGGTGAACGTGCCCGCGTCGCCCGCGGCCCAGGTGGTGCGAGCTCTCGGGCCGGAGGTTCCTCTGCCCGGCCCGCCCGAGCGCCCGGAGGACCTCGGGCTCGAGGCCTGGCCCGGCGTGCCCGGGCGCCCAATGCCGCCGTTAGACGGCGAAGTGCCACCGCCGCCGATCGGTGAGCCGCGTCTGCGCGGCGGCCACGTCGTGTACCGCAGCGACGAGAAGGGACCGGTCGTCGGCTGGCACTTCGATGAGTGATCGCATTGGCCTGGGCGAGGCCGACGCGAACGCCCGCTGGATCGGGATACGCCGGCACCAGGCCGTCCTCGTGATCGTCGGCGTCGGCCTTCTCAGCGACTGGGTCTTGGCTCGACGCGCGCCCCTTGGCGAAGCGCTCGCCGGCCTCGTCGTGCTCGCGAGCGCCGCACCGTCCTTCGACGGGCACACCGTAGGCGAGCAGTTCGGGCTGGCTCTGGGCTACGCCACTCGCTCGCACTGGTGGCGCTACGACGTGCGAGAGTTCGGCGATGACGTCGTGCTCTTCTTTGGCGGGGAGGTGGCGCTGCGCGGCTACGAGCTCGTTCACTACGGCCGGCTTGATCTCTCGGGACGCGACGTAGCCCTCGCCGAGGCACTCGGTGCTCTGGCGGACGGCGCGAGCGCCGCCCGAAGCGGCCAGCACTTCTCCGAGCATGTCGTCACGACGCCCGATGCGACCGCGACGCTGCTCTGCCTGCCAATCGGGGCCACGGCGCCCTCAGGCTGGGAAGCGCGCAGTGCGCTCGCCCTCGAAGTGCTCGGCGCGGTGAGCGGCGCTCCGGTCCAGCTCCTCGAACGCTTCACGTACCTGCGAACCCGGGGCCAGCTCGCGCGCGTCTTTCGCGTACGGGACTTCTCGTCGGTGCCGCCGACGAGAGGACTGCTCGAAGGGTTGCTGAGAGCACCGGCGCCCTTCGACCTTGCCCTGCACGTCGACATTGTGGCCGGCGAGAAGGCCCAGCGAGTGGCCTCGCGCGCCGTGCACCGGGTGGGCAGCGACGACACGACGACGCGCTCGGCGGGCTTTCGCCGGACCGCGCGTTCGACGAGGAACTTCGAACGGCTGGCCCAGCGTGAGCTGCTCGTCGCGAACGGTCGATCGCTGCTACGCCTCGCCACCTTCGTCGTGGTGCGCGGGTCGACGTACGCGGATTTGCAGCGCCGAAGCGCCGCGGTGTGGCGTCTGTCCCACGACGCGGGCCTGCGCCTCGAGCGTGGGTGGGGCCGCCAGGGGTCCTGGTATCGCAGCCAACTGCCGGGGGGTCCGGGCTGGTGAGGGCGTGGACCCACTGGGCTACGTCGAACGATCTCGTGAGCTTGCGTCTGCCGGCCCACGACGCGGGCACCGGGCTCAAGGGGGCGAGCCTTGGCGAAGTCCAGTACGGCTCGACGTTCGTGCTGGATGTCTTTGACGCCTACGGCGCAGGACTCCTCACCAGCCCCAACGTGGTCGTTGCGGGCTCCATCGGCGCGGGCAAGAGCACCGTCGTGAAGATGCAGCTGGAGCGGGCGTTGCGCCGGGGGCGGCGAGCGGTCGTCATCGACCCCAAAGGGGAGTACGCGCTGCTCGCCCAACGCCACGCGACCTCGCCGGTTGCCCTGGGGCGAGACGGCTGGTGCAGCCCCTTTCCCGATGACGACCGTGAAGGGTGCGCGCTGCTACGCGCGCTCGTGGCGAGCGCGCAGGGCTCGCCCCTTACGAGTGACCAGCACTTCGCCCTCGACGAGGGGTGGCGCCGACTGGAAAGGCCCCTGCCCAAGCGGGTGCTGTGGGCGCTCTACCAGCACTGGGCGCCGTTCCTCGAGGCGACATCCCCGAGCGCGCCGCGCTCGCTCGCTCTCATCCTGCACCGCTTCATCCACGGCGATCTCGCAGGGCTCTTCGACGGTGAGGACGAGCCACTCGTCTTTGTCGGCGACCTCGTAGTGCTCGATCTCTCGGCACAGTGGTCCTCGAACTCGTTGTCGGTCGCGGTCTTGAGTGCCGTCGCCGCGGCCCAGCAGGTCGTGGCCCGTTCGGGTGAGCTCGGCTACCTCGTAATCGACGAGGCCTGGGCGCTGCTGGGCGACGCCGAGGCGCTGCGCTGGCTGCGCGGATCGTGGAAGCTCGCGCGGGCGAGGGGGCTCTGCCACGTCGTGGTGTTGCACCGCTGGAGCGACGTGCTCGCAGCGGGCGACGCCGGCAGCGCGCAGCGCGAGCGAGCGCAGGGCCTCTTGCGCGAGTGCGAGACGGCGTGGCTGTTCCGTGAGCCGCCCGACGAGGCCCGCGAGATGGCACGTGCATTGGGCCTGTCTGCGCGTGAGGAGAGCTACCTCGTNGCGCTGCCCAAGGGCGTCGCCCTCGTGCGCTACGGGCCGTTCCGGTCGGTGGTGCGGGTGCGGCCCGACGAGGACGACCGGGAATTTGTCGACACCGACGCGGCCATGCGCGCAACGGCGTGAACGACCGACCGGTCCTCGGGCGCCGTCACTGGAACGGCGTGGCTTTCGGTCCCTGCGTCACGCTGTCGCCGGGCAGTTCGCTGCTCGTCGTCGGGCCAACGCAGTCGGGCAAGACGTCGGCGCTCGTCGTGCCGGCACTGCTTCGNTGGGGCGACGCGCTCGTCGTCACCAGCGTGAAGAGCGACGTCGTTCGCGCGACCATCAAGTGGCGTAAGACGGTGGGCGAGGTGCAGGTCCTCGAGCCGGGCCGCGACGGAGGCCTCACCTGGGACCCGCTAGAAGGGGTGACGACGCTGCGCCACGCGACGCGCGTTGCCCGCGACCTCACCGCCGGCTCCAACGATCGCGGCGAGACCGAGTTCTGGAATGCGCTCGCGACCAAACTCGTCGCGGGGCTGATGATCGTCGCGAAGGACCGCCAGCAGTCGATCTTCGACGTGGCCGAGGTGGTTGAAGGACGTGGCGTCGCCTCGTGGCTGGTTGACCGGTATCCGACGCCCGCCACCCAAGTCGTTCGGAACTTTCTCGATCACGATCCCAAGACCCTCGATGGCGTGATGACGACCGCCGAGACGATGCTGCTGCCGTGGCGGTTTCGCCAGCCTCTCGCACAAGTGCGCGGCGTGCTCAACGGCGCCAACTCGCTCTACCTCTGTAGCCCGCGGGGCGAGCAGCGCCACTACGAGCCGCTCTTTCGTGGTGCCCTGCGCATGGTGCTCGAAGAGCAGCAGCGCCATGTCGACGAAGGGACGTCTCGGCGGGTCCTCATGGTGCTCGACGAAGCCGCAACGGTGGCGTCACTCGACGAGCTCGACCAACTGGCCGCCACCGTAAGCGGGCTAAACGTGACGCTCGTCACGGTGGTGCAAGACTTCGCCCAGCTGGTGGGGCGCTGGGGCCCGCGTTCGGCCACCATCGTCAACAACCACGCCACACGCGTCGTGCTCGCCGGACTCGCCGACCCGACCGTCGGCAAGTACTTGCCCGAGCTGGTCGAAACGAAGACCGACNCACGGCACTTGCCGCTTCGGCTGCGTCCTCGCGGCACGGCCGCCGTCGTCGCCGGCGGGCGACGCGTGTTCGAGGTGCGGCTTCGCCCGTGGTGGCGAGATCGACGACTTCGCGCCCGAGGGGTTCGTGAGGGCTCACTACCATAGGCCGGTGGCGTATCAGTCGTTACTGCTCCAGGAGCAGATCTTCGCGATCGATATCGGGGCTACCAACATCAAGTTCACGCACGTGAACGACCAGGGAATACTGGTGCAGGGTGTTCGCCGCCGTCCGACGCCCTACCCCTGCACGCCGGCCCGACTGGTCGAGTTCCTCGAAGAGCGCATCGCGAAGAGCGGATGCCGCCGGGTGGGGGTTGGTTTCCCTGGCGAATTCCGCGACGGCCACGTCGTGCGACCCGGCAACCTCTCGCGCCCCGGTGGCGTCGGAACAGAAAAAGATCCCGTCATCGATGCGCAGTGGCGCGGTTTCGCGCTGCAGGACGCGCTGCGCGAAGCGAGCGGACGCGACGTCCGCGTCGTCAACGACGCCACGATGGCGGCGCTTGGCTGTATCGAGGGCCACGGCACCGAGCTGGTCCTCACCCTCGGCACCGGCCTCGGTCTCGCACTCGCGCTCGACGGCAAGCTGCAGCGCGAGCGCGACGTCGGGGCGGAGGTCTATCGCGACGGTAAGACCTACGACGAGTCGGTCGGCGAGCGGGCCCGCTCGCTCGATGAAGCGGGTTGGAACAAGACCGTGCTCGAGGTCGTCGAGGGATTCGCCCAGGAGTTTCACGCGACCACCGTCCACCTCGCCGGTGGCAACGCGCGCCGGGTCGAGGCGTCGGACTTCGAAGTCCTCCCGTACCGAGTCGTCATCAACGACAACGAGGCGCCGATGCGCGGCGCGGCGAGGCTCTTCGCGACTCCGTAGCTTCAACATCCGCTTTCGGAGTAGTCCGCCGTCAGCTCACGGCCCCGCCAGAGTTCCAGTCGCGACGACTTTCAACGGTCCAGCGGACGTCTCGTCGATCAAGCGCCATGGAAAGCCCGCGAGGCAACGGGTCAACGTGCGCAGTATCGACTTCGTGTGGATTCACTCAAAGTGACCTCGGCTACGATGGTGGGCCAGCAACGACGCGGCTGTAGCTCAGCGGATTAGAGCATCGGTCTACGGAACCGAGGGTCGGGGGTTCGAATCCCTCCAGCCGCACGTCTTGACCTGGACCCCTAAAAGCGGTCCACTGTTATAAGAATTTGGTCGTGACCTACCTGGAGGTAGTCATGCCCAAGCGTTACCCAAAGGAGTTCCGTCGAGAGGTCTGTGAGCGACTGCTCGCCGGCGAGTCGGTGAGTTCGCTGTCGAAGGAACTCGGGGTGTCAGCCGCGACGCTCTACCTGTGGCGGCGACAGAGCGAGATTGATCACGACCTGCGCCCCGGCGCGAAGAGTATCGACGTCAACGAGCTGGCCAGAGCCCAGCGAACCATCGAGGAGCTCGAAGAGGAGCTGGCCATTGTGAGGGCGGCGAGCGCGATCTTTAACGGCGAGGAGCCGATCAGCCCAAAAGGCGGTGCCAGGTTGCCGAGGCGTTAAGCAACCTGGGCTACAGCGAGCGCAGGGCCTGTCGGGTCCTGGGGCTCGCCCACACCACCTACTACGAGCACAAGTTCCACGTGCCGAGCGACCGCGAGATCCGCCGGCTTCTGCTGACCCCGCTCATCGCGGACATCCACCAGCGCAGCCGCGGCACCTACGGCATGCTGCGCATTAGAGGCGCGCTGCAAAAAGAGCACGACATGATCGTGAACCGCAAGCTGATCCTGTCGATCATGCGCGAACTGAAGATTCAGGGGCTACCCGGGCCCAAGAAGCAGAAGAAGAACCTGGTGAACGTGGCGACCGAGGACGACCTCGTCCAGCGCAACTTCAGCGCCAACGGACCCGAGGTCCTCTGGCTCACCGACATCACCGAGCACGGAACCGCCGAGGGCAAGGTCTACTGCTGTGTCGTGCTCGACCTCTTCACCCGAAAGGTGGTGGGCTGGGCGATCGACCGGCGCTGTGAGAGTGCGCTCGTGAACGACGCCCTGGCCATGGCCAACGCCTCGCGGCGATCGGGCACCTCGACCATCATCCACTCGGATCACGGCAGCCAGTTCACGTCCTGGGGCTTCACCGAGAACGTCCGGAACTACGGGCTCATGGGCTCCATGGGCACCATCGGCGACTGCTACGACAACGCCCCGATGGAGTCCTTCTGGGGCTCGATGCAGATCGAGCTGCTCAACCGGCAGAAGTGGCGCACCAAGATCGAACTCTCGATCGCCATGGCCGACTACATCGTGCACTTCTACAACGAAGAGCGTCGCCACAGCTCCATCGATTACTGGACTCCAACCGAGTTCGAAGATCTACACTCAAAACAAACCCAGACCACGTTCTTATAACCGCTGGTCGCCCTAAGGGGTCCAGGTCATACTGACCTGGGAGAGATAGGCCCCCGCCCCAA
>JGI12269J14319_10002362_pt1 | contig 18348 bp, 12 predicted proteins | sample PeaSoiSIISIP2007_FD_14319 | JGI IMG/M metagenome (IMG submission 14319) | reverse complement strand
TCCGGCAGGTCGATCGCGAAGTTCCCCACCTTGCTCACGATCAGGCAGCGGAGCCGCCCCTCGCGGAAATCTCCGTAGAGCACCTCGCGCTCGCGCTGGGGGGTCTTGCCCGTGATCAGCGGGAGGTCCAGGTCAGCCGCGAGCTGCTCCAACTGCGCCAGGTATTGTCCGATCACCAGGATGGGCTCGCCCGGATGCGCCTCGATGAGCTCCTCCACCACCGCCTTCTTCGCGGGGTTCTCCGAGGCGATGCGCCCCTTCTCCCGGTCCGAGGCCTGCGCGTATTCCACGTAGCGGGCCAGCGGCTGGGGCAGGCGGATCTCGGTGCAGGTGGCGGTGGCGATCCAGCCCTGCGCCTCCAAAGTCTTCCAGGGCACGTCGTAGCGCTTGGGCCCGATCAACGCGAACACGTCGCCCTCCTTGCCGTCCTCGCGCACCAGGGTGGCGGTGAGGCCCAGGCGTCGGGTGGCCTGCACCTCCGCCGAGACGCGGAACACCGGGGCGGGCAGAAGGTGCACCTCGTCGTACACGATGAGCCCCCATTTCCGCGCCTGGAAGAGTCCGAAGTGGGGGAACGACTCGTCCTTGGTCTTGCGGTAGGTCAGGATCTGGTAGGTGGCCAGGGTCACCGGCTTGATGTCCTTGATCTGGCCCGTGTACTCCCCCACCTGGTCCGCCGTCAGCGTCGTCTTGTCCAGGACCTCGCGGATCCACTGCCGCACGGCCATCACGTTGGTGGTCAGGACCAGGGTGTGGCACTGGCACAGGTTCATGGCACCCAGGGCCACCACGGTCTTGCCCGCGCCGCAGGGCAGGACCACCGTCCCGGCCCCGCCTTTGGCTGATCCTGCGGCGTAGAAGATCTCCGCCGCTTCCATCTGGTAGGCGCGCAGGTTGAACGGCTTGCCGGTGAGGGCCGTGTCGCGAAGCGTGAACGAGAGGGGATCGCCCACCGTGTATCCGGCCAGATCCTCCACGGGAAGCCCGGCCAAGGTGAGGGCCAGCTTGAGATGACCCCGGAAACGCCCGTCCACCAGGCAGCGGTCGGGGGCGATCTGGTCCAGCAACCAGGGCTGCGCGGCCTTCACATGGCGCGCCTCCATCAGGGTCAGGGGATCGCGGGCGGTCAACAGCAGGTCGTCGCCCACGCGCTCCAGGCGCAGCGTCCCGTAGCGGCCCATGTACTGGGTGATCTCGCGGGTCACGGTCTGGGGGACCGGGAAGCGGCTGTGCTCGGAAAGGGCCTCCAGCACCTGCTCCGCCGTGCGCCCGGTGGCCGCGGCGTTCCAGAGGCTCAGGTGGGAGATGCGGTAGGTGTGGACGTACTCGGGGCTTTTGACAAGTTCTGTGAATGGGGCGATGGCGTCGCGGGCGGCGAGGTACCCCGGTCCTTCCGTTTCCAGGAGGAGGGTCATATCGCCTTGGACAATCAGAGGCTTTTCGGACATGAGGGGGGGAAATGTAGGTCCCACCGGGCCGCCACGGGTCGGTTGGCGCCTTGGGGCGATAAATCCCGGCGCTCTCCCATGCCTCACCCCTCCCTCGCCTGCGGCGAGGGAGGGGTGAGGCCGGTCATGGTTGACCTATCTTCACCGTCCATGGCCCAGGCCTCCATCCTGCATGCCCCGGACAGCCCCTTCGCCCAACTCCTGCGGAGCCTGCGCGTGGCTTCCCGCCTGGATTCGACGGTCCTCCTCCTGGGGGAATCCGGAACCGGCAAGGAGGTCTGCGCCCGGCACCTGCACGAATGCAGCAAGCGCTCCGACGGTCCGTTCGTGGCCGTCAACTGCGGCGCCATCCCCCCCTCCCTGCTGGAGAGCGAGCTGTTCGGGCACGAACGGGGGTCGTTCACCGGGGCGCACGCCCAGAGGACGGGGCGGTTCGAACAGGCCGGGGGCGGCACCCTGTTCCTGGACGAGATCGGCGAACTGTCCCATCCCGCCCAGGCTTCCATCCTGCGCGTGCTCCAGGAACGGCGCATCTGCCGCGTGGGCGGCACGGAGGAGATCGACGTCGATTTCCGTCTGGCCGCGGCCACCCACCGGGACCTCTGGGCCATGGTCCAGGCGGGGACGTTCCGGCAGGACCTCTACTTCCGCATCCACGTGGTCGCCTTCCGGGTCCCTCCCCTCCGCGAGAGGATGGACGACATCCCGCATCTCGCCAAGGGGCTGTTGGCCCGGGTCTGCGCCCGGCTGCGCGAGCCGTCGCCGCGCCTGGACCCGACCGGCCTGCAGGAGATGATGCGCTACGACTGGCCGGGCAACGTGCGCGAGCTGGAAAACCTGATCGAGCGGTTCGTGGCCCTCCACCCGATGGGAGTCCAGCTCAAGGACCTTGTGGAGGAAGGTCGGCGCCGCCAGTCCAAGCCTTCCGCCGACCCTCTCGAGCGCGACCGCCAGGAATTGCGGGAACTGCTCCTGCGCCACGGAGGCCACAGGGACCGCGCCGCGAACGAACTGGGCATCACCCGCCGCGCCCTGACCTACCGGCTCCAGCGCACGGGACTGACCAGGCTGCGGACCCGGAACCAGTCCCCCAAGCCCTAGAGCAGGGTCCTGCAGGTTCAGCTACCGTATCCGCCCCTCGAGACGCCCATTCCATGGGCTCCTCAGGACGAACGGATAACGGACTTTCCTGCAGGACGTTGCACTAGAGCGCTTCGCGCAGGATCGCGTCGATCTCGTCGGGCGAAAGCTCCATGGGATTCCCCTTCATGGAGCTCGCGCGCATCCCCGCGTCGCGCACGGCGGGAATGTCGGATTCCGTCATTCCCCACCGCGACAGGGGCGGTGCCGCGGCCGCCGCGGCCATGGTCTCCAGCACCTCCAGACCGTCGGCGATCGTCGCGTCGCGTCGCCCGGCCAGGAGGCGGGACGCATCCTGGAACCGATTCCGGACCGAACCGCCGGCCCGTTCCAGCGCCGCGACGTTGGTCTTCCAGGCCGGAACCAGCAACCGGGCGCAGACGGCTCCGTGGGGGCAGGGAAACATGCCGCCCAAAGGCGCGGCCAGTCCGTGGACGGCCCCCAGCCGCGCGTTGGCCAGGGCCATGCCGGAAAGGAGACTCGCCAGGGCCAGATCCGAGCGGGCCTCCAGGTCGTGGAGGTCGCGCAAGGCGGCGGGCAGGGCCCGAACGGACAGAGGGATCCCCTGTCGGCAGAGGGCGTCGGTCATTGGATTCGCGAAGCGCGACAGCAGCGGTTCCACCAGTTGGGTCAGGGCGTCCATGCCGGTCCAGGCGGTCAGATCGCGGGGGGCTCCGACGGCATAGCCGGGATCCACCACGGAAAGACGGGGCATCAACTGGGGGCCGCGTAGGCTCACCTTGACGGTTCCCGTGGAAAGCACCGCGTTGCGGGTCGCCTCCGCACCCGTTCCCGCGGTGGTGGGAACCGCCGCGAACGGGAGGCCCGGCCCGGACAAGGGCAACCCCTTCCCCACCACCTCCAGATGGTCCAAGGGGTCCGATCCGGAGGGTGCCAGGGCGGCGATGGCCTTGCCCAGGTCCAGCACGCTGCCGCCGCCCACGGCCACCACGGCCTGGGCCTGGAACGTCCGCGCCGCTTCCACTCCCGAGCGCAAATCCTCCACGTGCGGCTCTCGGGACAGGGAAATTTCCTCCAAGCGGGCACCGCGCGCGAGCAGGGCGTCGCGCAGGGGCGCCGCGCGCTCGGGACGGGAACCGGTCACCAGCAGGATCCGCGCTCCCCACCCGACGATTTCCGTCGCCGCCTCCGCGGATCTCCCCGCGCCGAAGAGGATCCTTCCGGGGGCGGAGAACTCGAAATTCACCACGCCGGGGCGTCCGGGTGGATCTCGCGGTACTTGACGGACCGCCGCGGTTCGGCCATCATCGGTTCCACGGCGTCGCGCCAGCGCCTGTAGTGCGCCGTTTCCTTGTGCGCGGCGGGAGCCTGGTCGTCGCGGTACACCTCCACCAGCGCGAATCGGGTGGGATCGCCGGATTCCTGGACCACGTCGAAGCGGACGACGCCCGGCTCGAGCAGGCTCCGTCGGGCGTTCTCCACGGTCGCGGCGCGGAAGGCATCTTCCATTCCCGGGTGGAGGCGGACGTGGACGTGGACGATCAACACCCGATGCGCCTTTCCGCTCAGCCCGTGGTGCGCAGGCCGGAGGCGATGGCGTTGACGGTGACCAGGAGCTGGAGCAGGACTTCCTCCCATTCCGGCGTGCCGGAGGCCAGGCTCCGCCACCGCACCACCAGCCCCACCTGCAGGTGGTGCAGTCTGCGCAGGGCCTCGGACCGCAGGTTGAGGCTTCGCGCCATCCTTTGGCGCCGGTCCTCGAACCTGGCTCCGTAGATCTCCTCCAAAAGGTCGGCCGTGCGACGGAATTCGGCGCGCAACCTCGCGAGGAAGCGCTCCCTCAGCGCGGGATCCTCCACCATCGTGGCGTAGAGGTCCCAGACTTCCGTGTCCGCGGTGGCGATGGTGGTCTCCACGTTGGCCAGGACGTAGCGCAAAAGCGGCATGCCGTCCAGCGAGGTGCGCAGGTGGAGCCACTCGTCGGGGCGCTCGCTCCGGAACTTCTCCAGCGCGGTGCCGACGCCGTACCAGCCCGTGATGTGGAATCGCGATTGGGCCCACGAGAAGACCCAGGGGATGGCGCGCAGGTCGCCGAGCGTGCGCTGGCCGGACCGGCGCGCGGGGCGCGACCCGATGCGGCTGGCCTCGATGACGTCGATGGGCGTGGCCTGGCCGTAGAAGTCGATGAAGCCATCGGCGTCCACCAGGGACCGGTACTCCTTGCGGCTGGCCTCCGAGAGGTAGGCGAGGATGGAGTCCTGGAGGGGGTCGTCGTCCTTGCTGGACTGGAGTGACCTGCAAACCGCCCCGGCGAACAGGAGTTCCAGGTTGTAGACGGCGGAGATGAGGTTCGCGTACTTCTGGGCGATGGTTTCGCCCTGCTCGGTCACCCGCAGACCGGAGGCCAGGGACGCCGGAGGCAGCGCTTCCAGGAACTGGTGGGTGGGGCCGGCGCCGCGGGAGATGGTCCCGCCCTTGCCGTGGAAGAACCGGACACGGACCCCGCGATCCCTGGCGAGGCGGGTGAGCGTGCGCTCGGCGTGGAGAAGGTGCCACTGGCTGGCGATGATGCCTCCGTCCTTGTTGGAATCGGAGTAGCCGATCATCACGGGTTGCACGGGCTTGGCCGAACGCTCCTCCCGCAGGGGCCGCAGATGCACCAGCGTCCGCTTGACCAGGGGGTGGTCCAGGAACCTGGAGAGGATTCCTTCCGACGCCTCCAGGTCCTCGATGGTCTCGAACAGCGGCGCCACCGGGACCTGGCAGACCAGCCCGTCCGGGGTCTGCACCAGGAGTCCGGCCTCGCGGCCGAGGAGGAACACCGTCAGGAGATCCGAGAAGCTCCGGGTCATGGAAACGATGAACGTGCCCACCCCGGCCATGCCCCAGTCCGCGATGTGGTCCGCGATCACGCGATGGCTGTCCACCACCGCCTGCGCCTGGGGACCGAGTGGCGTGCCGGGAAGGGCGAACGGACGGAGGCTGCGCAGCTCGCCCTCCAGGAAGGCCACCCTCTTCTCCTCCGACCAGGATCCGAAATCCGTCTCGGGGAAGCCGGCCGCGACCAGGAGCTGTTCCACCGCCTTGTCGTGGAACGCCGAATTCTGGCGGACGTCCAGCTGGGCCAGGTGGAAGCCGAACACGTCCAGGTGGCGGCGCAGCTTGAAGACCTCCAGGTCGGCGAGCCGACCCGCGCCTGCGGCCCTGAGCGACCGGTCCAGGACGGCCAGATCTTTGGACAGTTCCTGTCCTTCCCGGTAGGATCCGGCGTGGCGCGAGCCCTTCCCGCTCTCGGGAGCGTCGGGGTCCAGGGGCAGGGCGAGGATCATGAGGTTCACGAGCTGGCGCCAAGGCTCGTCCGGATTCCTCGCGAGTTGGGGTTCGGCGAGCTGGGGGCCGAGCGCGTCGGCCAGGGCCTTCACGCGGTCCAGGAGCTCCTTGGGGGCGCTTTGCAGGAGCCGGGAGAGCGAAAGCCTGGAGCCCAGGCGGACCAGCTTCTCGCGGAGGATGCGCAGGGCGGAGAGCCTCAGCTCCGTGAGCGCCAGGCGGGTGATGTCGGCGGTGACCAGGGGATGGCCGTCCCGGTCCCCTCCCACCCAGGAGCCCATGCGGAGGTGCGGAAAGCGCGACGGGTCGGCCAGCAGGGACCCGTCCAGGCCGGCGTGGTCCCAGGCGGCGCGCAGGCGGTCGTCGAGCTGGGGCAGGGCTTCGGGGAAGACCTGGCGGAGGTAGTGGAGCACGTTCTGCAGTTCGGCGCGCAAATCCGGCTTCTGGAGCAGGATCTCCCCGGTGCGCCAGAGTCGCTCCAGCACGTCCAGGACGTCTTCCCGGATGCGGGAACGCTCCACCGGGGTCCACATCTTGTTCTCCATCTTCACCAGGAGCAGGTAGAGCTCTCGATGCTGTTCCAGGACCGTGGCGCGCTTGGCTTCCGTGGGGTGCGCGGTCAGGACCGGTTCGATGGAGATCTCGGCCACCCGTTCGGCGATCCGGTCGACCCCGATCCCCGACTGGACGAGATCGGACAACGCCTGTCCCCAGAGCCCGCGTTCGTGCGCGAGTCCGAAATCCTCCTCGGCCGCGCGCCGCATCTGGGCGGCGCCGTTCTCCTCGGCCTTGTTCAGGAGCTGGAAGCAGATGGAATAGGCCTGCGCCAGGCGGTCGGGCGTGGGCGAATCCTGGCCGGACTCCTGTCCGATCCACGGCAGCTGGGCCGCCAGATCCTTTTCGCCCAGTTCCTCCAGGACCTGGCGGAAGCTCATCATGAGCCATGCCAGATCCTCGGCGAACTTGCCTTGTGTGCGCTGCACTCGGGAAGGCGTGGCCGCCGTTCCCGGATCCGTGGTCTTGGGTGCCGGTCCGCTCATGTTTCGAAGTCTACAAAGGACTCTCGAACTGGCGTCCGGTCCGGGAGCTGGAAATTTGCGGGCCCGGGGAGCGGCGCACCGGTCCAGGTTCTAGCTTTGGCACCTCTCATGCCCATCGCCATCCATCCCGGATCCTTCGACCCCCCCACCCTGGGCCATCTGGACCTGGTGACGCGGGGCCGGAAGCTGTTCGAACGGCTGCATGTGGTCGTGGCCTTCAATTCCCGCAAGACCCCGCTGTTCTCCGCCGAGGAACGCGTCCGGCTCTTCCAGGCCTCGCTCGAGTCGGCCGGCATCCGCGACGTGGAGGTCCAGGCCTGGGACGGACTCACGGTGGAACTCGCCCGTCGCCTGGGCGCCACCGTGTTCCTGCGGGGACTGCGCCAAGTGGGCGATTTCGAGGCCGAACAATCCATCGCCCTCATGAACCGCAGGATGGCCCCCCTGATCGAGACCGTATACCTTCCCTGCAGGGAAGAGCACCTGGGGCTCACCTCCACGCTGGTGCGGGACATCGCCCGGTTGGGGGGCGACGTGTCGCCTTTCGTGCCACCTCCCGTCGCCCAGGCCCTTCGCGAACGTTTCCAGGGGAAGAGCTAACGATGTTTCCGTCGCAGTCCTCCAAAGTGGTGCGCAATCTCCTGATCCTCTGCGTCGGGGTGTTCGCGATCCAGACCCTGGCCGAATCGTTCGGGCTGCTCCCGACGGGCTTCCTGGACTACTACGGCGCGCTGGTTCCGGCCAAGGTCTGGGGCCACGGCCAGTTCTGGCGGGTCTTCACCTACATCTTCCTGCACGAGAACTTCCTCCACATCTTCTTCAACATGTGGTGCCTGTGGGTGTTCGGGCAGCCGGTGGCCCAACGGCTCGGGGAAGGCAAGTTCCTTTCCCTGTTCCTGGTCTCCGGCATCACCGCCGGCATGTTTTCCGGGCTGTTCTACCTGTGGGGCGGCACCGGTTTCGTGCCCATCATCGGCGCCTCCGGAGCCCTGTACGGAATCCTTCTCGCGTTCGCGCGGTTCTATCCGGACGTGCCCATCTACCTGTTCCTGATCGTTCCGGTGCCGGCCCGCATCGCGGTCTGGATCATGGGCGGCATCGCGCTGCTCTCCGGCATGAGCGGCGGGAGCCTGGGCGGCGGCGTCGCCCACCTCACCCACCTCTTCGGGATCCTGGGCGGATGGGTGTTCCTGGCCCTGGACGGACCGGTGAGCGACCTGTGGGCGAGGCGCAAGAACCTGGGCGAGGAGCGTCGCACCCGCAAGGCGGTGGAGGAACTGGTCAGCGGGCAGGAGTTCTTCGATTCCCGCGTGGATCCCATCCTGGCCAAGATCTCCAAGTACGGAATGGGAAGCCTCTCCCGCCAGGAGCGCCAGATCCTGGAACGCGCCAGCGGGATGAAGAAGGGCGGCAACACCGTGGACCTGCGCGCATGGAGACGCGGCAAGGAGTGAGCTTCGAGCCGTCCCTGGTCGCCGCCGACCCGTCCATCCAGGAGCCGGACCGCTGCGAGCGGATCGCCGAGATCCTCAAGAACATCGAGATCCCGGAGACCAAGAAACGGTTCCTGTCGCCGGCCCTCCAGACCCTGGCGGGATCGGATCCCCAGGGAGAGCAGGTCCTGCGCACGCTGCTCCACGTGGGCACGACCTGGCGGGCGCACGTCCAGAAGGTGCAGCGGCTCCAGAACCTGTCCCGCCTGCTGGCGCGGCGGTCCATCGGGGAGGCGTTCCAGCCCGAGGTCGAAGCCGTGCTCGCGACCTGGGCCGGGGCCGACCTGGAGGCCTTCCGCGCGAGCCTGGTCCGGTCCGTGGAAACCGGGGTCTTCCCGGACCCGCAGACGATTTCCGTCCTGCCCGCCGAGGCGGTCTGCCTGCGCCAGCGCAGCAGCCACCTCGCGGACACGGCCGACCCCTACGACATGAAGGGCATGGCCCGGCTCCTGCCGCTGCTGCGCATCCACGACGAGCTCGCCGACCGTCTGGACACCCTGCACCGGGAGTCGCAGGAAGGCGCCCCCCAGGAGCCCGACCTGGGTCTGCTCAAGTTCCTGGGCCAGAAGGAATTCGATCGGCTGGAACAGGTCTGCCGGGAGATGCCGGGAATGTCCGAACTTCCGGAGCTGTGGGCGGTCCAACGGAAGCTCCAGCTGGACCCCCCCGTGATCTCGGCGCTCCTGACGCTGGGCCGCTCCCTGCGCCTCCCCCAACCGGAAGCCGGCTGGCTGGAGATGGCGCTGTTCTGGTTCCGGGCGTCCGACCACCAGGGCCGATGGAAGCTGAACTGTCCCGTTTCCCCCGCCGTGGCCAAGGTTCTCGCGAGGGCCGGCGTGGCCGCCGAGGCCCGGGGCATCTCCTTCCACGCCTCGGATCTGGTCCTGCCCGCGCTGCTGGACGAGCACACCGCCAGCGTGGACCTGGGCTCGGGGCGGAAGCCTCCCCCGCCGGACTGGAAGGGGCTGGTCCTCTCCAACATCACGCGGGACACCCTCATCGCGAGCTTCCTGGCCAATCCCCGGTGCGTCCGGGTGCCCGGGCTGGTGGAGTGCGTCGTGGTCAATTCCCGGTCGCTGCAGATCCTGTCCACCATCGCGACCAAGCGCGACCTGCACACCGGACACCAGAACAAGGGCGTTCCGGCCGCCCTGCTGCGCAGCCGCAGCAAGCTCCCGATGTCGCTCCTGCGACGCTTCATCCACATCCGGTTCGTCCCCAAGTCCGAGCTCAAGGACCTTTCGATCCGGGCGCCGCGCCCCGAGGTCCTCAAGGAGATCGGCGAATACCTCAAGACCGTGTGAGCCCCCATGACCGACACCGACACCGACCTGCACCCCGATCCCGATCTCCTGCGCCGCCTGGGCCACGACTTCTGCCTGCGTCGGGAAGCCTTGCCGATCCGACTGGAGGATGGCCGGACCGTCCTCGCCTTCGCCGCCGATGCCGATCCCGAGGCCTTGGAATGGGCCGTCCACCTCGCCGAACTGGACGCGGAGCCCGAGGCCTGGGAAAACGCGGGCGAGCGCATCCAGCACGCCCTGGCGGTGCTGCGCGGCGAACGGGCCGCGCACGGCGAGGAAGGCGTCCTGTCCCGCCTCGCCGAAGACGAGATCTCCGTGGGAGAAGGTTCCACCCTCGACGAAATCCGCCGCAAGTCGCAGGCCGAACCGGTGGTCCGGCTGGCCGAGCACATCTTCGACGAGGCCCTCCGGCTCGCGGCCACCGACATCCACCTGGAGCCGGAGGAGAACGGCGTGGTGGTGCGGCTGCGCCGCGACGGACTGCTGCGCGAATTCCTGGTGCTCCCCCGCTGGGTGCAGGCGAGCCTCACCAGCCGCCTCAAGATCCTGGCGGAACTCGACATCGCCGAGAAGAGGCTCCCCCAGGACGGTCGCATCCAGAGGCTGTGGAAGGGCGAGACCATGGACGTCCGCGTGTCCACGCTTCCCACGAGGTCGGGCGAGAAGGTGGTGCTTCGGCTTTTGCGCCAGAACGCTTCGGTGGTGGACCTGGAACAGGTGGGCATGCCACCGCGCATCCGCACAGTCTTCGAGGCCCTCTGCGACCGTCCCCAGGGCATGATCTTCGTGACCGGCCCCACCGGATCCGGAAAGTCGTCCACCCTGTACGCGGCGCTCCAGCGCATGCTGCCGCGCGACATCAACATCACCACCATCGAAGATCCCATCGAGTACCGGCTNAAGGGAGCCAACCAGGTCCAGATCCTGGAAAAGGCCGGACTGACCTTCGCCGGGGCGTTGCGCTCGATCCTGCGCCAGGACCCCGATGTCATCCTGGTGGGGGAAATCCGGGACGCGGAAACCGCCGGGATCGCCGTCCAGGCCGCCCAGACCGGCCACCTGGTCTTCAGCACCCTGCACACCAACGACGCCGTGGGAGCCATCACTCGCCTTTCGGACCTCGGGGTGCCGCGATTCCTGGTGGCATCCGCGGTGCTTGGAGTGGCGGCCCAGCGGCTGGTCCGGAAGATCTGCCCCGTCTGTTCCACTCCGGGCGAGCCCACTCCGGAGGAACGCCACCAGTTCCCACCCGGCTCGGCGCTTCCTCCCCTGGTCCCCCGTCCGATCGGATGCCCCGAGTGCGACGGCACGGGGTACAAGGGTCGGACGGGGATCTTCGAGCTCCTGCTGGTGGACGATCCGCTGCGCGAGGCCATCGTCCGGGGCGACCCCGAAACCGCCCTGCGACGCACCTCCGGGATGGTGCCGCTGATCCAGGACGGCCTGGACAAGGTGGCGGCGGGCGTCACCACCTTGGAGGAGGTGCTGCGGGTGGGCCTTCGCTGAGGCACCCTTTACAGCGCCGGGGGCACTGCCGTATCTTTACCTCCCTCGAAGGCCGACGCGCTTGCGCGACGTCCTTCGGAAACGACGGGGTTGTAGCTCAGTTTTGGTAGAGCACCACAATGGCATTGTGGGGGTCAGGGGTTCGAATCCCCTCAGCTCCATCCGTCGAGAAACCCTCGGGCACAAGCTCGGGGGTTTCTTCGTTCGTGCAGAAATGGTAGAGCACCACAATGGCATCGTGGGGGTTCTCGCTCCATTCGTCAGAGCAATCCCAGGCGCGCAGAAACCATGCGTGGTGGGATGCAACCGCAGGTATCCTATCTGGGGTGCTTTATGGGAAATTCCTGAGGACGAGCGCCGTGCGAGTCTTGTAGATCCCATGATCGCCCCGAGGAGTTGGTCCCATGTTCGGTTCCATCAGGCTTTCGACTCCCGACCGGGTATTCAGCTTCCTGCTTGGCGTCCTCCTCTGGACGAGCGTTCCTGTGTTGGGTTGGAGTGTTTCCGGAACCGTCCGGAACACCTCCGGGGCCGGCTTGGCGGGGGTGCTTGTCTCGGTCCGGGATACCACACCCATCCACACGAGCACGGATGCCAACGGAGCCTTCTCCCTTGGATCCACCACCGCCCTTGGGTCCGAACTCTCGGGAGGTTCAAGGTGGGACCTGCAGCTGTCCGGTGGCGAACTCCTGATCCATGCTCCGCACGACGGTCTCCTGCGCATCTCCCTCGTGGATATCGGGGGGCGCGTTGCCTGGTCGGGTTCGGCGATCGCTTCGGCAGGCTCGGCGCGCATTCTTCTGCCATCCAGGTTCGGGAGTGGTGCAGGATACCTCCGGGTTCGCCTTGCCGGGGGCGGCGAAATCGTCCAGGCCGTGGTCGATGGCCCCCAAGGACTCCGGCTCGCCCTTCATATCGCACTTCCAAGGGCCCTGGCTTCCCATCCGGTCCTGCTTTTTTCGAAGTCGGGATTCCGCGACACATCCTATAGCATGGCCTCCGATTCCATGGTGGGGATTCCAATCGTCATGCTCGACACGGGGACCATCGCTCCTTGTCCGACGGTCAAGCTTGCGGCGGGGGATGCCAACAAATCTGTTTCCGTGGGCGGGACCAACCGGACCTACGTCCTCCACATTCCTTCCGAATACGGTGGTTCCAAGCGCGCTCCTCTCGTCATCGATTTCCACGGCTTGGGATCGTCGGGCTCCCAGCAGGAGGCTTCATCGCCCTGGAAGTCGGCGACGGACGCCGACGGAGCCGTGTCGGCCTACCCGAACGGACTCCAGGGGCCGACCGGTACAGGGTGGAACTTCGGGCCATGCTGCGTCTCCGGCGCGGACGATGTCGGTTTCGCGAAGTCGATGGTCGCCGATGTCGAAAAGGTCGCTTGCATCGATCCGGCACGCGTGTACGCCGTCGGCTATTCCATGGGCGGAGGGATGACGCAGGACCTCGGCTGCGAGGCGGCGGACGTGTTTGCCGCTGTTTCTCCGGCCGCTGCGGATCTCCTGAAGGAGACGGAGGACGCCTGCAAGCCCAGTCGTCCCATCACGGTGGTCGCCTTCCGGGGCACCGCCGATCCCGACATTTCCTACGCGGGGGGCAGCCTGACGGTTTCTGGGATGACCATGACCTGGGTGGGGGCGGTGAATTCCTTCCAGAAGTGGGCGCTGGTCGACCAGTGCTCGGGATCGCCGTCGGCGGCGGACGCCAACGGCTGTTCCACCTACTCCAACTGCATCGGTGGCGTGCAGGTGACCCTGTGCACCAAGCAGGGTGGAGGCCACGATCAAGGGAACGCAGCGGTGGGATGGCCCATCCTGAAGCGATTCACCCTGCCCTGAATTGCCCGGATTGATGTCGCCTCAGGGAATTTCGATGCTTGTCTCGCCGTGGGTGAAGCTGGCAGCTTTGGTTTGCAAGGTGTCCGGTGCTGCCATGCGGTAGTGAATCTCAACTTGGAGAGTCGCCGTGGTGTCCTGAAGAAGATTGACGGGAACCGTGAAGAAGTTCTCCGCTTCCGTCGCCCAGGAGAGGGTACTCCATGTGCCTCCCGGAAATCGCATCCGCATAGAATCCACTGCCGAAGGCGGATCCCGCACTTGTATCAGCGACCAGTAGGCGCTGGCGCCTTCCTTGACCCACAAAGTTCGAGGTCCGTCCGACACTCCCGACAAGCTTGTGCATGGCACGAAGGTCCAGTCTCCGGAGTAGCGCCCCGGCAGCGCCCCCATGATGTCCGTTGCGGGGGATCCGCCCAGATCGATCCCGCAGCGATCATCGGGACACTTGTCGACGATGCGAGCGACGGTGGCATGCCAACCGGTGGAGGTCCAGGCGCGGATACGGGCACACTGCCCGCACATGCGCCCTCCGTTCCACTGCCCCAGGAGGTCACCAGGGGCCTGGCTCACCTGGATGGCCGCGTAGTTCGCGATCCCTGTGATGCCGTAGTTGCATGCCCCGCCGGAGCTGGGATTCGCATTTCCGACTCCACCGTAGGTGGTGACGTCACCGATTCCGCCCGTGTCGGAGAGAAGAGGAATGGTTGGCGTGGTCAGGTCGATGACCAATATTCCCAGATCGCCTTGAACAGGAGATGTCACCGGGATCCGCGCCCTCGCCCTTCCGTTCCAGGTGAAAATCAGCGTATCCGGGGTCGTATCGGCAGATGCCGTTCCCCGGGGCGACGCACCCGACCGTCCTGGGACTGAAATTGTCCTGGGCCCCCGATGGCTTCCGTCCGCTGCGCTCCCTTCGAGCCGCAGAGAAAGATGCCCCTCCTCCAACTCCAACCGGCGCGATTGGGGGGAAATGCGGAGAGATGCTTTGGATCGAATCCCATCGGCTGTGGCTGAAAGTCGCCAGGCACCGGTGGAATCCGTGTTCGTGCTTCCGCCTAGCGATGCCAACGAAACCTGGACTTCGGGCAAAGGGTGTCCCCAGGAATCGTTCACCGTGCCAGAAAGATCCAATGTCCCAGTCGCCGATGAAGCGATAGGCAACGCCAGGATCAATCCGAACCAAGGAAGGATGCGATAACCAGGTTGGAAACCCATCGGTGCCTCCACATCAGCAATTTAGGACGAGTCTGTCTGCGCCCGGCCGTGGCTGGCCTCGGCTCGGATTTCCGTGTTCAGATCGAGTCTCAGGGGATGTAGATCTTCTCCATCTCTCCGCCGGCCCCCTGCTCCACCCGAAGGATTCCCAACCCGTGGAGACGAGAGCGGAATTCGAAGGAGTTGGCTCCGGTCCTGGCTTCGAACGAACCGGAGAAATGGGTCTGGCCTTGCAGGTCGGTCAGGGTCGCCCGTACCGTGCCGTTGAAATTCGCGACGTAGTTCGCCCGGACGACGCCGTTCGAGGCGATCGCGCGAAGAGAACTCCGGGAGAGGGAACGAGAGGCGATCGAAGTGGAGCCGTATCCGGTCGTAGCGGTCAACCATTCCTGGTCGGGCACGGCGCTGGTCGCGATCGACTTCACCGCCACGACGTCCCCGGAAAACGTGGAGGGCACGTCCTGATCGAAGGAATACAGCGTGTCGACGGTTCCTGCCGGCGTCTTGAATGCGATGAAGTCCACGTAGATGGTTCCGTTGTAGGCCTTCGAGTATGCCTGCAAACCGAAGAACTGGAGGCTCGTGGGATCGGCCGGGACCAGAGCCGTCTTGTTGGAAGCGTCCGTGGAGATGGGAATGCCGTACCTGACCCAGCCATCGAAGGTCAAGGTCCCCAAGGGACATTCCCTCCAGGTGTAGTTGTTCGACATGGTCACGAGGCTCAGCGACACGTAGCCGTTTTGCGTCGTCCCTGCGGAGTCGTAGGTGGTGTTTCCGTTCACGTAGGCTCGCACGATCACGGAGTCGTAGGTACTGATGTTGGGTTTCACGACGCCGAGGTTCACCTGTCCCCAGAGGGAATCCTTGGCGGAGTACAGGACCTTCATGGAATTCGCGCCCGTGGCCACCACCGCAGGGACCAGGGAGGTGTCACCCGGAAACCTGGGGAGTCCAGCGCCGGCGCGGATGTCGTTCAGGAGACCCAGATCGTAGACTCCCCCGTTGGCCCGGTGGAAGAAGGTCATGTTGTCGGTGCCCTCCACGCCCGCGTCCCACATGATCGGGATCATTCCCTTGGACACGGCCGAGGAAACCACGTAATTGTAGAAGTGGCGTCGGGAAGCGAGGTGCAGGGTCAGATTCTGCGTGCCGGTCAGGGTGTCCCGTCGGACCGCTCCGAATTCGCCAATCACCACGGGGACATCGGGGCCGAACTTGTTGACCACCTCGAGGAATTCCGAGTCCACGTAGGTTTCTTCCCCCCACGTGGGATTGTGGGCCAGGTCGGTGGTGGAGTGGTAGCCGTTGCCCCAGTAGTAGAACGGCTTGCCCCAGCTCGCATCGGCGGTCATCAGGCAGAACTGGTAGGGATAGAAGTGGTCCTCGACCATGAGACGGCCGGTGCCGGAGGGATCGTTGGGCAAGGTCATCCATTCGGCCGTGTAGTCGGGGGATGTGTTGGGCCCCTGGACGACCAGGGTGCGCGATGCGTTGTTCCCGCCCGTGGCGCGCACGGTGTCCACGAAGATCTGGTGCAGCCCGAGCAGGACGTACCACGCCGATAGCGAATCGACCGCCGGCTCGTTGGCGCTCGCGAACAGAAGGTGCCGATCGTAGCTCCGGAACTCGGTGGCGATCTGTTTCCAGTACGCGCCCTGCTTGGACTGCATCGCCGCCAGCATCGCGGGACGCGTGACCGCGGAGTCGATGTGGTTTTCCAACCAGCCCCCGTCCCAGTGGATGTTCAGGATGACGAACAAACTGTCCTTGATGCAGAAATCGACGACTTCCTTGACCTGGGACATCCAAGCGGTGTCGATCACCAACGTCGTCTGGTTGGCGTGGGAATCCCACGCGCACGGAATCCGGATGGTCTTGATCCCCGATGCCTTGACGGAATCGATCAGCTGCTGGGTCGGGAAGGGGTTGCCCCACGAGGTCGGACCTCCGGGGGCTTCCATGGTGTTGCCTATGTTCCACCCCACGCCCATCTCGCCGGCGATCGATTTCGCCGTGGGCAGGGTCTGCGCGAGCGAGGCGGCGCAAGCCGCGAGCAACATGGCGCCGGTCCGCGCGGCTGGGGAAACCAGGAGTTTGATCGTTTTCATCTCTGCTTCCTATCGACGACGCGTTGCTTGTTGGCGGGATTGGGAGAAGCCTGTCCGATTGGACAAGCCGCTCAGCCCTCCCCGAGCGACTCGAAGGAAAATGCGACCGGTCTGGTTTTCCGAAACGCGCCTGGAGAAAGGGCGGGAAAACTCGACGGAGATCAGGACCCGTGAGCCGAAGGAAAACGCCAATCCGTCCTTGGAGTTTGCTGCTGGCGGGACAGTTCGTTCAGTGGACTGACCGGAAGAAACAATTCATCCCACTCCCCCCTGGGTTGGAATTTGCGATCATGTGGGTCATGGCCGATCCGGTGGAAAGCGGTGCTTCGCCGAACGTGTTCGGGTACCTGGATTACCGCGTCTTCCTCAAGGACTGGTACTGGGCCTACAAGCGATCCCATCCCCGCTTTTCCTACCGGGCGCTCGCGCAGAAGGTGGGTTACCGATCGCACGGATTCTTCACGCAGGTCCTGGGCAACAAATCGAACGTCTCGGTGGAGACTGCGATGAATTTCGCCGATGCCATCGGTTTGCGAAAACGCGAGCGGGAATACTTCCTGCTGCTGGTGCGACACAACCAGGAAACGCGATCGGTCCCGCGCGGCAAGTTGTTCGCACGGTTGGCGCAGTTCAAGGAGTCGGCGGCCAAGCTGCTTCGCCAGGACCAGGACGCCTTCCTCGGATCGTGGAAGAATGCGGCGGTGCGGGAACTTTTGGGAATCGAGCCTTTCCAGCCGGGAGCCGAGGCGGCATGGGGCGCGAGATTGGCTCCTCCGGTCGAGGCCGCGGAGATCCGCAGTTCGCTGGACCTTCTGCTGGACCTCGGATTGGCGCACCGGACGGCCTCGGGGATCGTGCGGACGGATCCCTGCGTGGAGACCGGGTCCAGGTATTCGGAAGAAGCGACGCGCCGCTACATGCGTCAGGTCCACGATCTGGGAGGCGAGGCCCTGGATCGCTTCCCGCGATCCGATCGTCACCACGCCTGGGCCACGGTCTCCGTGTCCAAGGCGACGTTCGAAGCCATGCGCGAGGAGTTGCGGACGTTGGTGGCCAGGTTCCTGTCCATGGCCGAACAGGACGGTTCGCCCGATCGCGTCCTGCAGTTGAACCTCGAGTTCTTCCCCTTGGCTTTCCGGGAATTCCGGTCGTGATTCGGGTCACCGTCTTCCCGGCTCTGGCCGCGCTGGTGTTCCTGGCCGGCTGCGGCACGGACAGGACCATGGGTGGCGGTGGTTTCGGCGGCGAGACGATTTCCGGCAGGGTGATCGATGGATCGGGGCGACCCGTCCAGGGGGCGTTGCTGCAAGCGAGGCTTTCGCGTTCGCTGGATGGGCAATCCCTGTTGGAGACCACCGCGGACGATTCAGGTCGCTACGTGCTTGCCGGACTCCCCGTCGCTTCCCTGCGGATCGAGATCTCCGGCAAGGTAGGAGCGGATTCCGTCCAGGCTCTCGTCGACCGCGATCCGGGTCGTCCCGTGGGCGACATCGTCGCGTCTCCCGCGACGACTCGCCGCATCCGGATCGTGGAGGGGGCGGGAGCCCCCGTGGCCGCGACACTGCAGGCGTACGGTCTGGGCTCCGTGGCGAGCACCGACGATTCGGGGGTGGCCAACCTGTCGGGGTGGCCGACCTCCGACATCTGGACCCGGGTCTCACCGCGCGACGGAAGCGCGGCCTTCGATCTGTTCGTTCCCGCGACGGCGGCCGGAGATCTGGTGGCCGGTCCGGGCTGGCTGGTCGACGATTTCGAAGGATCGCAGGCCAAGACCCGCCTAGGTCTCCTGATCGGTGGCGGCTGGTGGTACGCCGTGTTTGCGGACACGGTCGCGTCCGATGTCACCACCTCGATCTTCGGGCAAGGGTACGATACCACGCAGGCGCACGGGGGGCGCGCGAGCCTGCACGTGAATTTCGCGTTTTCGGTGGCGAGTTCCAGCCGCTACGGCTTGGTGGG
>JGI12269J14319_10002360_pt1 | contig 18350 bp, 16 predicted proteins | sample PeaSoiSIISIP2007_FD_14319 | JGI IMG/M metagenome (IMG submission 14319) | reverse complement strand
CCGCGACGCTCGAGAACCTCGGCGTCAAGGACTTCAGCGATTACGCGCAGCTGGTTCCGAGTCTATCGTTCACTTCGACGGGCCCAGGATCCGCACAGATCTACTTCCGCGGCCTGTCCGATGGATCCGTCAATCTGGTCGAGACCTCGGGAGTGCAACCCACGGTCGCGGTTTATCTCGATGAGCAGCCGGTCACCAACGCCGGTCGGTCGCTGGACCTCGAGATCTACGACATCGAGCGCATTGAAGCGCTTTCCGGGCCGCAGGGCACTCTGTTCGGCGCGAGCTCCGAAGCGGGTACGGTGCGCATCATCACCAAGGCCCCCAATCCCGCGGCCGAGGAATTTGGTAGTGACTTTGCCTATGCTTTGAGCCCACACGGCGATCCCAGCTACAAGATCGAGGGTTTTGCGAACATCCCGCTCGGTGACAAGGCAGCGTTGCGCGTGGTCGGGTGGTCGGATCAGCAAGGCGGCTACATCAGCAACATCCCGCGCACGTTTACCTACTCGTTTCCAAACATCAACAATCCCACCATCGCCTACACGGTCGTAGGGTACCCGACCATCAATAACTACCTTTATGCCAAGGATGACTTCAATCCTTCCGGCAAGGAGGGCGTGCGCCTCGCGCTGCGAGTAGTTCCGAATGACATTTGGACCATCGATGCGAAGTTCGTCACGCAGAGGCTTACGAGCCAGGGTGTGTTCGATGTCAATCCCGCCCTCGGTGGGGATGACCTGAACGTTGCCCGATTCTTCAACGATTCCTTGGATGATGTGTTTCGCCAATACTCGATTACTGCCAACGGCCGCTTCGGTGACTTCGACCTGACGTACGCCGGCTCGTACTTCGATCGCAATATCACCTACACGCACGACTATTCGATGTACTCCGACTCTTCGGCATTCATAGCGCCGAACTACACGTGTCAGTACAACGGACCCCTCAGCCCCACGTCGCCCACCACCGCCACGCTCACCAACTGCAATGATCCGCGTGAAGAGTTCATCGGCACCAATTTCATCCGGCGGTGGGACAATGAAATACGGCTGCAGACGCCACTGACCTATCCGGTGCACGCGATCGTGGGCTTATTCAATGAAACCATCGAGCATCGCTACACCGAGAACTACGATATACCGGGCCTCAATACGCAGAGCGACATCAACGGCAATCCGATTGTGTACCTGCTGTTCGACGGCAACCGCCTGGACCGGCAACTCGCAGCCTTCAGCGAGGTCACCTGGGACGTGACCTCGAAGCTCTCGCTGCTCGGCGGCGTGCGCTGGTTCGATGAGAAGAATTCGATCAATGGACTGTTCGAGGCCAATCCTGGCGGACCGACCCCGGGATTGTTCGAGCTCAATCCGCATGTGACCGCGACCGAGGTCGGTGTCATCAAGAAATTCAACGCTTCCTACAAGATCGAGCCCGGAGTGCTGGCGTATGCCACGTATTCAGAGGGCTTTCGGCCCAACGGCGTAAACCGCGGGACGACCGCCGCGACACTACAGGACGGAATCGGGCCAACCTATAAATCCGATCTCGTGCGCAACTACGAAATTGGGATCAAGTCGCAGTGGTTCGATAATCGGCTGCGCTTTAATGCCACCGTTTACTATATGAAGTGGAGTAACATCCAGTTCACCACTCTGGTGCCGAATGTCGTGTTCTTCGTCAGCGGCAACGCGGGCAGCGCGCTGGATACCGGCGGCGAGTTCGATTTGAGCTTCCGTCCGACCGAGCACTGGACCTTCAGTCTCAACGGCGCTTATATTGACGCTCATCTGACGCAGTCATTCTGTGTCGGCGGTCCCTGCGGCACTCCGGGCGTCTTTTGGCATGCGCCATCGGGAACCGAGCTCGCGTTCGTGCCGAAGGAAAAGGGATCCACCATTATTCGCTATGATTTCCCGTGGTCCTCGACTGTCCAGGGGCACGCTCAGTGGAGTACATCCTTTACGGGCAGCTCCTGGAGCACAATGTTCCTGGAAACCCGAGGCCCGCAGCCGAGTTATTCGCTCAGCAACTTCAAGCTCGGCGCGAGCTGGGGCCACTGGTCTTCGGATCTGTACGCAGACAACGTCTTCGACAAGCGCGCGGTGCTATTCATCAACCGCTCGGACTATGACTTCTACCAGGGCGATTCATTTGGACGCGAAACGATTGCCCGACCCCTCTACGTCGGCATCACCCTGAGCTATCGCCATTGATGCATAGCACCGTGTGAGCACTGCGACTGACCTGCAGCCGGCCCTTGAACGCATCGTCCATCTGCTCAAGTCCGGTCAGGGGCAGCAGGCCGAGGAGCAAGCGCGGCTGATTTTGCAAGAGTTGCCGCAGGAGCCGAACACCATGTTCCTTCTGGCCAAGGCGCGCCAGCTGCGCGGTGCCTCGACAGAAGCGGTCGAACTGCTCGATAGCCTGATTGCCAGACGTCGCGATTGGCTGTCGGTACACCAGGAAAAGGCGCTGATATTGCGCGAAGCCGGCGATCTGGCGGGATCTGTCGCCTCGCTGCGGGAAGTCGTGCGCTTGGATCCGACTCGCGCCTCGGCCTGGGGCCTGATGGCCGACATGCTCACGAGGCTCGGCGAGCAGGCTGCGGCTGATGAGGCTATGCGGCAGTATCTCAAGGCCGCTGCCCGGCCCGAATTACTCATCAAAGCCGCGGGACTGGTTGCTCAGGGCAAGCTCGCCGAGGCCGAGCCCATCTGTCGCGACTATCTGCGCCACTCGCCGGACGACGTCGATGCGTTGCGGCTGCTGGCCGAAATCGCCGCGCGACTGGGCGTCTTCGATGATGCCGAGCAACTATTCGCGCGCTGTCTGGCGCTGTCGCCGAATTTCCATCTGGCGCGCGGCGGCTATGCGCATGTGCTCATGAAGCAGGGCAAGTTCCAACAATCGCTCGCACACATCGACCAGCTGCTGGCGCTCGACCCGGACGACCGCGGCTATCGCATTCTGCTCGCTTCGGTGCTGGTGCGCGTCGGCCGCCAGGAGGAGGCCGTCGAGAACTATAAGCGCGTCGTCGCGAAGGCAGGCCATACGGCCCTCGACCTGGCGAGCCTCGGCCACGCGCTCAAGACCATCGGTCGCACGTCGGAGGCGATCGACGCCTATCGTCGGGCGGTCGCGCTCGATCCGCTGTTTGGGGACGGATACTGGAGTCTCGCCAATCTCAAGACGTTTGAATTTACGGACCGGGAAGTCGAAGCGATGAGCGCCGCGGTCGCCTCGGACCGCTGCAATCCGCGTGAATTCCCGGCGCTCTGTTTTGCCTTGGGAAAGGCCTTTGAAGATCGAGGTCAGTACGCCCAGGCCTTCGCCTACTACGCGCGCGGCAACGCCCGGCGGCATGCGGAGCTGCGCTACAGCGCGCAGGACAACAGCGCGCTGACGCGGGAACTCATGCAGTGCTGCACCCAGGGGCTGTTCGAGCGCAATACCGGGCATGGTTGCCTCGATCCGGCGCCGATTTTCATCGTGGGATTACCGCGCTCCGGATCGACCTTGATCGAGCAGATTCTCGCCAGTCACCCGCAGGTCGACGGCACCGCCGAGCTGCCCGATATCATCGATATGGCCCGCCGCCTCAGTGGCAAGCAAAAACCGCAGGATGCTTCGCGTTATCCGGCGATTCTGCTCGAGCTCAGCGCAAGTGAGCTTCGGGAGCTGGGCGAGGAGTATATCGCTCGGACCCAAATTCAGCGCCGCGGCGCGCCGTTCTTTATCGACAAGATGCCGAACAATTTTCCGCATATCGGACTGATTCACCTGATTCTGCCCAATGCCAAGATTATCGATGCGCGCCGCCATCCGATGGCCTGCTGCTTCAGCGCCTTCAAGCAGCTATTCGCCACCGGTCAGAACTTCAGCTACGACCTTGAGGATCTGGGACGTTATTACGCCGATTACGTCGCTCTGATGGCGCACTGGGATCAGGTGCTACCGGGGACGGTCCTGCGAATGTTCTACGAGGAGACGGTGCGTGATACCGACGCCGCCGTGCGGCGAGTGCTCGAGTACTGCCGCCTGCCATTCGAGGAGCGCTGTCTTCGATTCTATGAAACTGCGCGCCCAGTGCGAACCGCCAGCTCTGAGCAGGTGCGGCGGCCCATCTATCGGGATGCCATCGAGCATTGGCAGCACTTCGAACCCTTTCTCGCGCCATTGAAGGCGGCGCTCGGCACAGCGCTGAGCGAGTATCCGTATTCGTGAGGCGCTGAAGCGCTCAGGCAGCGCTCTCGGCCCAAAGTGCGCGCGCGAGACGCCGGAGAATCAGCGCCTCCTGCCAACGATCGGACAGCTCCTCGCCCTTGGCATCCGTGATGGCGTAGTTGGGCGGTCCGAGCTCGCAGAGGAAAACGCCATCCTGATCCGGCGCGCGCGCGCGCCACTGCGCGAAGCCTTCCTTCCACCACTGCAGGAAGGTTTCCAGCCAGGGGCGATGCTGCGCAAACCCGATGGGTACCTGTACTTGATTGCGCGTGGCGACACGGCCCTGAAACGAGTCAGATCGGGCCAGTACGCGCGAAACGTACTGCTGCACGGTGGTTGAAATCGGCTGCATCATCTCGCGGTCGACGACATAGTGAGACAAGTCGGCGCTCAGGCGCATCTCCGGAACGGCATCGAGCAGCAGCAGCGTGGCAAACAGATCGTTGGTAATGCAATTGCGATGCGTCTCGAACTGGATCGGCAAGGATTCATCATCGGCGAGGCGCAGCCAATCGCGCACCACGGGAATCATGTCCTGGACCGCCAAGGGCATGATCTGTCCGACTACGATCACGAATGGAGCGCCAATGTCCTTGGCCAGATGCAGCGGCGGACGCAGCGCCTCGATCGAGGTCGGGAAGGCGGTCAGCAGAGCTTTAAGTCCGGTGCGCGCATATTCGCGAGCGCATCCGCGCGCAGTGGCAATATCGAGCGCCCCCAGGTCAATGGCCATGCCGTCGTAGCCCGCATCCTTGACCCGGTCAAAACGCTCGGGGATCGGCGTTTCCGCGATTCCCGGGCGCCGCATCTCGGTGGCCCATAGCGATTGGAAGACGCGCAAGTCCGCCACGAAGCCTCACACTTCAGCGGATGGATGGACCTGCGCAGCAAGTGGCGCTCCTGCGGCATCGTTGCCGATCCATATCGCATCGTCCGGATAATCCGTTTCGGTGCGTCCGTTCCAGAACGCACGCAGCACCGAGCGCTGAAAGCCGAGGTAGGTCATCGTCGGTGGCGCCATGTTCTTGGCCAGGAACAATTCCCGATGCAGCGCCCGCAGGTGATAGCAGGGCACGCCAGGAAAGGCGTGATGGGCGGTGTGGTATTGCATGTTCCAGCCCATCCAGCGCATCACGGCATTGGTGCGCGTCGAACGGGTATTCTGCGTGATGACGTCCACGTGCGGCAGCCCGAGATGCTCAATGGTATTTTGCAGCTGATGCACGGGCTTCATGGCCAGCATGGGCAGCAGCCAGATCTCGAGCGCGAGTGAGCTGCGCGTTGCGAACGATAGCGCGGCGATGGCGCCGTAGCCGGCAAGATGCCAACGTGCCTCGCCGATCAATCCGGACTTGCGGGCCTCGGGAATGTAGGGTTCGGTCACGACGCCGAGCGAGAAGCGCACAATGCGACGCACGCGCGAGTACCAATAGCTCGGCCCGAGCAGCCACATGAGGTACGAGCCCAGCGTATAGCGCTCGCGCGCAAGCTCGCCATCACGCTGCCAGTCCTGCGTGAAGCGATGATGGGCGAAGTGCTGAATCTGATCGAAGTCGCGCGGATAGATCAGGATGAAGCCGAACGCGCGGCCAAAGAGCTCGTTCAGCGCTTTGGTTCGAAATACGGTCCAGTGGCTCAGCTCATGCTGGCCCGCATACAGGAAGTTGATCAGCGTGCCGTGCACGATGAAAGCCGGCACCGCCCAGGCGGTGCCCCAAGCCAACACGACCATCGTGCCCGACAGAGTCAGGGCGCACACATGACTGCCCAGCTGGATGAAGCCGCGCAGGTCGGATTTCACGGAAAGCTCTTTCAACCTGGGCTGCGCAATCATGTCGCGGCGGCCAAATACCTCATCCACGGCGCACCTCCCATCTCGGTCGACTGCAGCTCGCTTGAGGGATATTAACCGACCGCAACGCGGCACGCGAAGTTGCTAAGCTTTACGCGTGCACAACACGCGCTTTGCCCCAAGCCCGACGGGCTTTCTGCACCTGGGACACGCTTTTGCCGCAATCACGGCCTACGAGGCTGCGCAAGGCGGTGCCTTTCATCTGCGCATTGAAGACCTTGACCAGAGCCGCGCACGGCCCGAGTACGAAGTCGCGATCGAACAGGACCTGTCCTGGCTGGGACTGCGCTGGCAACGGCCCGTGCTGCGTCAGTCGACACGTCTCGCGGCCTACGGCCATGCGCTCGGTCAACTGAGGGATCTGGGACTGCTCTATCCGTGCTTCTGCACCCGGCGCGAAATCCAGGCAGAGATCGCCCGTGCATCCGAAGCGCCCCATGAGCCCGATCATGGTGTCTATCCGGGGACCTGCCGCAAGCTGCCTGCGGCAGAGCGCGAACGCGCCCTCGCTCGTGCCCAGCCGCACGTGATGCGCCTCGATGCCGCCAAGGCGGCAGCGACAGACTGCTGCGCTCACTTTTACCGAACTGGGGAAAGGACCGGCCGGCGAGCACGGTGCCATTCAGGTCGACGCCACGCTGCTCGGTGATGTCGTGCTGGCGCGCAAGGACATTGCCTGTGCCTATCATCTGGCGGTCGTAGTGGACGATGCGTTTCAAGGTATTAGCCTGGTAACGCGCGGAAACGATCTGTTCCCCGCCACCCACGTGCAGCGCCTGCTGCAGGCCCTGCTCGGCCTGCCGGTCCCGCTGTACGCGCATCATCGGCTGCTGCTCGATCCAGAGGGCAGAAAGTTTTCCAAGCGCAATCAGGCGGTCACGTTGCGCAGTGTTCGCGAACAAGGCATGGACGGTTCACAGATACGTCGCACGCTCGGACTAGATTAACTAGGCGCACGCCCAGCCCCGGAAGGGCTCGGCGTGCGGCCGATATGGCAGCGTCATCCGGATCCTACGATCTAAGCTCAAGATCTGCGGGTGGACGCAACGCGTATCGGCTTCACCACCGCGGGGCTCATCCCCGTTTAATTGCTCTCTGGGCAATGCGCTTCATACCGGCTTGGGCTGCGCCGAGAATGGCCTGACCATTGGGGCTGCCTAGACCTGAGCACGCATCCCAACCGACCGATGCCTCGAAATCGCCGTTGTTGCCTCGCGTAATGTCCCGCAGCGCTTGCGGGTGCTTGTACAGCTGTGGGGTCAAAAACCCTGCAACACCAGACACTGACTCGCTGATACGTGCGATGAGACCGGCCCATAGAGGCGCGACGGCGCTGGTACCGCCGATCACGGTATCGGTGCCGTCGATCCGTACGTCGTAGCCGGTCTCTGGATCGGCATTGCCAGCCACGTCAGGCACTCCGCGGCGCGGCAGTGCGATAGACTGACCACTGCTCGGCGTCGCCGTCGCGCCCGCCTGCCACGTGGGCGTTGCAAAGAAGGTACTGATGCCGCCGCCGCTGGCACCACCATTGGCGCCATCATTCCAGACCACCTCGCTGCTGATGCTGTTCTGTGCGGCGAGGAGACTCGTGCCACCGCAAGCGAGGGCGTAGGGGCTCGAAGCCGGAAAGTCCACGTGGTCGCTGCCATCGGCAACCCCATCCGAGGAACCGCTGTCACCGGAAGCGACACAGACCGTGATACCCATTGCCGCTGCAGCCTGGAAGGCATCATCCATGGTGGTCATCGCCTGAGCCGTCCATGTCGACTCGGCGCTGCCCCAACTGATCGACACTACCGATGGCCTATTGGTTGTGTCGTGTATGGCCGTCGTTACGGCATCGAGGAAACCCGCGTCTGTGTTGGGAGCGAAGTACACGGCGATATTTGCTGCCGGTGCGATCGCACCGGCGACCTCGATATCGAGCATCACTTCGCCATCCGGACCATTCGCATCGCCCGTAGGGGCATTTTGCCCGTGGTCCACCGAGACCGCCGACACCTTGGGAGCACTGACTTTGAGGCCGGCGAAGTACGCCTGCAGGTCGGCGGGCCGATATCCGCCACCGAGCTCGATGATGGCAACGCATTGTCCTTGACCAGTTCCTTCGGGGAAGCCGTCCTTGACCAGTTCCTTCGGGGAAGCCGTACAGCGTTGCGAGCTGTAGCGGCGTGTAGGAAANAGCCTTGGGCATTCCCCGCGCGCCTTTTTTGCCGCGGCTCGCTCGGGTACGTACCCTGAAGTGCGGCACGGCCTGTGGACGATTATCCAGGCCCAGTACCGCCTCGATGATGCCGATCAACTCCTTGGGCAGCTCAATGCTGCCCGTGCGGCCGCGGTATGTGCCGCCGGCATGCTCAAACTGCTGCAATTGAACGCCGAAAGCCCGGTTGAACTGTTCGACGGTCCCGGACAGCACCATCGTGCGGCGCGCCACATGCTGCTGTACCACCGCAAGCCCATTGTCGTCGGCGAAAGTTCGCACAGCGTTCAGATCCGCCGCACCGGCCCCGTGTTGGCGGGCAAAGTCTTCGCGGCTGAGATAGCCACTTGCACGCTGACCGGTGCCGAGTGCGACCACCCGTGATATGAGCGCCTCGCCGGCTCGGCGACGCACGATGACGCTGACTTCAAGCCGCTCCGCCGGGTCGGCCGGGGCGATCGCGCGAGCATCGCGCACGGCGATGCGTTCACTTCCCTTCAGCTTGGCTGTGGCCATGANAATAACCTCGATAGTAATAACGAACTTTGGCGCATGCAGATANTCAGCGGCTCGGTTCAAGGCGCGCTTCGTGCCCTGCGCATCGCCATGCAGCGCCTGAACCTCGGCTTTCGCGGCATAGATGCCGTGGCGCTGCTCTCCGGCGCGCAATGACTGATGAATGGGCTGGGATCTACATCCCAGATAGCGCTACTCCACGCGCGAGCCGGTACCGATTCCGCGTCGGCGTCCGACCATGTATCCCGCAGCAAACGGCAGGCCCAGAATTAGCAGTGTCAGCAAACTCAGCAGCAGCAGCGCCTCTCGAACCAGCTTGCGCAATTCGTGCCACGAGGTATCGACCGCACGCGCTGCGATTTGCGCTGCATCTTCCGAGATCCGTGCCCGTTCGGCGTCAACGGTGGCCGTGACACTTTCCCGTTCCGTGGCGATGTCTGCCGTCAGCGCCTCGCGTTCGACACGTAGCGTGCGCAGCATCTGCATCCAGGAGTTGTCCAGCCGATCCGACGATGCGAGCAGCGTGCCTCGCAGCTCCGCAATGGCCTCATGCACCAACGCCGGGCTCGTTTCCGCAAGCGTGGAGATCTTGGCCAGTTGCGCGTCGAGGTTGCGCAGCGCGGCTCGATAGGAAGCGGAGTCGATGCCCGCTCGATCGAGCGTACGCTCGGCTTGCCACAGACTCACGGCCGGAATCTCTTCGCTGTAAATGCGTATCCGGTCCGAGACGTCCCCCAGCGCCTGGGCTACGGTGCCGACGGCGCGCAGCGGCGCCCTATCGTTTTCCTCGGTCGACCACGTCGACATTATCGAGGTTCGTAAACAATCGGGACCCTCGAGTGGGTACCGGAAAGCATAGCGGGAGACGAAGGCCTGGTAGCGCGCATAGTCATTGCCGGTCACCTCCCGAGCGAGCACATCGGCTACATCCGCGAGCTGTGTGGCACCGGTGTTCACATCTGACTGCGCGTTGCCGAGCAGCGCCGTTCCCGGGCCGGACACCAGATAATCCCGAAGCTGTATGGCAAACGCCCAAGTGTCGAGCAGGCTACCGATCGGCGACAGCCCGGTTGCAGCCCGCGTGCTTTCGGTGACGATGCCAAGCTTCAGGCGCAGCGCCTGCGATCGGATCGCCGGGTCCGCATCGGTTCGCATCGACTCATCGATCAAGTGAGTCATGGTGCTCGAGAAATGCGCCGCATAATCGCGCGTCAGGAGGCGAGCTTCCTGCTCACGCGCAGTCAGTGGAGTTTCAGGAGACTTGATCGTGATCAAAGAGCAGCCCGTCAACACAAGCAATGTCGCCAACGAGGCCATGCCCCGCGGCGCTGCACGAACCAGGTGCCCCATAGACAAAGCGCGATACCTGTTCACATTCAGATTCTGCGCAGTCCCGTGACTAATCGCGACGCCGTTACCAGCGGAAATCACCTTATCACAGCTCCCTGTAGCGGGCGGTCCGCGATACGAAGAACAGAAAATCCCTGAAGATCAGCGAGTTAAAAAGGCCAGCGGTCGCGCAGGCGATAATACGCAATTGCAGCCGGGAGAAACCATGGTTTCCCCGTGTAGAACGGGCGCGTCTGAAACGCCAAACCGTCGAGCGCGGTGTGTCCTTCGGGCTTTCCCAAGAGCTGTTGCGCCAGGCGCGTCCCGAAATAGGGAGCTAGCGAAACGCCCGAGCCGCAGTAACCCATACAGTAATGCATGCCGTCGGCTTGGCGGCCGAGGTGAGGCAACGCATCGAAGGTGTATGCGATGAAGCCGCCCCAACTGCGGCTGATCCGGATCGGCGCGAGCTGTGGAAAGATTCTCGTCATCTGGCGATGCAGCCGGCGCGCACTTATCTTGGGGTCTGTTTCCTTGGCCGCAACCCTGCCGCCAAACAGCAGCCGCTGTCGATCTTCGGACAAGCGGTAGTAGAAGATGACTTTTCGCGTATCGCTGACCGCGCGATTTTTCGGGATTAGCTGTTTGGCGAGGTCAGCCGGCAAGGGCTCGGTCGCTATGATGTAGCTTCCGATCGGGATAATGCGTCGACGCAGCGATGGTGTTACAGGGGTCGTATAGCCATTGGTCGCAACGATCACTTCGCGAGCGCGCATGACGCCACGCGATGTCCGGAGCCGGAATCCGGTGGCGTCCCGGTCGATCACCGTCACGGCACAGTGCGTTATGAGCGAAGCGCCGGCTTCCTGAGCCTTCTGTACCAGCCCGCGATGAAACTTTCCGGGATGAAGCAATGCGTGAGCTGCATAGACCAGACCGCCGCAGTATAGATCGGTTCCGATTTCGTCTCGCAGCTCGGCACGCGGCACGACGTGGGCGTCGATCTCCAGACCCTTGGGCTGGTTTTCAGCTTCTCGCACCAGAGCGTGGTACGCCGACGGCGTATGCGCCGCGTGCAGACGTCCGGTTCTGGCAAAATCACAGTCGATGCCCTCGCGCTCGATGAAGTGGCCGATCCACGCCAGCGCATTCAGCCCTTCGCTGCGTATCCGAAAAGCAACCTGCGCGCCATGACGCCTGCGCAACTCGGCGAACGAGGGCTTGATCGAGGAGCTGACCTGACCGCCATTGCGCGTCGAGCAGCCCCAACCGGCATCCTCGGCATCCATCAACGCGACCATGCGCCCGTTTCGGGCCAGCTCGATTGCCGCCGCGAGGCCAGTGAATCCGCCGCCGACGATCGCGACATCGCACTGATCCGGGAGCGGTGCCGGCGCGAGCACAGGCCGTGGTGCCGCTGTCCACCAATAAGGTTCAGCCTTGTAGTCCGGCGCCCAGATGGAGTCTCTCATGCTGCCTTCCCGCGGCGGCAGACGCCGCGCCCCTGCATCTTACTTATAATGAGATTCTACAGTCGACCCATTGAGGCAGGTATGGATCTCGGGATACGCGGTCGCAAGGCGATCGTTTGCGCATCGAGTCAAGGTCTGGGTAAAGGCTGCGCTCAAGCGCTCGCTGATGCGGGCGTTGCTCTGGTGATCAACGGGCGCAATCGGCAACAATTGGATAAAACAGCGGACGAAATCCGGCGCGCGAGCGGCGTCGAGGTGACGCCCGTTGTCGCGGATGTATCGACGCGGGAAGGTCAGGTCGCGCTACTGGCAGCTTGCCCGGCACCGGACATCCTGGTCAACAACAACGGCGGTCCCCCATATCGCGATTTTCGCGAATTGGACCGACAGGCGATGCTGACCGGCCTCACAATGAATATGGTGACGCCGATAGAGCTCATTCAAAAGGTCATCGACGGCATGGCGGCGCGCAACTTCGGCAGAATCGTCAATGTGACTTCCATCAGCGTCAAAATGCCGTTATCGGGGCTTGATCTGTCGAGTGGAGCACGCGCTGGACTGACGGCCTTTGTGGCCGGCATCGCCCGCAGCGTGGCCGCTCAGAACGTGACTATCAACAACATGCTGCCGGGAAGCTTCGATACGGCTCGCTTGCGGGACGGCTTCAGCGCGGCGGCGAAGCGCTCGGTTGCTTTGGAATCCGAGATCGCAGAACGTGAGCGCGAGGCGATCCCGGCGCAGCGCTTCGGGACGCCGGCGGAATTCGGGCAGACCTGCGCTTTCCTGTGCAGCGTTCATGCCGGGTATATCACCGGCCAGAACATCGTGCTGGATGGCGGCGCGTATCCAGCAGCCTTTTAGCCGTCGCAACGCGAGCGCTCAGCGAGCACCCGAGGGCGACTGCGAGGGCATGAACGCCGCGGCGTCTGCCGGCGATGCAGTCTCCTTCGGCGGCTCGAAGCGGATGGTTTGCAGAAATTCGCTGCGGCGACTGAGTTCTTTGAGTCCGGCCGGGAATCCGTTTGACTTGAGCACAAAAGCCAGTATGTCGGCGTATTGATCGCGGCTGAGGCCACCCGCATTGTTCAGCGGCATGGTCGTGCGAGTGCGGTCGAACAGGTCCCCGAGCGTCAGCCCATTGAAATCCGATACGAATAGCGCGCCCACCAGTGCGGGAGCCTCGCCAAGCCCTCCAAGGCTGGGCCCATGACACGGCGCGCAGTACAGGGCGAAAGCTTCCGATCCTCGATTCGACTGCGCGTCCGTGTAGACGCCATCCACCACAGAGCTCGTAGTCTCCTGGGCATGCACTGCTCGATCGTTCAGGCACAGCAGCCCGGCCATTCCCCAAGCGGGTGCGAGCCACGCCAGGCGATCACGCATCTCGTTGAACCAGGAAAAGACCGCTGAGCCGACGATTCGGCTCAGCCCATTTCCTTGATCTTGTCGACCCCCTTGCTCAATGCCACCTTTTGCGCATCGGTGACGTCGACAAACGGCGGGCGCTGGTAAGTCTGCGGGCCTCCCATCTGAAGACTCAGGGCATACTTCATCGGGCCGTAGCCCTCGACGCCTGTCTGCAGATCCTTCATGACCTTGGTCATTGCACGATATTTATCGTACGCAGCGTGATAGTCCNTGCCGGCGCGGAAAGCGGCAAATACATCGGCGAGCGCTCGAGTGTAGACGTTGCCGTCCATGCATATTGCCCCCATCCNGTGCTCGAGCGCGTATTCCAGGTTGTTTTCCGTCCCCGTTCGCATGTTGAGATCCGGAAAGTTCTTGACAAAATCGGCGTACTCGTCAGCCGGCCCATTGGAGTCCTTGATGCCGGCAAGATTGGGATAGTGCTCCAGACTGTGCAGCAGCTCGTGACTGATGGGAACTCCGCTGGTTCCAGGGATGTGATACAGATTGATGGCTATCCGGACCTGATCGAACAGCATCGAATAGTAGCGCACCAAGCCGTCAGTCGGCGGCTTCTTGTAGTAGAAGGGCGGCACGACCAGCAGGCCATCAGCGCCGTTGGCTTCGGCATGCCTGGCAAGCTCGAGCGTCTCGGGAAAATTTGATGTGCCCGGCCCAACAATGATATTCATGCCGAGCTTATCCTTGAGCGCGACCTCGGCAATCTGCTTGCGCTCCGCCACCGAGAATGACGGGAACTCGCCCGTCGTACCCAGCACGACGATACCGTCGGCGCCGTTGTGCTTGAACCAGGCGAGGACGTCCCTGAATGCTCCGGGATCGAATTTGAGATTCTTGTCGCACGGCGTGACGCTGGCCACCCAGAACAGGGTTTTCGACGAGCTGCCGAGAGCGCGTTGCGTTGTCGCGAGCGCCGACTTCGAAACCATCACCGTCGCAGCCGCAGCGCCCATCATGCCCATCGCGTCTCTTCGTGTCGTTTCCATGGAAAATCTCCGGAGCGAGGTCGCATAAGTTCAAGGTCGGTGCTTTACGTACTTTACAACATCGCGCGGACCGACCTCGGCGCTGTAGACATTACCATGGCTGTCCACAGTGATGCCTTCGCCGCCGCTGGTGCTTTGGTTTTCCTGATCGGGCTCCGGATCCGGGACAAAGGCGGTGACCCTACCGTCCTTAGCGCCGCCGATGCGGATGCCACGCTTCCAGCCGGGATGGTGTCCATAGCCTTCCGCATTGCGCGACTCGGAATCAGTGACATACAGTATGTCGTGCCGATCGATGAATGCGCCGCTGGGTCTGCCGAACTGCGTCCAAATCGCCAGCAGTCTGCCATCCTGATCGAATATCTGGATGCGATTATTGCCGCGATCCCCGACGAACAAGCGGCCTTGCGAATCCATCGCCAGCGTGTGTGGCATCTCGAATTGGCCCGGACCGCTGCCGTGTCCGCCCCACTGTTTAATGAATTTTCCGTTCTTATCGAACTTAACCACACGAGCGTTGCCCTGCCCCGGTTCATGGCCATCAGCGACGAAAATATCGCCATCTGGGGCTACCAACACGGCATTTGGCTCGTGAAAAGTGTCTGGCCCATCACCGGATATGCCCGGCTTGCCCAAGGTACGCAGGAGCTTGCCGGAATGATCGAACTCCAGCACATCGTCGCCCTTGCCGTTGCCCACATGGCCGTCGGTCACCCAGATATGATCGGCGCGATCGATGAACAAGCCGTGCGGGAACAGCATCAGGCCGCCACCGAATGCCTTGATGAAATGGCCGTTCGCATCGAACTCCATGATCGGATCGATGCTGCTATTAGCGCAGCTATTGGCACTGCAACGTTCGGCGATCCAGATATGGCCCGCACGATCCACCGCCACGGCGCTCGTGGAGCCCATGCTCCGACCGGCCGGCATTTTGAAAAAATTATCTATCCGCTGATATGGATTAGTCAGCGAAGCGGACGTATCCGTTGCCTGTGCGGACGCCGCACTGCAAAAACAACATGGCAGCCCCACTCCGGTCCATACGGATGCAATCAGAACGGCCAGTTTGACCAGTAGGCGGCTGGGCGACCCGGAGCCGATCGACATCGCGGTACTCCCGACTCCTAGTCCTTCGCCGGCAGCGAGTAACAGATATATTCCCCCGAATAGTTGCCGCCACTGACGGCCACGATGATGTATTGCCTGCTGTTGCGCATGAAAGTCATGGGCGAGCCGCTCTGCTGCGCCGGCATCCATACCGCGCCGACTTCCTTACCGGTTTGCTGATCATAAGCGCGCAGCATGGCCCCGCGCGGATGCTCCGCCGTAGTCGTTACCATACCGTCCCCGGCAATGACCAGACTTTTGGTCACCAATGTTCCGATGTTGAATCCGGTCTGTCCGGTGCGGGGGATATCCATGCCCTTCAGTGCGGGATTATTGCGCACATAGTCTGGCGTTTCGCCGTGCGGGACCTGCCACTTAATTTCGCCGGTATCCATGTCGATTGCGCTGATAGTGCTGTAAGGAGGCTTGATGATTGACATACCGTTGACGTTGAGCGGCCGAAAGCCCTCGTCGCCGTCGGCGCCAGCAGCGGGCGGTTTCCAGGTCGAGAGCGGCGCATCGGCGCCTTGGTTAGTGCCGGCCGCATTGATCATTGTGACCTTTTTGCCAGCGGTGCCGACTACGTAGCGCAAATCTGACAGGCCTGGCGGCGGCGGTACCAGACCAATCGACGCGAAACACGAATTGCAGGCGTAGACATAGACCGTATGGTTTTCCGGGTTGAAGGAACCGCCCGGCCAGTTCGTGCCGCCATTGGCCGGACCGAGCATCAGTGTGGCGAGCGGTCCGGGTTGCTTACTCACGACCGGGGGTGTGTAAATCGGCCCGAGCCGATAATTCTTCACGAGTTCCAGTGCCTGCTGATGCATCGCGGGCGTGAAGTCGATCAGCACATCGGTCGTAACTCCAGTACGCGCGTAGGCTGCAGGTTTGGTCGGTATAGGCTGAGTCGGCGCATACCATTCGCCGGGAACATCGCCCTTCGGCGCTGGACGTTCGACGATTGGCCAAACCGGCTTCCCCGTCATGCGGTCGAATACAAAGAGGTAGCCCTGCTTGGTCGGTTCGGCGACCGCCTTGATCGGTTTGCCGTTGACGGTGATGTCGATCAGCAGTGGCGCGGACGAGAGGTCGTAGTCCCAGATCTCATGATGGATAGTCTGGAAATACCATTTCATCTTGCCGGTCTTGAGATCGACAGCGACCAGGCTGTTGCCGTAAAGCCCATTGCCGGGGCGAGAACCGCCGTAGAAATCGGAGGTCGGAGACTCAACCGGCAAATAGGCGAGACCGGATGCCGGGTCGGCGGTGATTTCAGTCCATATACCGGTATTGCCGGTGTACTCCGCCGATGTGTTGAGCCAGGTGTCGTAGCCGGGTTCGCCTTTCTGCGGGATGGTATGAAATTCCCAGACTTTTTTGCCTGTGCGAACGTCATATGCTCGCGCCGAACCTTTGTTGTTGCGATAGCTGACGGGCGTGAAGCCCTCGCGGAACGCCGAACCTACCAGCACCAGATCGCCCGCCACCGTCGGCGCCGATTGCCAGCCGATCTCACCGGTGGTCAGATCCGGCTCGATTTTCTGATCGTCGTCCTGCTTGAGGTCGACGGCGCCATGATCGCCGAAGGAACTAATCCTCTGTCCCGTTTTGGCGTCGAGCGCAATCAGGAAGTAGCCCGGCGTCACATACAGGATGCGCGTCTCGTTACCGTCGCTCCAATATGAAAGGCCGCGGCCCGACAGTTGTCGCGGCGCCGCCGCGCCACGCGCACCTTCGTGCTCGCCATGCACCCAGAGCAGCTCGCCCGTCACCGCATCGAGCGCAATCACCCCGCGCCGTGAACCGGCGGTTGCATAGACTACGCCACCGATTTCGAGCGGCGTGCCCTCCAGCTTGAATTCCGGACGGTTGCCGATGTGATCGGTCTTGAAGCGCCAGACAATTTCGAGATCATTGAAATTGGAAGCGTTGATCTGGTCGAGAGGCTTGTATTTGCTGCCATCCCAATTGCCCATGTAAGTGGGCCAGTCCACAGTGCCGGAATCGCTTTGTGCTGCCGCGATGGAGGCCGCGAGCGCCAAGAACGCCAGAGCCGATCCAAACGCCAGTTTGCCGATGTGCGCCGTCATGCTCTACGACCTTTGCTATCGGATACCAAAATGAAGCCCCGGCGGACCGGCGCGCTCCGAGGAGAAAATTGAATGTGTGCAGCTATCGCCACATGGGCGATGCACAAACCTACCATGGTGTGTACGGCCCCTCCGGAAGCCTGCTCTTTGGCAGATCTTCCATGCGATATTCGCAGAGAATCAAGCAATATCTCGCGCATACGAGTCTCGGTGATCCCAATAGCGCTGTCAAACTCGGACGGCGATGACCCAGTCAGCTCTTCAAAGTACCATTTGCAAGATCGGCCCGCGTCAGCGGACCGAATGATCGTGCCGATGATCTGGGTTTATGACCCGGGTGCGGCACATCTGCGCGCCGTCGCGCGGCATCGACATAAACGAGCTGCGTTGCGGAACGGACTGCAGATTGATGGAACTTCTGCAAATCGCTCGGTAAGCGCATTCAGTGAACCGCAGGTCTTTTCGCGTGTTCGCGTTCGACTCGCCGCGCCTCGATTTTTAGTTCAGGGGCGTCTGCCAGCAAACAATAGGATGGGCACAGAGCCCGCCAATCTGCGAAGTTCACATAATCTTGCGCTGACGCATTATAACTTATTGATATTCTTATCATATACTCATATTCATCGATATGCTGCTCAAAAGCCAAAGGCGCTTGCAATGCCCGAGACCGCTCTGTCCAAGTCACGTAATTCATCTGATGACGACATCGTCTCCGAGCAATTGGACCCCCGCTCTCGCTGTTGGCCCGTACCGACTTCAACTTTCACGACCTCGAGCGCTCCGCTGCCCTGATCATCCAGCGCTGGATCGGCAAGCACTCAGTAAGCGAACCGTCCGAGCGGGGGGCACGGCGACAATGAGTATTGGGGACGTGTCTGCGGCGCTTCTACGAGTGTGAACCGCTAGTCATCAATGCCGAGCGTCCAGCGCATTACGGCAGCCTTCTGAACGTCGATTCATCGGAAGAAATCATGGTCGATTGATGCGCCGGGGTCTTGTCGTTACGGTGTTGCAATAAGGGAAGACAGCGTGGATATACAATCGATCACCTCATTGCTGATCAGTATGGTCGTGGCGTGGACGGTCTACCGCCGTCTGCGACGCACTATCGGCCGTCAGTTGGTCCAAACC
>JGI12269J14319_10002359_pt1 | contig 18360 bp, 13 predicted proteins | sample PeaSoiSIISIP2007_FD_14319 | JGI IMG/M metagenome (IMG submission 14319) | reverse complement strand
TCCCTGCAAATTACTTGCGGCAGGCGGTAACGCCGCTCTGCGACGATTCGGTGGGACTTGTGACTTGCCTTTACCGCGGCGTCGCCGGCCCGACGCTTGGTTCGCGCCTCGAAGCCTTGGGCATCAGCACTGATTTTGCGGCGGGCGTGCTGAGCGCGAGGTTTCTTGAAAAAGGAATGCGCTTCGGATTGGGGTCAACGCTGGCTTTTCGCCGCCGCGATCTCGAAGCCGTCGGTGGCTTCGAAATCCTGCTGGACTATCTGGCCGACGACTATGAACTCGGCCGGCGCATCGCAGGGACGGGAAAGAAAGTTGAACTGAGCACTGTCACCGTCAACACATTTCTGCCGGCCTACACGTTGCGGCAGTTTTTCCAGCATCAACTGCGTTGGTCGCGAACTATTCGAGATGCGCGCCGCTGGGGATACGCTGGACTGCTGTTTACCTTCGGCCTACCTTGGGCATTACTGACGCTGCTGGCGGCTTGGGGCGCTGCTTGGGCGTGGGGACTTTTCACGCTGACGTTGGCTTTACGGCTGTCCGTTGGGTTGGTCGCTGGGGAGGCCGTACTTCACGATCGTCAAGTGCCCGGCAACATTCTCCTGCTGCCGCTGCGGGACCTGATTGCGCCGCTGGTGTGGGCGGCAGGTTCCATGGGCAACCGCATCCACTGGCGCGGCGATGTCTTCGATTTGAAAGACGGACGGCTGACTCGCGCTAAGCTGCCGGCTGATTAGAAAAAATGATCTTGCCACCACGGCGAGCGACTTCATATCTGGTCAATCCGCGCAACGCCGGCGGATCATCTTCTTCGGCCCACAAGAAAATGCGGTGCGGACCATTCCACATCTCTACAAACGAAGCCTGCGTCTCGAAAACCCGTGGCGCCCCTGGAAATTGAGTGCCGTACCACATGTTTCCGCCGGGCGATCGCAAACTGTGCAACGGGATTCCGGTGTAGAAATTCAGCGAGGATGCATTTTCATACAGCCCTATTACCACGATCTGGTCGCCCGGCCGGTACTGCTCGCGAATGGCCAGCGCCAGGTCTTTCGAGGAAAGAATGGGCGAGAAAATGCCGAAGGCAATGCGCACGCACGCCAGCAAGACCACCATCATTGCCACCAGCGCGACGTTCCCCGCCCCGGCGCGGCCACGGCGGCGCAGAATCCAGTTGGCGAACGTTCCCAACAGAAAGGCGAGCGAGAAGCCGAAGAGCGGCACGCGGAATGCCCCCATCGCTTGCGGGGTTAAATCCAGAAAATGCCCGAAGGAGAGCGCGTAGTCCTGGGGATGTTTCCGTAGCAGGTCTGAGAGGTCGGCGCCGGGAGCGGGCGGCTTGGAGAAAACGAGCAAGGCAAAGCCAACCGCCGCGATGAGGACGCCGGTAACCAGCAAGATGGCCGACGAAATTCGTCCGTCGCTTCGTTCGCGGCTGTCAGCCGGAGAAGTTCTCTCCCGTTGCAGCCATCCGCCTACCAGCAGTGCCATCCCGGGGATGGCGGGAATCGTGTAGTATTCCTGCCTTGTGGAGAGGCTGAAGAAGCCCACGATTACGACGTTCCACAAGAAGAACATCAAGTAGGCACGCTGGCGCCGGGACATCTGCGAGCGGAACTCGCGCCAGCGCCGCGGCACTTCCTGGAGCGACTGGGGAAGAAAAACGGTCCAGGGAATCAGCCACAAAACCAGCAACACCCAGAACAGCAGCAGCGGAACCGTGTCGTAGTCGCGCGGCATGCGACGGTTGAGGAAACGCAGAATGTGCTCGTTGACGAAGTAAAACCAGAGGAACCCGCGCACCTGCCCCTGCGCCGGATTTCGCAGCGCCGCCAGAATGTGCCAGGGCGCGGCGATGGCGAAGAATACCAGCGCGCTCGAAATCAGACGCAGTTTGAAGAAGTGGCGCAAATTTCCCGTCAGCAACAGATAAAGCCCGATGGCTCCCGCCGGAAACACGAGTCCGATCAATCCTTTGGTAAGGACGTTGAGCGCGCACACGGCAGCGAGGCCCCAGCAGGTCCAGCGTTCCGGCTTGGGTTGCCCGAGTGATACTAAAAAAAGCCAGAATGTCAGCGTCAACCAAAGGCCCACGGCCACGTCCGGAATCAGGAAGCGGGTAAAGAGAAACGGTCCAAGGGCGGTCGCCAGCACCAGCGCGGAATCGAATCCGCCTTCGCCGCCCAAGGCCCAGCGTCCCAAACCGTACGTGGAAAGGATCATCCCCAGCACGCCCAGCACCAGGGGAAGGCGGGTGCTCCACTCGGTGACGCCGAAGAGCGTGTAACTGGTAGCTACGCCCCAATACATGAGCGGAGCTTTTTCCAGATAGCGGATGCCGTTGACGTAGAGCGTCACCCAGTCGTGGCGCTGCACCATTTCCTTCGCCGCCTCAGCATGCACCGTGTCAGCATCGTCGAGCAAGGCGGGGCGGGAGAGTCCGGCCATATAAATGACCGCCCACAAGGCAATCAACGCCAGCACGCAAATCCGCCAATCGGAGAAAAATTCATTTGGGCGAGTTATTGTCGGGGGGATCGCGCTCTCAATTGCCTGCTTTTCGATATTGGTTGCGGCGCCAGAATTCATCGCGGAATTCTTCATTATACGAGAGTCAGAATGTCTTCAGTCCGCGGCAACCCCGCGAGCGACGCGGGCGCCGGCTACTTCGCGGTAAATCTCGAGAATTCGCGACACGGAAGCAGTCCAGGAGAAGCGCTGCGCTTGTTCATAGCCACGCTGCTTCATCTGCGCGCGCATTACCGGATCGAGCAGCGCGCGTTGCATGCCGCGCTGGATCTCAAACACGTTCTCCGGATTCACCAGCATGGCCGCGTTCCCGGTAACTTCGGGCAGGCTCGAAGTGTTCGAAGCGACTACCGGAGTGCCGTGGGCCATGGCTTCGAGCGGAGGCAATCCAAATCCTTCGTAGAGCGATGGAAACACGAAAATCTTTGCTACGTCATAAAAAATGCGCAGCACCTCGATGGGCACGAATCCGAGGAAACGCACGTCGTTCTGCACTCCGCTGCTCACCACGGTGCGCCGCAGCCGGGGATGGCTGGAAAGATCGTCGCCGATAATGATGAGCTTCAGATCCGGGAACTGCTGCTCTTTCTGAAGCTCGCTCTTCAACGCCGAAAACGCTTCGATGATACGCACCACATTCTTGTGCGGACGGATCGCACCCGCATACAGGATGAACGGATAGTTCACCAGGTAGCGCTGGGCAATGAGTTCGCGATCTGCTTGAGTGGCATGGCCGCGCAGAAAGCGCTCGTCAATCGCGTTGTATACGACTTCGATGCGGGCATCGGGGACGGCCAGCAGCTTTTCGATTTCGTTCTTGGTAAACTGCGATACCGCGATCACGCGCGCGGCACGGCGCAGCACGCGCCGCGTCAAGTAAAAATGAAGGCTGCGGCGCAAACTGGAAGAGTCGCGCGTTCCATACATGTGCTCCAGCAGGTCATGCACGGTCAGAACATAGGGACAACTCAATCCGCGGGGAATCCAGTAGAGGTGGGGAACGTGAACCACGTCGCAGTCGAGGCGCCGCACAATCGCGCGAAAATCGAGATTCCCTTTCAGGGCGTCATCGCGGCCGGAAAGAGGGACAGCGTGGAAATTGGGCGGCAGCGGCCCGCATTCCGCCACCTTGTCCGGCGATCCGATAAGGAAGTACTTGCTGTCGCGGTCGAGGCGCGCAAGGGTGCGGACTACGTTGCGGATGTAGGTGCCAACTCCGAATTCCGTCATGCGACGGATGTCGATGGCTACTTTCACAAATGGAATTTAACCACAGAGGGCACGGGGAGCACAGGGAATTCCCTTAATTGGCGAGTGCGCTTGTCGCATAGGGGTCCTTCGACTCCGCAATTCCGTTCGCTTCGCGAACGGAATTGCTGCGCTCAGGATGACAACTTGTTAGGGATTAAGCCCTGACTTCGGCTCGCGCGCGCCGCTCGGCGTACAGCGGGAACGCCTCGGCTAGGCCCAGCACTTGCTTGCGGATTTTCGCCAGGACGGCGGAGTCGGTCCGATGATCGAGGGCTTCCGAGATCCAGTGCGAGATCTGGCGCATCTCCGCTTCTTTCATGCCGCGCGTGGTCATGGCGGGACTACCAACGCGAATGCCACTTGGCTTCATTGGCGGATTCGTATCGAACGGAATGGCATTCTTGTTAACCGTGATGCCGGCCTCGCCGAGAGCTTTCTCCGCGTCGCTGCCCAACATGCCCTTCGCGAACACGTCCACCAGCATAACGTGTGTGTCCGTCCCACCGGAGACGATGCGATAGCCGTCGGCGGCCAGCGTGTCGGCCATCACTTTGGCATTGGCCACGATCTGGCGAGCGTAGTCGCGGAAATTTGGCTGCGATGCTTCGAGGAAGCACACCGCCTTGGCGGCGATGATGTGCACCAGCGGGCCTCCCTGCATTCCGGGGAAGACGGTCTTATCGATGGGCGCGGCAAATTCCTGCTTGCTCAGGATCATGCCCGCGCGCGGCCCGCGCAGCGTCTTGTGCGTGGTGGAAGTCACGATGTGCGCGTGCGGTACCGGCGAAGGGTGCGCGCCGCCGGCTACCAGTCCGGCGAAGTGCGCCATATCGACCAGATAGAGGGCGCCGACTTTGTCCGCAATCTGGCGCATGCGGGCGAAATCGATGATCCGCGGATAGGCGCTGCCTCCGCCGATGATCAGCTTCGGATGCTCGGCGGTGGCGAGCTTTTCCAGTTCGTCGTAATCAATCGTCTCGGTCTCTTTGGTCACGCCGTAGGGGACAATCTTGTAGGTTTTGCCCGAGAAATTCAGGGGATGCCCGTGGGTGAGGTGCCCGCCATGGGCCAGATTCAAACCGAGAATTGTGTCGCCGGGTTGGAGGACAGCCGCGTAGGCAGATTGATTGGCCTGCGATCCCGAATGCGGCTGCACGTTGGCATGTTCCGCGCCAAAAAGTTGCTTGGCGCGATCCCGCGCCAGATTTTCGACGACGTCGGTAAACTCGCATCCGCCGTAATAGCGTTTGCCGGGGTAGCCTTCCGCATACTTGTTGGTGAATACGGACCCGGCGGCTTCGAGTACAGCCTCGCTGACAAAGTTCTCAGAAGCGATCAACTCCAGCCCTTCATGCTGGCGGCGAACCTCGTTGTCGATGGCGTTTGAAATCTCGGGATCAACTTCATAGAGCGGGCGGGACATCGCGGAATTTTTCATGGTTGGATACCGAAGGCTATTTTACTGCGGCACGGACGCTCCTGTCCGCGAGGGGACGGTGAACAGAGCAAAACGAGGCGCTACACTACAACTCCCGCAGGTACATAAAATCCGCCAGGTCATTGGAGTTGGATGCTTCCACGGATTCCCGGTCGACATTTTCAGGTTGAGGTCCGCTTGTCGGGCTGGCAGCCAGAGCGCTGTCATTCTCCGGGAGAAACCGCTTGAGCCTCTCCAAGGCTTCGAGGTCCTTACGGTGCTCCTCGCGCATATAGTGTTCGATTTTCGCAAGCTCTTGAGCACTTAGCATGGCCATCCTTCTGGCTGGGGGAGCCGGTCAACAGGAAATGCTAGCACCAAGATCACCGGCGAGGAGGTGCGGGGGTCACACAAGGATGTGATGGCAACCACAACTAAAGGTGAGAAGTCTTTGATCTAATACACGGACGGAAGGAAATAAACGTCATGAGTCTTAGTCAGCTTGCCCGCTCGATCCGGGAATCGGCAACTCTCAAGCTGAATGAAACTGCGGCTCTGCTGCGCGATAAAGGAGAGCCCATCATTCACCTGGGAGGAGGCGAACCCAAGAGCAAGGCCCCCATGGATGCCGTGATCAACTGCGCGGCGCTGCTGAACACCGGAGAAATCCGCTACACGGCACCCGACGGGATTCCTGCACTGAAGAAAGCCATCATTCGCTATACGGAAGAGCACTACAAGAAGATTGTATCGGCGCACAACGTGATTGCTTCGGGGGGCGCCAAGCAGTCGCTGATGGTGCTGCTGCACGCCATCCTGGATCCGAAGGAAGAAGTGATTTTTCCGGCTCCCTACTGGGTGAGCTATCCGGAGATGGTGAAGCTCGCGGGCGGTGTTCCGGTGGCGGTCACGGCCGAGGACGGGACTTTTTTCCCAACCGTCAAGGAAATGGCGGACGCGTGCGGCTCCTACACCAAGGCCATCATTCTGAACAGCCCAAATAACCCTTCGGGCGCCATGTACTCGAAGGATTTTGTCAGGGAGATGGTCGAGTTTTGCGAGAAGCGGAGCCTTTATCTGATTCTGGACGACATTTACAACCGGCTGGTGTTCGACGGCAAGAGCGCGCCCATCGGCTACGACTTTATGAAAGCGCCGCTCGAGCAATCGAAGGTGGTGGTGATCAACGGGGTATCGAAGATGTATGCCATGACCGGTTTCCGCATCGGTTGGGCGATCGCGAATCAGCCGCTGATCGAGGCCATGGCGACCATCCAGTCGCAACAGACTTCCGGGCCATCTTCTCCCGGGCAGTGGGCAGCCGTGGGGGCGCTGAACGGCGTGCAATCGTCGATCGACAGCCTGCGGGTCACACTGGAGAACAACCGGAACGTGATGATGGAGCGCTTGCACGCTTTCGACGGCGTCAAAGTTCACAAACCGGAAGGCACGTTTTATTGCTTCCCGGACTTCAGCGCATATATGAAGGATTCGCAGAAGCTCTCCAACTTCCTGCTGGAGAAAGTGCGGGTGGTGACGGTGCCGGGCAAGGAATTCGGCTTCGAGGGGCATCTGAGGCTGAGTTACTGCGGCACGATTCGCGATGTCACCGAGGGACTGGATCGCATCAAGTGGGCGCTGGATCCGAATTCCTCCAACGAACTCTACCTCGGCGACCGCAAGCTGGTGAGGGATTGGCAATGAATATCTACCTCGACGTGCAATCTCCCGCGGTAAAAGAGGCAGGGAAGCTGGCCAGCGCCTACGGCCTCGCCAACCATGGACTGGTGAATCTGCGGCGGGCCTACTGGAATTTGCCGACGCCGGCGCTCTATGAGGAGAGCATTTTCCGTTCCGAGGGCAGTCTTTCGCACCTGGGACCGCTGGTAGTGGACACCGGCAAACACACGGCGCGCGCCGCGGCCGACAAATTTGTGGTGCGCGAGCAATCCACGGAGGAGAAAATCTGGTGGGGCCAGTACAACCGGCCGGTCACCAGCGAGAATTTCAGCGCGCTGCTGGCGCGCCTGCAGGGCTACCTGCAGGGGCGCGATGTCTTCGTGCAGGACTGCTTCGCGGGCGCCGACCCGGAGTACAGCTTGCCCATACGGATCATCACGCAAAAGGCGTGGCACAGTCTGTTTGCGCGCACCATGTTCCTGAAGATTCGGGGTGAGGATGCACTGCGACATCACATGCCGGAATTTACCGTGATCGCGGCGCCGGGGTTTCAAGCCTCGCCCATGGTGGATGGCACACGTACGGAAACATTTATCCTTATCAATTTCCGGGAACGGTTGGCCATTATCGGCGGCACAAGCTATGCCGGGGAAATCAAGAAGACGATCTTTACGGTGCTGAATTTCCTGTTGCCGCTGCAGGGTGTGCTCTCGATGCACTGCTCGGCGAACGTCGGCGCCAGCGGCGATGTTGCAATTTTCTTCGGGCTTTCTGGGACTGGCAAGACGACGCTTTCCGCCGACCCCAAACGGCACCTGATCGGCGACGACGAGCATGGCTGGAGCGACAACGGAGTGTTCAACTTCGAAGACGGCTGCTATGCCAAGGTGATCCGCCTGTCGGCCGACGCCGAACCGCAGATTTATGCATGCACGCGGCAGTTTGGAACCGTGCTGGAAAACGTCACCTTCGATAACGTCTCGCGGCATCTGGATTTGAACGACGACACGGTGACGGAGAACACGCGGGCTGCTTATCCGCTTTCTTATATTGCCAATCACCTGCCGGAGAAGCGCGCCGGGCATCCGCAGAACGTCATCTTTCTTACCTGCGATGCCTCGGGCGTGATGCCGCCCATTTCCAGGCTCAGCCCGGATCAGGCGATCTACCATTTCATTTCGGGCTACACCAGCAAGATTGCCGGCACGGAGATCGGGCTTGGGGTGGAACCCGAGATGACCTTCAGCACGTGCTTCGGCGGCCCGTTCATGGTGCATCATCCCCTGGCCTACGCGGAACTTCTGAAGCAGAAGATTCAAAAGCACGGCGCCCACGTGTGGCTGGTGAACACGGGCTGGACGGGCGGACCGTTTGGCGTGGGCAAGCGCATCAGCATCCGTTACACGCGCGCGCTGCTGAATGCGGCGCTCAGCGGATCACTGCTCAAGGTGGAGTACAAGAAAGATCCGGTCTTTGGCTTCGATGTGCCGGTCGAATGCGAAGGAGTGCCGGCGCAGATCCTGGATCCAGCGAACACGTGGCCCAGCCGGGAGGAGTATTTTCACAAGTACGACGCGCTGGCGGCTCGCTTTATTGAGAACTTCAAGCTGATGATGGCGGAGTGCCCGGCGCACCTGCTGGAGGCGGGGCCGAAGCGTCTTGCGACAGCCTCGGTGCGCTGAGAGCAGGGCCCCCACTCATTTAGTTAGTCGAACGAGTTAGTCGAACGCCGTCCGCAGAAAACTGACCAGCTGCCACCCGTCCATGTATTTGTACGGAGTCTCGCCCATGGTGTAATGGCCGCAGGGCAGCACGACGACTTTGTGATCCAGCCTGTGCTTCTGGAACTCCGCGACCACCTGCTCGGAAAATTCCGGCAGGAAGGTCATGTCGTATTTGGCATAAACAATGAGCGAGCGGCGCGGCCAGCGCGAGAATTTATCGAAGTACACCATGGGACTGACGGCGCGCCACACGTGCCGCAGATTCTCCAGATCGATGCCTGTTTCCAATCCCTCGCGGATGTGGCGCGTGGACTGGCCGTGCCATACCACGTCGGCAAAGTAAGTCGAGGCATGATTGAAGGCGGCTACTTTAATGCGCGGATCGTGCGCTGTGGCGATAAAGGCATAGCACGATCCGAGGCTGGTGCCGACGATGCCGAGCCGGTTGTAACCCTGCGCTTCCAGCCAGTCTAGACAGCAGCGCATGTCGATCACGCCTTGGCGCACCGAATCTAGCGTGCGGCCGATGTTGGCGGAGACGGCATAGTCGGCGCGGTAGACCTCGGCCGGACGGCGAATGTCGTGATACGGCATGCTCAACCGCAGCACCGCGATGCCCATCCAGTTCATCACGCGGCAGAGGGCGTTGTAGGAAATGGCATCGGAATTCCAGTGCGGGAGCAGAACCACGGCGCGGCGTCCGTGGGCCGGAAACCAGCGCGCGTTCACCAGATTGTTCTCGGGAAAAGGAGTGACCACCGGCGAAGTAAAACGCAGAAACTCGGCATAGGTACCGCGGACTTTTTCTTCCAGCCTTGGGTCGGGCACTTCGCGCGTGCTGAAGACCTGAACTTCGCGGCGCTCCAGGCGGAAATCCGTGGGCTTCTGGTAGGCGTAAAAGTCGTCGCTCGCACGAATGATGCGATCGTTGAAGCGGCAAAAATATTCCAGCAGATCGCGGGAGCCTTGCCCAGCGGGACCACCGTTGCGGCCGGGCCAGTTCTGGGTCCAATCCAGTCCCCAGTCCAGCGGACGCACCACGCGGTTATTATCCACCGAGGTGAGCCGGGTCTCCCAGTCGTACATCCATTGAGCGTAGCGCGTGGGCATGTCTCTTCTAGAAATACAGCAACGGAGCGCGATTGGCGACCAGGGTCAGTTCAACGGCGGAATTCGGCACTCAGCGGTCGGCGCTCAGCATTCAGTAGTTCTTGCGATGCCAGCCCCTGAAGGGCATCAGATTTTGAGAGCACTTCTGGTATCGCTGAAGCGATACCCTGATACGAATCGTGTTCGCAGGGTGGTGATGCCGACCCTGAATGCGCGTGCTGAATGCCGACTGCTTAGCGATACACTCTCGGCACTCGCTGCGAGATGCCGCACAGGATTTCATAGGGAACGCTCTCGCACAGGCGAGCCAGTTCGACGGCATCGACGCTCTTGCCCTTGTGGGCGCCGATCAGGATCACTTCATCTCCTACAGCAATGCCGGGAATATGGCCGACGTCCACCGTCGTGAGGTCCATCGAAATACGGCCTACGACGGGCGCGTACTCGCCGCGGACGAGTACGCGGGCGCGATCGGAGAGCAGGCGGGGATAGCCGTCAGCATAACCAACCGGCAGCACGGCGATGCGCGTACTTTTGCTCGTGATGTAGCTGCCCATGTAGCCGACCGCTTCTCCGGCCGGAACATCTTTTACGGTGAGAACACGCGTTTTCCACGCGAGTACGGGAACGAGCGAGAGCGAAGAATCATCGACAATTTCGCCGCCGCGCAGAATAGGAAGCGAATACCCGTAGAGAAGAATGCCCGGACGCACCATGGTCTTCCAGGTTTCGGGACGAGCGCTGACGGCGGCGGAATTGCCCATGTGCACAAGCGGAGGGTTCAACCCATGGCCAGCAAGCACGGCGAGCGCTTCTTCAAATAGTTTCATCTGGCGTGGAGCGTCTTCTGCATCCAGCACTTCGGCCGAGGCGAAGTGCGTGCTCACGCCCTCGAGGTGCAGGTGTCCGCAAGCCGCGAGTTTTTCGCAGAGTTGCGGCAGGCTCTCGATCCTGGCGCCAAGGCGGTTCATGCCGGTGTCGACTTTCAAGTGCACGGGCAGGTTGATCTGCTGCTTCTTCGCTGCCTTTTCCAGGCGCTCGACGTGCCATGTTTCCCAAATCGTGGGCGTGAGATTGTGGGAGACAATGCCGTCCTCTTCGCCCTTCCAGATGCCGGTCATGAGGAGGATGCGAGTCCAGATGCCGGCGCTGCGCAGGGCGCGACCTTCGGCGGCGTCGGTGACACCGAACCAGGGCGCGCCTTCGGCTTCGAGCGCGAGGGCGCATTCGATGGCTCCGTGGCCGTAACCATCGGCCTTGACCACGGCACAAATGGTGACGCCAGCGCCGACGTGCTTCTGGATGGCATGAAAATTTTCGCCCAGCGCAGCCAGAGAAACTTCTGCCCAGGTCCGGCCGTCGAGAATCAACGAGCGGCGATCGGGTAGGTGCGACAAATCGGGACGCGGCGGGTTCACGTAGCCGATTATAGCTAGCGTGGTGCGTCGCGCTGTTAACTGCTGATGGTAAGGGCTGTCGTGAAGTCGACTTTTCGCCGCCAGCCCCTAAAGGGGCAACTGATTTCGAGCAGAATACGGCATCGCTGAAGCGATGCCCTGATACGAATCTGATTCCGGCACTAGCTGTTAATTGCCCGACAACACAAAGTTCACCGTGATTTCCGTCTCTACCTCGATGGGCTCGCTGTTGAGCAGATACGGACGGTAACGCCATTGCCGAACCGCTTCCAGCGCCGACTTGACCAGCATGGGGTGTCCGCTGACTATGGCCAGATTCTCGATTGTCCCCGCCTTGCTGACAATCGCCCGCAATTCGACCGTGCCCTGAATGCGTGCCTGGCGCGCCAGTGGGGGATAGACGGGCTGTACGCGATAGATGATGTTGCCCTCTGCCCAGTGCGAGACCCTCAAGAGATGCGTGGGCGCAGGCGCAGGCGGTGGAGCAACCTCGACCGAAGGGCCGACCGAGCGCCACACTCCCTGTCTGCCCGTGCCGGTGCCTCCATCCACGCCGAGGCCGCTTACATCCGGCGAAGACGCAACCGGTTGTTCATTCAGAATCGCGATGGTTGGCGGAACCGTTGGAGGCGCCAGCAGTTGTCCGCCTTGGTTGAGGTTCGAAGGATGAATTGGCCGCGGTCCTCTGGCTGGCGGCGCAGGGGCTGACGGTGGCGTGAGAATCGGCGACTCGTCAAACCAGTGCAGCTTGGGTGGTCCCTGAATTGTGAGCAACGGAATGGCGAGCAGCAAGCTCAATGCAAGAGCTTGCATGGCGAAGGAAACGAGGGTGGCTCGTCCCCGCCGGGCAGACTGGTCCCAGGTGCTTTCAAGGGTGTTGAACATATAGTGTTCCTCCGCTACGGGGCCCGTTACCACTACAGACACCTGGGGCTTGCGATTTGATCCTGAGCGGCAAGGAAGGCAAATAAAAAAGACCGCGTTGGCACGCGGTCTTAATCAACAAACTGGAACTAAAACTCCCAGAACGGTGTCGCTACTGTTTCGGCGGAGCGGTCGCAGCCGGCTTGGTGGCGGGTTTTGCCGCGGGCCTGGGCGCTGTGCTTCCCGCGGCGGGAGCCGGCACGCCGGATTGAGCGTTGTAGGCTTCCACGATCGGGGCCGTGATGTCAACGGCTGGCCCATACCAGATCACCGGACCACGCGGCCACTGTTGTGAGGTATCGAGGATCATGCCGTAGCCGCTGTCGCTGGCGTACTTCACGATTAGTGGAGCCATCTTGGTGAGGATCTTGTTTCCGATTTCGCCCTGCTGGCCCTGGAAATCTTCTTGTGCGTCCTGAGTGGCGCGATCGAAACTCTTCTGCTTCGACTCGATCTGCTTGACCAACTTGTCGCGCGACTCGTCATTCAGCTTGTCCTGCTGGGCATTCAGCTGCTTTTTGAGGCTGTCGATTTCGTCGGCCAGGCCCTTCAGTTCGTTCTGCTTGGGTTCAAATTTCTTGCTGAGCGCCTCGAAATCGCGCCGTCCTTCGTTAGAGGCGAAGATCGCCTGTTCGATGTTAATGGTGCCGACTTTGGTTCCCGTAGCCTTGGCCGCGGCCACAGCAGCAGCCGAGGGCGAGTCAGGTGGTGTGGCCGCCGCGGGAGCGCCGGCAGCCGGGGTGGTTTGGGCCAGAGCCAGGGAAAGGCCGAACATTACAGCAAGAGTGACGCGCGCAAACTTCTTAATCATTTGGATCCTTTTGAACTCCTTCGGATTTTAGGAATGCTGGAAGCTTCCAGCTCGCTGGGCTCAACGAGACGGATCGCAACCCGAGCTTATCAGTCGTAGAACCGAAACACAGACCTGAAACTTGAAACCGGCGCCGCGAGCGCACAAGACGCCTACGCCGCCCGGCTCTCGTCACGCAGCAACCGCCAGCGTGGTAATCAGGGTGTGGACGCCCTAGATTATACGGAGCGTAGCGGAACAGCGTCAAACCCGAAGAGCAGGTCTTAGGTGTCAGGTCTTAGGTCTCAGGAAAAACCGGGCTGCTCACGCACCCCAACCGACTCACCGCTCAATAGTGGAACCGGTAGCGCAGTTGAACGTAGATTTCACGCGGCAGGTTCCAGTGATATCCGCCGAAGGTCAGGCTGTTGTCGTACTCGACTCGATGGTTGGTTACGTTTAACGCGGTAAGGGACGCAGTGAAACGTTCTCCGAAGTCCTTGCCTAGCGATAGATCAAAGGTGGTGTGTTGCGGCAGATAATTTCCCGGATAGGGCGCGCCGGGAAAGGCGTTGCTGAAGCCGGAGCCGTAGTAAACATTGGTGGAGGCATAGGAGCGCCAGGGGAGGCTGACATCGCCGCCTAGGTTGAGGGTGTTGCGCTGGTCGTGGTCGAGCGGACTGAGCCCGGGAGCGAGCGTGAAATCGGTGAGGCCGCCGGTGATGGTGCCGCTGCCCTCGGCAATCTGGTTGGAGTAGGCAAGATGAACCTGGGCGCGGTGGGCGAAGCGGGGAGAGCGCAGGGTGAGCTCCCATCCGCGAATTAAGGCTTGGGAAACGGTGATGGGGAAAAAGATGTTGGAGGCTCCGATGTTGTTGTGGTCGAGGAAATTGGCGACGTTGGTTTGGAAGTTATCGGCGTCGAGGACCCATCCGCGGTAAGGGATGGTGACGCCGAACTGGTGCTCTTCATCGCGCTCACCGGGGAGCGGTACAAAGCCCAGACCTTGCCCTTGCGTGTAGCTGATCAGGGCCGGACCAGAAACGGTCTCGATGGGCGGAGCCTGATAGTAGTGTCCGTAGAAAGCGCGGAATGTCCAACGCAGGCGAGGGATGGTGACGGTGGCGCCGAAGCGCGGGCTGATCGCGGACTCGTCAACGGGCTGCGCGGTCGAAGTGGCTGCAAAGCTTCCTTCGGAAAAACGCGTCGGGCGCATGCCGGCGGAGAGCGTCAGCCAGGAAAAGGGTTTGAATTTGTCGTCGATGTAGAAGGCTTCGAGGTTGGCGGTGGGGTGTTCGGGATCGGCGATGGGCGAGTTTCCGCTGCCGTCATTGAAGATGGCGCCGAAGAACTGGTTATCGCTCTGGTAGAAGCTGACGAATCCCACCTGCAGGTCGTTCTTCTTGTAGTTGGCGGCTAAGGTAGCCTGACCTCCGACATAGATGGAGGCGCGGTCTTCCGTGGTGGCAATGGGAGTGTCGTTGGGCTTACTGGCGTAGTCGCCGCTGTTGTAGTGATAGAAAGGCGATGCCGTGGTCATGAGATGTGAGTTGAAAGTGTGGACCCAGGTGAAGAGGACTCCGGCATCGGCCTCGTGTTGCCCATCGCGCAGGCCGATGCTGGGGGAGTACTGACCGCTGGCAGGATTGTTCTCGATGTCATTGGGGAAGGGATCGTAGGGAATCTGGAAGTAGTCTCGGCGGAGGGAGGTCATCAGGCGAAGCTGGTTGGCGGGATTGAGGTTGTAGATGAAGGATCCAAAGCCGCCGACGCCGTTGACCGCATCGTGCACGACCTGGGGAACAGGCGGCTGCAGGCCGAGATTGCTGCGGTTGGCGTTGACGCTGGCGTAATAGGCGAAGCGTTCGGTGTGGCTGCCGAAGCTGAGCGCGTCGTCGGTCTGGTAGAAGTTGCCGGCGGTGACGGTAAGTTCGGCCTGGTTGTTGCGCTCGAAACCGGTGCGGGGCACGACGTTGAAGACGCCATAGGTGCGGTCGCCGAACTCGGCGCCATAGCTGCCGCGATCGACCTCCACGTAATCCATATCTTTGGGATCGAACTGAGTGCCAAGATTCTGCGCAATGGCGGTGTTGATGATGGGGATACCGTCCAGGAGCCATGTGGTCTGGTGGCCGCCGCGCATGTGGAGCATATCGTGCGTGACGTAAGCGGCGGGGACGTAGTCGGTAATCATGGCCATGCTGTTGGTGGCGTCGGCTCCGGGAGTGCGCTCGATGTCGAGGCGGCTGACCAGGGTGGTGGGGGTGGCGCTGTCGGTGGCGACCACCGCAGGCGCAGCGGAGACGGTGACTTTTTCATTGGCGACGGCCAACTGCAACTGAAAATGAACGACCGGCACCGTTCCCGAGATGACCGTGACATCCTGCGTCGTTTGCGCGAAACCCTTACTGGCGACGCTGACGGAATAATCGCCGAGCGGGACGACGTTGAGTTGGAATTCTCCATTGGCGTCGGTGGTGACGCTTTTTGCCCATTCCGATGATTTCGCTTTGAGCATCACCATGGCGTCTTGAATGGGGCGATGCTGCGGGTCGTGCACGACGCCGCGGACGGCGCCGTAAACGTTGGCGAAGGCGGCGGGTGTCATCAACAGCAGAGCGGCGAATGCGAACAGCTTGAGGCGAGTCATGTTTGGTCCTTATGTGTTTGCCGTGTTAAGAGCTTCGAAGCGACGAACTGCAAGCAAACGGTAAGGTTCGCTCGAAGCTCGAGCCTCGTAGCAGAGTTGCTATTTTCAGGGTTCGGAATGAGGGACTAGCTGCGGGGTGGGGCGCGGGCGGAATCTTGACGCGGGATATCGCTGGAGGGAAGGACCGCGTTTGGTGATGAACGCGCAGGTTCGGTTGCGAGGCTTATGAAGGACGGCAGACTGGAAGCGGGTCGTGCCCACTCGGAGGTGGCGGCGCCGCAGCAGCAATGGTGCTGGCAGCAGTCCTCGTTACTGGTGGCTTGAAACGAGGCTTCGGAGGGTTCGGACCGGAACGGCTGTGCCATCGCATGATGGCAGTGCATCGCAGGCTGCGCCGGATGCCCAGACAGCGGCTGGCGCATGTAGTGCATGGCTTGCGGCAAGGCAGCACAGGGCATCGCCAGCGGCCCGACGACCGGGACCAGCATAGCCAACAGCAGGAATCTGGCAGTCCAGCGAGAAGCCCCCCACATTTGCGGGACAGCATATCAGAAAACGAGTTTTCAGTTCTCAGCAAACCGCTGCCGTTCAGAACTGAGACCTGGGAACTGGTTTCCGGTACCATTTCTTCGTGCATCCACTGGCTGAGCAACTGTTAAAGACAATTCGGAAGCAGGAGTCGGTGCGGGCGGGAGACCGGGTGGCGGTGGCGGTCTCCGGCGGAGCGGATTCTGTGGCTTTGCTTTGGCTGCTGCTGGAGTTGCGGGCCGAACTGGGAATCGTGCTGTCAGTCGCGCACGTCAATCACAAACTGAGAGGAGCCGAGTCGGACGATGACGAGCGCTTTGTCGCAAAGCTGGCGCGGGAGCGCGGGCTCGATTTTCATGTTCGGGAAGCGCGGCTTGAGGGCGGCGACAGTTCCGGCATCGAGGCGGCGGCACGCGAACTGCGCTACGGGTTTTTCCTCCAGTTGGCTCGGGACGGGTGCATTTCGAAGATTGCGACGGCGCACACGCTCGACGATCAGGCGGAGACAGTGTTGCTCCGTATTTTTCGCGGTACCGGGATTCGTGGACTTGCGGGTATTTATCCGCGGATTGTTTTCGAGGAGGACGGACGCGTGTTGGGAGAAGTGGTGCGGCCACTGCTCGGCTTTCGGCGTGCTCGGTTGCCGGCATTTCTGCGCGAGCGTGGGCAAAGCTGGCGCGAGGATTCGTCGAATCAGGATATTGCATTCCTTCGGAATCGCGTGCGTTATCGGCTCCTACCTTTGATCGGGGAAGAGTTTGGGGAAGCTGCGATCGAACACATGGGTGAGCTGGCGGAAATTGCGCGGGCCGAAGAGGAACATTGGCAGCGCGGGCATCCTGAGATCGCACTACAGTCGCCCTCAGCGGCTAAAGCGGCTGTCGAATCTGCAGCTCTTACGGCGCGGCTGAAGCCGCGCCCCTTCAAAGCAAAATCAAGAACTAACAAAGCCAAGTCGAAAGCTGAACTTGTTCCGCTGCCTGAGACGCGGCGAGCCGCGTCTCTACAGGTGGGGCCGCTGCTGGCACTTCCTTTGGCGGCGCAGCGGCGGGTGGTGCGCGCTTGGCTGAAAGCGAATGGTCGCGACTTGAGTATCTCGTTCCGGCTGATTGAGGAGGCCCTGGAGTTGGCGCGCGGACCGGCGGGCAAGAAGATGGAATTGCCCAATCGGCGGAATCTTCGACGTGGGCGGAAGGAACTTCTCTGGGAATCGGAACCTGGACTCAGGGGCAGCGAAACGGCAGATTATCAGTATGCGTTAGCCGTTCCGGGCGCGGTGAAGGTCCCCGAGCTTGGCGCTTCGATTGAAGCCCGGGTCGTTGATGCGGGCAGGGTTCCGGAGGATGCGCGCGGGCAGTTGCTGGATGTCGGGAGTTTGCCCAAGCAGTTGCTGATCCGCAACTGGCGGGCGGGCGATCGTTATTGGCCGTCGCACACCTCAGCGGCGAAGAAGGTGAAGGAGTTGTTGAGCGGGCGGCATGCGACCGGAGCGCAGAAGAAGCTCTGGCCGGTTGTCGTCGCCGAAGGCTGCGGGCTCGTCTGGATGCGGGGGTTCGCGGTTCCGGCCGCTTATCGTGCGCGGGCGGGAGCTGCGCAAGCGATTTGGATTCGGGAGATTGCGGGCATGATGTAACATGCCATTGGTCAGATGCTCAGCCCCTAAAGGGGCATCTGGTGAAACCTACGGCATCGCTAGAGCGATGCCCTGATACGAAACCGGAGGCGCCACTTTCGCTATGACTGTTTCAACGCACGCCGGGTTGCGCCAGGTGATCTCGGCCGACCAGATTCAGAAAAGAGTTCGCGAACTGGGACGGCAGATCTCCGACGACTATCGCGGCGAGACCGTGATCGCACTGGGAATTCTGGAAAACAGCTTCCTGTTCATGGCCGACCTGGTGCGGGCGATCGATGTACCGATTATCTGCACCTTTATCAAGCCGACCTACAAACAGACCAAGCAGGGTGAATCCGCGGTGTTGGAGATTTTTTTCAGCCACGAATTGGCGATTACGGGGAAGCATGTGCTGCTCATCGAGGGGTTGGTGCACTCGGGGGTGACCACTGAATTCCTGATGGGCGACCTGCGCGGGCGGGGCGCGGCTTCGGTGAAACTGGTTACGCTGCTGGATCGGCAGGCGGCGCGCCGGGTGCCGCTGCAGCCGGACTATTTCGGGTTTCTGGTGGATGACGCGTTTCTTTGCGGCTATGGGTTGGGGAGTCCGGAACAGACGGGACGGAACTTGCCGTATGTGGCGGCGAGTACGTAATCAGCGCTAATCCTGCTCGTGTGGGGACGGGGCTTTGCCCCGGCCATGCGGGGCAAAGCCCCGCCACAC
>JGI12269J14319_10002358_pt1 | contig 18361 bp, 15 predicted proteins | sample PeaSoiSIISIP2007_FD_14319 | JGI IMG/M metagenome (IMG submission 14319) | reverse complement strand
AGCGGCAGCACTGGCACACCGAAGAGGTCACATACACCACAACGATCGTGCCGTCAAATCTCCCGAAAGCGAACATACGTCCCGGAAGTTAAGGGCAGTGGCCCGCGAGCTCAACGTCCCGGCTAGGCCTGCGCCGTGGATGGCATGCCAGAGCCGAGCGGGCGTCAGCGGCAGCTCGGTCAGCTGAAGCGGCCAGTCGCTCAGCGCGTCCTCCACGGCGCTGGTGATGGCGTTCCAGGCCGCCCCGATCGCAGATTCGCCGGCACCCTTGGTGCCCAGGGGTGTGAACGGGGATGGGCTGTGCTGGTGGCCGACGGCGATCCTCGGCATCTCGACCGCCGTCGGGATGGTGTAGTCCATCAGGGAGGCGGTCACCAACTGTCCCTCTTCGTCGTAGCTGATCTGCTCGAAGAGCGTGGCGCCGACCGCCTGGCCGGTCGCGCCGTGCAGGTTTGCCTCGACCAGCAGCGGGTTGATCACTGTCCCCGAGTCATCGACGATGCAGTGATCGAGCAGGGTGACCAGCCCGGTCTCCGGGTCGACCTCGACTACTGCCGCGACGGACGCGGCCGGCCAGGTCGGGTAGGCGTTAAATCGGCCGTCCCGCTCGGGCTGGTGATAGATGTTCGGGGCGCGGAAGAAGATCGTGGACTCCAGACCGGGCTCCACCTCGCCGGCCGCAGGGCCGAACGGGTTCACGTAGATCTCGTTGGCGAGCTGGCGGAGGCCGACCGAGTGGGCGGGCGCGCCCCGCACCGACGCCCGGCCGTCCGCCAGCACCAGGTCCTCCGGGCTGGCCTCCAGCATATTGGCGGCTACCGATAGGAGCTTGTCGCGAAGTTCCGCGGCAGCCAGCTGGACCGCGGAACCGCCCAGGATGATGCTGCGCGAGCTGTAGTTGCCCAGCCCCCAGGGGCAGACTTCGGTGTCACCCTGGATCACCCGGACATCGGAGAGCTCACAGCCGAGCACCGAGGCCGCGATCTGCGCCAGCCCGGTCTCATTGCCGCTGCCCGGGGACGTCACCCCGGACAGTACGGTGACTTCCCCGGTGGGCCCCATCCGGACGCTGGCGCCGTCGTAGCCGGCGATCATCACTGATCCGGGCATGCCGCAGCCCTCCGGGCTCAGTTCCTGCCCGAATCCCAACCCGATAAGCCGGCCCTGCTCAGCGGCGCGGCGACGGCGCTCCTCAAACCGGTCGGCACCGATCATTTCCAGGACTTTGGTGAGCGACTGGCCGTAGTCTCCGCTGTCGATGACCGCCCCGCCTGGCCTGACGTACGGGAACTCGTCGCTATGGATGAAGTTTCGCAGCCGCAGCTGCAGCCGGTCGAACCCGCCGTCGCGGGCGATGTGGTCGCAGATCCGTTCCATCCACCAGTTGGCCGCGTCCTTGCCGAACCCCCGGTAGGCGTTCCACGGGCACTTGTTGGTGGCCACGGCGACGAGGCTGACCCGCACGTTCGGCACCCGGTACGGCCCGGGCAACAGGCCGCTGGCGGAAAAGCTCATGCCCCAGCCGAGCAGGGAGGTCGGGGCGCCCACGTCGGCGACGATGTCCGCCTCCAGCGCGCAGATCGTCCCGTCGGTGAGGTAGTGCGCCTCGTAGCTGACCTGCATGTCCCTGGCGTGCCCGGTGACCTGGAAGTTTTCTGACCTCTCCTCGATCCAGCGGACCGGCCGGCCGAGCTTGAGCGCCAGGTAGCAGACCAGCGGCTCCTCCTGGAAGGTGGGCTGCTTGAGCCCGAATGCGCCGCCCACGCTGGGCTGGATGACCCGGATCCGCGACTCGCTCATCCCCAGCGTCTGGGCCAGGTACACCCGCAGCGGGTGCGGGTTCTGGGTGGAGTCCCACAGCGTCAGCAGGTCCTGGTCGGCGTCATAGGCCGCAAGCAGGCCGCGCGGCTCCAGCGGCACTCCGGTGGTCCGGTGCAGCGTTAGCGATCCGGTGACCCGGCCGGCCGACTGCGCCTTGCCCGCGCTGACGTCGCCGAACCCGGTCTTCCTTGTGACCAGGACGTTGGTGCCCCAGTCCGGCTCGACCAGCGGCGCCCCGGCGGCGAGCCCCTGTTCCGCGCTGGTGACGGCCGGCAATGGCTCGTAGTCCACATCGACCAGCTGCAGCGCCCGGTAGGCGTCGTTGCGCGTTTCAGCTACCACCGCGGCGACCGCCTCGCCGACGAACCGGACCCTGTCGGTGGCGAGCGCGTACCAGTCCACCCGGCGCGCGCCAACCGCGGCGGTATCCCATCCCTCCGGGATCGGGGCGGTCCGCGCCGCGATCTCGCGGCCATCCACCACGGCGAGCACGCCGGGTTCAGCCAGCGCGGCCGCGGCGTCGATGCGGCTGATCCGGGCGTGCGCATGCGGGCTGCGCACAATGGCCACATGCACGGTCCCGGCCAGGGCGATATCACCGACGAAAGTGGCCTTGCCGCGGGCGAGCCGACGGTTGTTCAGCCCTGGGCGCCGTTCGCCGATGGGGCCGCCCGGCGGCGGGCCAGCCGTGGCACCGTCAGGGGTGGCCTCAGCAGGCAGCCGAGCGGGCATCCGGATGTCGTTCACCGGGCTGCCTCCCTGCCTGGGCCCAGCGGCTGGCCGGCGGCCTGATCGCGTGACTGCCCCGGGCCCGTCTTGGTGCCTGGCTTCGGGGCAGCCTCCCGCAGTGCCCGCCAGACCACCGCGGGAGTCAGCGGCAGCCGGGTCAGCCGCAGGTCTAGCTCAGGGAAGGCGTCCTCGATCGCGCTGGCGAGCGCGGCCAGCGCGCCGCCCATCCCGGACTCCCCGACGCCCTTGGTGCCCAGTGGCGTGAACGGGGACGGGGTCTGCTGATGCCGGATGCGGAACGCGGGCAACTCGACGGCGGTGGGCATCGTGTAGTCCATCAGCGTGCCGGTCATGAACTGCCCGTCGTCGTCATAGCCGAGCCGCTCGTACAGGGCCGAACCGATACCGAACGCGATGCCGCCGTGCAGCTGCGCGGTGGCCAGCAGCGGATTCACGATCCGGCCGGCGTCCTCGACCAGCACGTAGCGCAGCACAGCGCAGTGCCCAGTTTCGGCATCGACCTCGACCACGCAGGCGGCAGCGCCGCTGGCCCAGGTTGGGTACAGCCCGGGCCGTTCCCCGGGACGGGGCTGGTGGTTGATGTTGCCGATCCGGAAGTACCTGGTCGTCTCCAGGGCAGGCGCGGCGCGGTCGGCATGCGCCTCGTGCGAGTGCCAGTACACCCGGGTGACCACCTCATCAAACGAGACGGCCCGGGCCGGGTCCGCAGCGACGCTGAAGGTCTCGTTCTGAAGTATCACGCCGTCCGGCTCGCTGCCCAGCATGCTTGCGGCTACGGTTCGCAGCTTGGCGGCCAGCTCTCCGGCGGCCAGCTGCACCGCAGACCCGCCGATTATCACGCTGCGTGAGCTGTAGTTGCCCAGACCCCACGGGCACGTGTCGGTGTCGCCCTGGATCACCGTAATCCGGCCGAGCCGACAGCCCAGCGTCTCGGCCGCGATTTGCGCCAGCCCGGTCTCGTTCCCGGTACCCGGCGAGGTTACCCCGGTAAGCACCAGCACCGCGCCGGTCGGGGTAATCCGGACGGTGGCGCCGTCGTAGCCGTTGTTCATCAGCGAGCCCTCGATCGCGACTCCCTCAGGGGTCAGCTCCATGGCCAGGCCCACGCCGATGCGCCGGCCCTCCGCCATCGCTTGCTCGCGCTCGGCCTCAAAGTCATCCAGCCCGATCTCGGCTGCCGCCGACCGCAGCGCCTGCGGGTAGTCCCCGCTGTCAAGCACCCCGCCCGACACCTGCCGGTACGGGAATTCACCCGGCTGGATCAGGTTGCGCAGCCGTACCTGCACCCGGTCGATCCCGAGCGTGACGGCGGCCTGGTCCATGATCCGTTCCATCAGCAGGGTGGCGACGTCCTTCCCGAACCCGCGGCACGGCGTCCACGGACACTTATTCGTCACCACTGCGCGCAGCGTGACGTCGATGGCAGCCGCCTTGTACACGGTCGGCAGCGTGATCATGGTGACGACAGACATGCCCCAGCCGAGGAAGGCAGTCGGGGCGCCGACGTCTGCCACGATGTCGACCGCCAAGCCGAGAAGCCGCCCATCTGGGCTGAAGGTGGCGCGGTAGTCGCAGCTGGTCTCCCGCGCGTGGCCGCCGACCATCAGGCTTTCGGCACGTTCCTCGATCCACCGGACCGGGCGGCGCAGGCGGAGCGCCAGGTAGCCGACCAGGACTTCCTCCTGTGAGGTCGGCTGCTTCAGCCCGAACGCGCCGCCGACGTGCGGCTGGGCCACCACGACCGAGCGCTCGGGGAGTCGTAGCGCCTCGGCGACGTAGGAGCGCACCAGGTGAGGCTGCTGAGTGGACTCGGTAATGCGCAGGAGTTGCTCGCCGTCGTCCCAGCTGGCGAGGATTCCGCGCGGCTCGATCGGGGCGCCGCTGATCCGCTGCGAGGCCACCGTCCCGAACAGGACGCAGTTGTCCTCAGGCGCCGGCATCATGCCCTCTGCGAACCGCTCGGTGAACAGGACGTTGTCCGGCCAGTCCGGTGCAACGCGGGTTGCTCCGTCAGCCAGTGCGGCCTCGGCACTGCTGACCGCGGGTAGCACCTGGTAATCCACATCGACCAGCCCTGCGGCGGCGATCGCGGTAGCCGGGTCCGCGGCTACCACCGCCGCGACGGCCTCCCCCACGTAGCGCACCCGGTCCTGGCACAGCGCATACCAGTCCACCCGCCGGGCCCTGGCCCGGGTGGTGTCCCAGCCTTCGGGCAGCGGGTTCGTTCGCTCACCGATCTCCGCGCCCGTGACCACGCACGCCACTCCCGGCGTCGCTTCCGCGGCGGCGGCATCGATGGCGCGGATCAGGGCGTGCGCGTGCGGGCTGCGGACGATGGCCACGTGCAGCGCGCCGGGCAGCGCAACATCTGCGACGTACCTTCCGCGGCCTCGGGCTAGGCGGCGGTTGGTCAGGCCGGGGATGCTCTGCCCCACCAGCCCGCCTGACGCCGGGCCGATGTCGCTGGCTGAGGTCCGTGGCACAATCACACCGTGCCAGACGCATTCATGTGGTGCAATCTCCTGTCGGATGGTGGAAATGTGCAGGACCGGCGGAACCAGGCCGGAGCCGGGACACCAGGCCTTTACTCAGTCGGGTAGCTCGGCCAGGATCCGTTCTGCCCGGTGCTGGCATTCCGCAGCGACCTGGCCGCGGTCAAGGCCCGTGAACGCCCGCTCGCGCAGGACCAGCTTCCCGTCGATCAGAACGTCGCGGACGTCCCTGCCGACGGCGCTGAACAGCAGCAGCGGCAGCACGTTGTCGTGGGGCGGCCGGGTTAGCACCGGAGTAGTCGACGGGCCGCTCAGGTCGATGACGATGATGTCTGCCCTCGTCCCGGGATCCAGCCGGCCGATCTCGGATTCCATGCCAAGCGCTGCGGCACCGCCGGAGGTGGCCAGCCGCAGCGCCTCGCCGGCCGAAAGCGCCCGGGGATCGCGGGCCGCCGCCCTGGCCAGCAGGGCTGCCGCCTGCGCCTCGGCCAGCAGGTCACAGGAGAATGTGGAGTCCGGCGCGTCGGTGCCCAGGCCGACGGTGACGCCGGCGTCGAGCAGCTTGCGTAGCGGAGCGATCCCGTTCGCGTACCGGGCGTTGCTTCTCGGGTTGTGCGCGACGCTTACGCCTGAGGCAGCCAGCTCCCGGATGTCCTCATCCGCCAGGTGCACGCAGTGCGCCAGGGACAGGCCACGGCGCAACAGGCCCGGCCCGCGCAGCAACTCCATCGGATCACGCGCTATCTCGGAGAAGTGGGTGTGCACCGGAACCTTGAGCCGCGCCGATGCCTCGGCCACGTAGGCCAGCGTGGACTGTTCCGCCAGCTGCGGCACCTCAAGGCCCAGCCAGGTGCGGACCCGGTCCGCGCCGGCCGCCTGCTCGGCCTCGATCCGGTCTACGGTCGCCTCCACGTCGGCCCGCTCGTGAATGTGCGGGACGATGCGCGCCCGGATGCCCGCGTCGGAGGCGGCCTGGAGCTCGCTGTCGAGCACCACCGTGATGCCGGACATGCCCTGGAGGGTGGTGATGCCGTTACGGAGCATCTCGGCGAACGTGTTGAGCGCTCCGAAGTAGGCGTCCTGCTCGGTCATCCGCGCGGCGAATCGATGCACGTACCGGTCGTGCCATGGCCTGAACTCCAGCCCGTCTCCGAGCGCTCGGAACCCGCGAAAGTGAGCATGGGTGCTGACCAGGCCCGGAAGGATCGCGCAGCCGGAGGCATCTATCCTCGTGACCGGCTCATCGGGTGACGGGCAAGCACTGGCCGATCCGGACCAGGAGACCCGGTTGCCGCGGATCATGACCGCGCCGTCGACCACCGGATCACGCTCACCGGGGGCGGCGACCAGGATCCCGTGCTCGATGATCAGCGGCTGCCCGGCAGGCGCGGGCACGGGCCGACGGTCGGCATCCATGGGGCCTCCCCTGCTGCTGCCTTCTGCGCTGCTCATGACCAGCGGCGATACAGCTCGTGTTCGATGCCCAGCTGGTCAAGGACCCTGCCGCAGGTGTGCAGGAGCAGGTCGGTGATCGTCTTCGGCTTGTGGTAGAACGCCGGCACCGGCGGCAGCACGGTGGCGCCGGCCAGCGTTACCGTCTCCATGTTGCGCAGGTGGATCAGGCTGAGCGGAGTCTCCCGCGCGACCAGGATCAGCGGACGCCGCTCCTTCAGCGTCACGTCGGCGGCCCGGCGCAGCAGGTCGGTCGAGGTACCGGCGGCGATCCCACCCAGAGTGCCCATTGAGCAGGGGATCACGACCATGCCGATAGTGCGGAACGACCCGGAGGAGATCGCGGCGCCCAGGTTCGCCGGGTCGTACACCACGTCGGCCAGCGCCTCGACGGCGGCCGGGTCCTCACCCATCTCCAGCTCGATGCTGCGGCGTGCCCCCGCAGACATGACCAGGTGGGTTTCCAGCCCGGCGATGCCCTGGCAAGAGCGCAGGAACACGTCGCCCAGCTGCGGCGCGCTGGAGCCGGATATTCCCACGACCAGACGCCGCGATGGCGTAGTCATCGGGCCAGCACCTCCCCCTGCTGTCTGGCCGACGGGTCGGCCGTTCACTGCAGCCGCCCGAGCAGGTCCAGCACCTGCTGGTCGATGTCCCAGCCCTCTTCCGCCGCCAGCGCGGCCGAGCTGCGGAAACCCATCGGGACGAGATCCACTCCGGCCGAGTCGGCGATGGACCTCGCCAGCCGCAAGATCACGCCCACCCGGCCGTGGTGCTCGACGACGCGGACTACGGTCAGCTTCAGGTACCAGGCCACCTGGCCGCCGACGAGGATGACCGTCGCCCGGCGGCTGGCCATCAGGTTGGCGCCGGTTGTGCCGGCCCAGGTCACCGCGTGCAGGTCCCGACGGGTGCCGCCGTTCCGCATCTGGGCACGGGACAGCAACGCCACGTGCGGGAAGCCGTCCTTATCAACGGTAAGGAGAGGGATGGCCTGATCGATGGAATCGTGGCGGTACGGCCCAGGCGCGAGCACCGCGAGCGCGGCCTCCGGGATCTGCTCGCCAGCAGGCGCCTCATGCGCGTTCACCGCGCCTCCTGCGTTGGCTCGTCGGGTGACTGGCCGGGGGCCGCGCGGTTCCGTGGCAGCCGGGTGTGGCGTTGACGCTCAGGCGACGTTACCATTAGCGGCACCACCCGGCGAGAAGTGTTCTTGAGATGTGAAAAATAACGCAGACTCACCCCACGCGGTCATGCAGCTGCTGCGGGCGGAGCGGTACATCGCAGACGAGGGTCTCGCTACGGCGATCTACCTGGCGCTGCGAATTTCTGTGCCGCTGCTGCTGGAAGGCGAGCCGGGGGTCGGCAAGACCGAGGTCGCCAAGGCGCTGGCCGCCGCGACCGGGCGCCGCCTGCTGCGCCTGCAGTGCTATGAGGGCATCGATTCGGCCTCCGCGCTGTACGAGTGGGATCACGCCAGGCAGCTGCTGCACCTGCGAGCGGTCGCCGACGCCGGGCGCCAGGCCGAGGACGAGCTCTACTCTCCCCGGTATCTGCTCGAGCGGCCGCTTCTCGGCGCTCTCCGGGCCGGAAACCAGGCCGTGCTGCTGATCGACGAGCTGGACCGGTCCGATGACGCGTTCGAGGCGTTCCTGCTCGAGCTGCTGTCCGATTTCCAGATCAGCATTCCGGAACTGGGCACGGTGACCGCCCCGTCCCCGCCAGTGGTGCTGCTTACCTCCAACCGGACCAGGGAGCTGCATGACGCGCTGCTGCGCCGGTGCCTGTACCACTGGATCGAGTACCCGACCGAGGCCAGGGAGGTGGAGATCCTGCAGGCGCGGGCCCCGGGCCTCCCCGAACCGCTGCTGCGCGAGGTCAGCACCATGGTCGGGCGGCTGCGCCGACTTGAGCTGTACAAGTCGCCGGGCATCTCCGAGACGATCACCTGGGCACGAGCGCTTGCGGCACTCGGCCTGACCCGGCTCGAACCTGGTCCGGCTGCGGCCACGCTCGGCGCCGTGCTGAAAGACCATCAGGATATAGAGACGGTGACGGCCCTGCTTCCCTCACTGCTGCCGGAAGCTGCCCGCAGTGACTGAAGCCGGCGAGCCGGGCCTGACACCGGCGTTGGTGGGGTTCGCCCGGCTGCTGCGCAGGCGCGGGCTGCGGACCTCCCCGGCGCAGGTCGGCCGGCTGCAGGCGGCCGTCGGCGTCCTGCCGCCTGAACGGATCGCGCACCTGTACTGGGCGGGCCGGGCGTGCCTGACCGTCGGACCCGGCACCGAGGGTATCTACGACGCTGCGTTCGGCGAGTATTTCCTGGGCGCGGAGGGCAGCGCTGCGGAGCAGGCGGCGGCCTGCCGCCGCAGTGTCCGCGCGGGCGGCTCCGGTGACCAGCCGGACCCGCCGGCCGCAGCACCGCTGGACGTGGCGCGTGAGCCGGGGAACCCAGACCGCCGGCCCGCCGAACAGGCCCAGGTCGGCAGCACAGCGTCGGCGGCCGAGGTGCTACGGATGGCCCCATTCGCCACATGCACGCCCGAGGAACTGGACACCGCGGCCGCGCTGGTACGCCGCCTGCGGGTGCGGCCGCCGGAGCGGCCAGGACGCCGGTGGGAGCCCGGTCGCCGTAGACAGTCGATGGATTTGCGGGCCACCGCGCGGCGGGCGATCAAGACCCAGGCCGATATGCTGATCCCGGCTTGGCGTCAACGGCAGCTGCGGCCGCGGCGGGTCGTGCTGCTGATCGACATATCCCGTTCGATGGCGCCGTATTCCCGGATGTACCTGCACTTCGGTTATGCCTTGGTGGCCGCGAGGGCGGATGCGCACGTGGTCTGCTTCGGCACGCAGCTGACCGTGGTTACCTGGCTGCTGCGGTCCCGGAAGTCGGCGCGCAGCCTCGAGCGCGCGGCCGTATCGGTCCTGGACTGGAACGGCGGTACCCGGATCGCCGAGGCGGTCGCCGGGCTCCTGTCGCTGCGCGGCGTTCGCGGGGCGCTGCGCGGCGCCGTGGTGGTCATCTGCTCTGACGGGCTGGAGCAAGGCGATCCGGCCGGCCTGGGACGGCAGATGCGCAAGCTGGCCAGAACTTGCGCGGAGATCATCTGGGTGAACCCACTGGCTGGGGACGAGCGTTACCAGCCCCTCGCCGGAGGCATGCGGGCCGCTCTGCCCTCGGTTGACCGTCTCATGCCAGGGCACACCGTGGCCGCCTTGGGGGAGGTGGCCGCCGCAATTTCGGGCCGGACAGCGGGCCGCAGGTAACCGGGCCGACACGAACGGCACCGTCGAGCAGCGGGCGCGGTCAGGTTCCGGTGCCGGAAAGCGCCGCAGTAGCGTTCTGAGCCATGCGCTCGGCGGCCGCCTGGATCGACGTGACGATGAAGTGATAGCCGGTGCACCGGCATAGGTTGCCGGCGATGCCGTGCCGTATCTCCTCCTCGGTCGGCCTGGGATTCTCGGTAAGCAGCGCGAGCGCGGAGAGGATCATCGCCGGGGTGCAGTAGCCGCACTGCAGGCCCTGGTTCTCGATGAAGCATTCCTGGATGGGGTGAAGCTCGTCGGAGTTGGTCTCGATTCCCTCGACGGTGAGGATCTCATGCCCATCGACATCGGCCGCCAGCAGGCAACATGACTTGACGGTCCGGCCGTCGAGGAAGACCGTGCAGGCGCCGCAGTTCCCAGTCGCGCAGCCTATGTGCACGCTGGTCAGCCGCAACTGCTCCCGGAGCATGTCAGCCACGATCGTGCGCGTGTCGACCTCGACGGACCGGTCCTGGCCATTGACACGGACCTGCACCGTTGCCTTCACGCCATCCTCCGTTGGTCGGGCCGCGGGTTACGGTTGGGCGGCCAGCGCCGCCGCGGCGCGGACGACCCGGCGGGCATGCACCCGGGCCATCTCGCGTTTGTACTCGGCGTCGCTCATCGTGTCGCCGCGGGCGTTAGCGCTGGCCTCGAAGGCCGCGTCGCCGGCCGCCGCCACGGAGGCGTCGTCCCAGCCGGATTCGCCGAGACCGGCGATGTCGGCGGTTACCGGGCGCCCCCCGACGCCGCCGAGCGCTAGGGTGCCGCCTGGCCCCCGGCCGGGTAGTATCGCTGCCGCGTTGACAATGGCGAAGCTGCCCTCAATACGGGCGAAACGGATGTAGGCAGCGCCCCAGCCTGGCTGCAGTTTGGGCACCCTGATCTCGGTGACCAGTTCGGTGGGCTCCCGCGCAGTGAGCATCAGGTCAACGAAGAACTCCGCCGCCGACACCCGTCGCCTGCCCGCCGACCTGCTCTCTAGCACGATGTCGGCCCCGCTGGCGAGCAACGCCGGAAGATAGTCGGCCGATGGGTCGGCGTGGCTGACGCTGCCGCCGATCGTGCCCCGGTTGCGCACTTGCACGTCGCCGATCCGCTTCGCCGCGGAGGACAGCGCGGGGCAGTGCCGGACGATCAGCGGGTCAGCCGCGACCTGAGCGTGCCGCACCCGGGATCCGATAACGAGCTCGTCGCCATCGTCCGTGACCGAGCAGAGGGTGCCGACCCGGTTCAGTGAGACCACCCGGTCTGGGGTGGCCAGGCCCAGGTTCATCATCGGGAGCAGGCTCATCCCGCCGGACAGTACCGTCGCGTCATCCCCGTACTCAGCCAGTATGTCGAGAACGCCGGGGAGGGTATCCGGAGACGAAAACTCGATCTCGATCGAGATCAACCCGCACCTCCCCAGGGGAACCCTGCTCGCGGTTGCGTACCGGGCCGATCCCGGCCTGGGTCCACCTTAGCACCGTGATTGGCATGTGAAAGGAACTGTCGGATGGTGAAAGCCAGGTCCGCCTTTCACCGCTAACCGCGCAGCTCGCGCGGGACCTCGCTGGCGGCAACCACGACGTCCCGGCCCACCGAGCACGTCAAGCCCAGTGTCGTAGCCAACTCCGCGGCCACGTCGGCGCAAGCCCGGACCCCGCGCTGGACGGCCTGCGTGCTCGCCCGGACGTGCGGGCCCGCGATGCCGACCGCAGCGACGGAATGCCCGGCGGCATCGAGAAGCGTAACCGCGACCCCCCACACCCCGACATTGTTCTCCTCGAACGAATAAGACCAGCCCCGGGACCGGATGCGCTCGATCTCCGCGAGTAGCGACTCTCGGGTGTCCAGGGTGTTCGCGCAGAGTTTTTCCAGCGGTCCTTCGGCGACCCGCTCTCGGCTGGCCTGCGGAAGGTAGGCGAGCAGCGCCTTCTGGGATGCGCCGGCATACAACGGCAGCGCATGCCCCGGCTGTACAGAAAGCCGCAGCGGATGCGGGCTCTCCACCCGCAGCAGGCATACCGAGGTGTAAGTCTCGGACAGCACGGTCAGCAGCGAGGTCTCCTCGGTCACCTGGGTGAGTCCGGGCAGGAGCCTGCCGGCCGCGGTCTGCAGGTCAGCGGAGGAAAGCGCGGCCCGGCCGAGCGCGATCGCCGCTGGTCCCAGCCGGAACCGCTTGGTCGCAGGATCACGGACCAGGAACCCGTGCTTCTGCAGGGCCACCACGATCCGGTGCGTGGTCGGGACCGGCAGGCCCGAGACGCTGCTCAGCTCGGTCGTCGTCCACTCGGGCCGGTCGGCGGCGAATAGGGACAGCATCGCGAACGTGCGCTCGAGTAGCTGAGGCGAGGAAGCGGCCCGGTTTGCTTTGGCGGCAGGTCGTTTCCGCCAGCTAGGCTCATCCCTTTCGGCGGCCGGGGTGCGCTCCGGCACCGCGGATTCCGGCGTTACGGGCACTGGGCCGCCTTTCGTGTGATCGGGCAGAGTTGTGCGGATTGGCAGCCGCAGATTGACCGGACTTGCTGTGTATTGTGCCATGCCGCCACGCCCCGGCTGCTCGGGGAAACCGGCTGACGTGGGCGGCCAGGAGCCCGGTTGCCTCCGTCAGTTCCTGGCCCGGATACAGCAAAGCCCCGATGCAGGCGCGGGAGGGTTATCACGGCTGCCGGAACTGGGAGAAGTAGTCGGATAGCCGGATCGCCTCCGAGCCGGCGCAACGGGCGAGCTGGAACCCGGCTCGCTCGTCATCGGTGAGTCCCGCTGGGATCGTGGCGTCGATCATCATCTTGGAATTCGGGTACTCGCGGTGAAAGCTAGACGGGTCATACGTGGCGCCGCGCACATTGCCGAGAACCGTGACTCGCTGCTCCCCGGTCCGGGGGTCAACCGGCTGAAGACGGCGAGCGAGCGCCCCGAGCACCTCATTGTCATCGAAAATGTCAACATCGGAATCGAATGCGACGACCAGCTTTATCTGTGTTACCGCGCCCAGCACAGCCAGCATCGCGTTCCGGTGCTCACCTCGCTCCCCGCCCTCGATCGTCGGTACCTTTTCCACGCTGAGGTAACAATGGAAGCCGTAGCCGCTGGCCGGGACGTGCACAGCGCGAACGCAGGTCGTAGATTGCCGTACCGCCTGCCAGATCGCCGCTTCGTGACAAAGTGCCGCCATGTTCGAGGCATCCGCATGACCGGAAAAGGCCAGCTGTAGCACCGGGTCATCGCGATGGGTAATCGCGCTTATGGTGACCAGTGGGCCCTTCTTGACCCTGCTGTAGGACCGGGACATGTCGGCAAACGGCGCTTCCGGATACCGCGCCCCGGGCTGGACCTGGGCCTCGATCACCACCTCGGCATTCGCCGGGACGTCCAGATCGACGGTCTTCGCTGGCATCAACTGCAGCGGCTCCCCGGCCAAGCCTCCGGCGAGGGCTGCCTCGTCGGTGCCCGCCGGTGCCCGGTAACTGGCGGCGAGCGCGAGTGCCGGGCTGCAGCCCGGGACGATCGCGATGTCCATTGGCCGACCGCGCTGCTCGTACCGGCGGAAAATGTCAGCGGCATTAGAAATCGATGTCAGGGACGGCACCAGCTCCAGCGCGCCGCGTTGCATGAACCGGTAGATGCCGACATTCTGCGCCCCGCTGTCGGGGTCACGGCAGAACGCGACGCCAAGCGAGACGTATGGAGCAGCGTCGTGCTCGTGCAGCCTCGGCAGCGGTATGGCGTCCAGTCCCGGGTCGCCCACCAGCACCTGCGCTTGTGCGGGGCCGCCGGACACTCGGACCGGAGCCACCGGATGCTGGATCCGGCGCGTGAACTCGGCGCCCAGATCCGCCGGGTCGACGTCCAGGACCGCAGCGATCGTCCGGCGGTCTGCGAACAAGTTGCCGAGCATGGACCAGCCCGGATGGCTGCGCACCGAGCGGAACAGCACCGGGTCGAATCGGCTGCTGCGCTCCAGCCGGTCCAGCACGGCGGAGACCTCCCAGCTGGGCTCGACCGGGCGGCCGGTTTCTAGCAGTAGGCCGCCGACCCGCAGCCGGTCCAGCACGTCATGCAGGTCGTGCGCGCTTGCCGTCATCGGGGCGCCTCAGTGATTGCCGCGTACAGTTCCGGGCGCCGGTCCCGGTACATGGTGCGCCGCTGCCGTACCTCGACGACTTGATCCAAGTCAAGACTGGCTGCGAGCACCTCCAGCGTATCCCGGGACGCCTGGGCGAGGACCTTCCCGGCCGGATCTGCGATACAGGACTGTCCGTAATACGTGGCGTGGCGTCCAGCCACTTCCTCGTCGCCGACGCGGTTGACAGCGACCGTGAACACGATGTTTTGCGCGGCGGAGACCTGCATCATCGGTACGAATAGCGCGTCTACGTCGCCCGCAGACGCATTCACCACGCAGATCACCTCGGCGCCGCGAAGCGCCAGCACCCGCCACGCCTCGGGGAACCAGCGATCTAGGCAAATCAGCACGCCGATCCGGGCCAGCGGAGTATCGAATATGGCGAATCCACTACCCGGCTTGAAGTAGTACTTCTCGTCGTTGACCGCCTCGCCCCAGCGGTAGGCCGACACCGCGTTCTTGCGGTACACGCCAACCGGCGATTCGTCCGGTAGACGCCCACGCAGCAGCCGGCCGTCGGGGCCGACGACGGCGACGCTGTTGAAATGCTCCCCGGCCACAGCGCCGCGCTCGAAGAACGGAGCCACGACTACCGATTCAAGGTCGGCCGCCAGCTCGGCGGCGAAGCTAACCGTCGGCCCGGTGACCGGCTCGGCCCAGCTCAGGTACCTCGGGTCGGACATTCCCAGACACCAGAACGGGCGGCTGAACAACTCGGGAAAAACGAACAGTGCCTGCCTGACCGAGGCGCTCCGGGCCAGCTTGCCGGCGGCGCGTAGGTTCTCGTCAAGGTCCCCGGAGACCGGCCCGGTCTGCACGGCGACCGCGGTTACTGGTCGACCCTGCGGCGCGATCATCGGTCAGGTCCTGAACCCGGTTCGGATCTGGCCTGCGGCCGCAGCACGATCGGCGGCTTCGCCATCTGTGCCGTGGTGAGGCTGGGCTGAATGCCGAGCTGGGCGGCCACCTCGGCTGCGGCGTCGCTCAGCAGAGCCAGCCACGGCCGCAACTGGCGCGGCTTGCGCTCGCACCTGCCGGCCACGCCGATTGCCGCCACTGAGTTGCCGAATTCGTCTATCAGGCCAACCGCCAGTTCCCACACGCCGTGGTTGGTTTCCTCGCTGGAGGCAGCCCAGCCGCGCTGGCGTATGGACGCGAGTTCCTGGCGCAGGCGCTGCGGGTCAGTGATGGTGTTCGAACATAGTGGCTTCAGCGGGGCTTCGAGTACTCTCTCGACGTCCAGGATAGGCAGGTTGGCGAGCAACATCTTCTGCAAGGCCCCGGCATGCAAGGGAATTTCGCGTCCAGGCTGGACCGAGAGACACAGCGGTTCCCTGTGGTCCATCCGGTCAACGCAAACGGCGCTGCAACCGCTGCCAGACACCGTCATCAGCAATGACGTTTCCTTGGTCCGGAAGGCGATCCCCTGCAGTACCGGACGGCTGAGTCCGCGGAGGTCCGCGGTGATCGTCGCGGTCCGGCCGAGGCGCATGATGGCCGGCCCCAGCCGGTAGCGTTTGGAAACTTCGTGCCGAGAGAGAAAACCGTTGCGGTGCAGGGCCGAGACAATTCGGTAGGCCGTCGGCACGGGAAGCCCGCAGGCGCGGGCCAGTTCGGTGACGGTCCAGTCTCGGTGCTCTGGGGTAAACAGAGACAGCACCACGAAGGTGCGCTCAAGCAACTGCGGTGAACTGATCGGCACGCACTCGCTGGCCGCGGACGGCGTGGTCCTGGCGGTTTCGGTGCTGGCCGACACGGCATGGGTGATCGTCGGCAGCCGCGCCACGTTCTGGCTCATCGGCCAACCTCCGTCATGCGCGCACTCTTCATCACCCGCACCGACCGATGACCTCCTCGGAGAACGGCGCCATCACGTCCTAATCTTGACACCTTCGATCACTAAGTGAAAGGCCTTCTCGCCACATGAAGGTGACCCAGGCCTGGCACCGCGCCGATCACCCCCGAGCGCGTGCTCGGCTGCCTCGGACCTTAAGTTTGCCGGAGGCGGCGGTTTACTCTTCTGTTGTGACCTGGGGTTCTGTTGCGACCCATCGGACCGGAAGATGAGCCAGATGGGCGATGGGTCATCCGGTCCTGGTTACTTCGGACCGGGCGGGTCCGGCGGCGGCCGGGCGGGCTGGCGCGTGCCCGGGTATACCGAGCTGCGCCCGCTGGGCCGGGGCGGGTTCGGCGACGTGGTGCTGGCCAGGCACGACGCGTCGGGCATCCTGGTCGCGATCAAGTACCTGCGCCGTGATCTGCTTACCGACCGCGGGTTCACCGAGAGCTTCCGCCGCGAGGCCGCCGTGCTGTCCTCGCTGGACGACCAGAACGTGGTCCGGCTGTACGAGTACGTCGAATCAGACGNCGGCGCGGCCATCGTCATGGAGCTCGTCGACGGCGTCTCGCTGCGCGAGATCCTGTCTCGCCAGGGCCAGACCACGGCGGAGGCGGCGCTGGTCGTCTTGCAGGGATCCCTGCTCGGCCTGGCCGCCGCGCACCGGCGCGGCGTCGTGCACCGGGACTACAAGCCGGAGAACGTGCTGGTCAACGGCGACGGCGTGAGCAAGCTGACGGACTTCGGCATCGCCGCCCGCAGCGGCGACCGGCCGATCCCGGCGGGCACGCTGACGTACGCGGCGCCGGAGCAGATGCGCGGTGCCCCGGCCACCCCGGCCTCGGACGTCTACTCGGCCACGGCCACCTTCTACGAGTGCCTGACCGGCCGGCCCCCGTTCGTGGGGGACAGCGCCGAACGGCTGCTGTACCAGCATCAGTTCGAGCCGGTGCCGCTGGGGCCGTTGCCCGGGCCGCTGCGTCCGCTGGTCGAGGCCGGGATGGCCAAGGAGCCCGGATACCGGCCCACCGACGGGACTAGCCTGGTCGCCGCGCTCCGGACGGCCGCCGCCGGCGCCTACGGGCCGGCCTGGGAAGAACGCGGCCGGTCGCATCTGGGCGAGGCGGCGCTGCTGCTGGCGGCGCTGTGGCCGATTGGCGCGCCGCCCGCCGTGCACGGCTTCGCCACGGAGCAGCTGGACCTGTCCCACGGGGCCCGCGAGGCCGGGGAGAAGGGGGCACGGGCCTCCGGGCGCAGGGGGGCCCACGCCGGGCGGAGCAGGCACCTATGGCACGTCCTGCACCTGGACCACCTGGCGCACCTGCTGGACCTGCGGCGCCTTCGCGGGATCAGCGCGGCCGCCGTGGCCGGGATCGTGGCCGCGCTGGTGGTGGGCGGCGCGGTCCTGGCCTACGCGCTGGTGCACGGGGTTAGCCCGGCGCCGCCGCCCACGCCCACGCCGACCCCGTCAGCCTCGATTCCGGCGTCGACGTTCCCCCCGACCCCCTCGCCGTCGGCGAGTCCCGCACCGTCGTTGTCGTCATCGCCCCCGGCGTTCCTGACGCCTGCGCCGACCGCGGCGGCGCCGATCTCCGCGTCGCCGTCGCCGTCCAAGACCTCGGCGTCCCCTACTTCCTCGCCATCCCCCAGTCCCTCACCGTCCCCGTCACCCACCCCGTCGCCGACGCCATCGCCCGCTCCCTCACCGACGCCATCGCCCAGTCCCTCACCGTCCTCCACCTCGCCCAGTCCCTCACCAAGCACGACCTCCTCGGATCCCTTCTAGGCGGGGAACCATCGCCCGTTCGGCATAAAAAAGATCTTGTTTTGCCCGAACGGGCGGTGTGCTACCCCGCCGCCGAAAGATTTATCCCTCGGACAGTTACGGAACGGCCGTTAAGGACGCAGCATTAGAGCTATGGACTCTGGTGCGGAGGGCAGCCCGCCTGAACGCGGCAGCGTGCGGTCGCCTTCGGTTATCCCGCCGCCGCCCGCTACGGCGCTGTCGGGGACGGCCATCCCGCCGCCCCCGACGACCTCGCTGTCGTGTTCGGCCATCCCGGCCCCGCCCCGTACCACGCTGTCCGGGACGGCCATCCCGCCGCCCCCGACGACCTCGCTGTCCTGCTCGGCCATCCCGGCCCCGCCGCTCACGGCGGTGTCGTGCTCGGCGATCACGCCGCCCCCGGTCACCGCGCTAAGCGGGACGGCCATCCCGCCGCCCCCGACCACGGCGCTGTCCGGGACGGCCATCCCGCCGCCGCCAAGTACCGCCCGGTCAGGCGCGGGCGACCGCTAGCAGCGATCTTGGTCCTGCCTGGCCCGGGGGTGTGGATGCCGCCCCAGGTTGCCGGTCAGGAACAGCACGGCCACGACCAGGAACGCGATCCAGAGCCACGGCACGAAGATCCACGAGAGCACGTGCGTGCCCACCACGATGAGCGCGATGACCACCGCGAGCAGCAGGATCGGGTGACGGCCGCGGCGCCTGGACCGCGGGTGCTCGGGCACTACCGGAGCCCCAGTTTCCGGCAGGTCCGCGAACAGGCCGCCCAGGTCCGCCCGGGTCTTGGCGCCCATGGCGCGCCC
>JGI12269J14319_10002357_pt1 | contig 18364 bp, 14 predicted proteins | sample PeaSoiSIISIP2007_FD_14319 | JGI IMG/M metagenome (IMG submission 14319) | reverse complement strand
TCTGACGGGCAGGTCGATTGCGATCATGTGTCCGGCCGGTTGGCGCGGCACCGTGGCCGCTGGCCCGGATGGGGTGCGCGATCCAATCCCAAACAATGACGCGGCTCGGTGAGCCATTGCGAGTGTCGGGTTCACTGGCTCGTCGGTTCGACCGATCGTCATCTCATTCAGCTCCTCCACCCCGGCATCAACGCACGCTCCGGCGGCTTCGGCCGATCGCCGTTGCCACCATCGCGCGCGTCATCGCGACCCATGCCGTCTGGGCCATCCGGTTGCCCAATCCCGGCCGAAGCCGCACGGCGGTTCGATCGCCTGCAGCGCGCCAGGATCGAGATCGCTCATCGCCTGCAACGCTACGGCCGTGGCGCTGTCCCGCAGGTTCGCCGGCAAGGCTTCCAGCCAGGCGACGCATTCAGCCGGCATCTCCGCCAGAGCTGCGACCGTGTCGTGCCAGCGCCTGGCGCGGCCTCGGTGGTCGGCCGGGCGGCGGGTGCGGAGCACCGGCACGCCCGCGGCGCGAGCGGCGCGGTAGCGTGCCTGGCGTTCGGCATCGGTCATGGGTGTTGCGCCGATCGAGGGACGGGGCATGGGTTCCATTCCGAAGCGTTACGTCACGCAACTACCGGCGCGCGGCATGCTGCTGCGCCGGCGAACGATCGGCCGCGCGGCGCGTCATCATCGCCCGGATCATCCGCGCCATCTTGTTGGCCAATGCGACGGCGACGAGCTTGTTCGGCCGGCGGGCCAGCATCGCCGGGAGCCAGGGCGTGGCCAGCTTGCTGCCCCGTGTTGCCACGGCAGTGATCACCGACCTGGCCGGTTCCACCAGCAAGGAGCGCAGCCGTTCATTGCCAGCCCGGCTGAGCGCGCTGACCGCTGGTTGCTGCATCGGTCCGCTTCGCGGCCCGATCCCGCCCAGGCGCGGTTTGCCGCCGGTGGAACGTTGCTGCGGCGTCAGGCCCAGCCACGCCGCCAGGTGACGGCCGGTTTCGAACCCCGGGACATCCACCTCGATCGCAAAGGTCAGCCCGCTGACCGGGCCAATCCCCGGGGCGGTGGCCAGCAACCGGCTGAGCGCGTTGGCCTGGTGCATCGCCGCGAACCTGGCTTCCAGCACGGCGACCTGGCTGTTGCGGTGATCGATCTGCTGGCCCGGCACGGCCATCATCTCCCGGGCAATGGCCGGGATCGTGGTCTCGGCCGCAATCGCTGCCAGCCGGGGCAGGATCTGGTTGGTCCGGTTGCCAGCGGTCACACGGATCAACCGCGCCCGGCGTGGGTTGATGCGCAGCTCCGGTTTCCCGGACTGGTCAACGCAGTGTCGGGTGAAGCCGGCCTTGGACGTGGCAACGCCAACGCGGCTAAACCGGGTCATGGGCGGCTCCCGTCTTGGTGGTTTCACCGCCCAGGTTTGGCACGCGATGCCGTGGGGCCGTCCACCCCAACAGTGACGGGTGGGACCTGGTTGCTCACGGCGTCGTGATCGTCGCAAGGTCGGCATCCTGCCTATGTTGTTGGCGTGCAGTGGTCGCGGCTCAGTGGCGTGACCGCAGGCAATTGGCTTTCCGCCACGACCTGACCCGCGGTCCCTCGCAACCATAAGTTCGGGAGGGACGAGAATGCTCATCCAAAGCCCCATCGCATGGATCGGGGACCGGCTCGATCGTGTGTTTCATACGGTCGGTTCGGCCAGCGACGAGGAGTACTGGCGCGAGAACCTGCAAGCCGGCGTCCTGAGGATTCGCCGCATCGGTCTGAGCGACCTCGGCCAGGCGCTCAGCAACGGCCTCGCCGATTTCGCCGCCAACCGCTCCGACGTCATTTTCCTGTGCGTCATCTATCCGCTGGTCGGACTGGTGCTGGCTCGACTTGCGTCCGGCTACGGTGTCGTGCCGCTGCTGTTCCCGCTCGCATCCGGCTTCGCATTGGTGGGACCGCTCGCCGCGGTCGGGCTGAACGAAATGAGCCGGCGGCGCGAACAGGGGGAGCAGGTGAACTGGACCGCTGCGTTTGGCGTGCTGCGATCGCCGTCGATTAGTGCGATCGTCGGGCTCGGCCTGTTGCTGATTGGGATTTTTCTACTCTGGCTGGTGACCGCGGAAGCAATCTACGTGCTGACCCTCGGGCCGAAGCCGCCGGTGTCGATTGCCGCGTTTGCGCATGATGTGTTCGCCACCGCGCGTGGCTGGGCGATGATCGTGGTCGGCGTCGGCATTGGATCGCTGTTCGCCGTCCTCGCCTTTACGATCAGCGTCGTTTCCTTCCCGCTGCTGCTTGATCGCGATGTGAATATCGAAACGGCGATTTGGACTTCGATCCAGGTGGTGGTCGCGAATCCGCTGCCCATGGCGGCGTGGGGCCTGATCGTCGCCACTGGGCTGGTGCTCGGGTCGTTGCCGTGTTTGCTCGGGCTGGTGATCGTCATGCCGGTGTTGGGCCACGCGACCTGGCATTTGTATCGCTGTGTGGTCGAGTGAAGCCATACCTCTCCCGGGGCGCGGGAGAGGTCGCCGAGCGAAGCAAGGCAAGGTTGGGTAAGGGTGCCACGCGCCGAGCCGATCACCCTTACCCACGGCGCTGACACACGCCTCCCTCTCCGGCGCGTAGCGCGGGAGAGGGAGGATAAAAATTAACGCCTTCAGTTGCTGTTGCGGTTGCCCATGAGCTGCAGCAGCAGCATGAACAGGTTGATGAAGTTCAGGTAGAGGCTCAACGCGTCGTAGACCGCGCGCTTCGCCGCCTCCGCCGTGCCCTCGGCATAGGCGAACTGCGTGTAGTTCGCCTTGATCCGCTGGGTGTCGTAGGCGGTAAGCCCGGTGAACACCACCACGCCGATGATGCTGATGGCGAACTGCAAGGCCGAGCTGTGGAAGAAGATGTTCACCAGCCCGGCGATGATGATGCCGATCAGCCCCATCATCAGGAAGCTGCCCATCCTGCTCAGATCCGCCTTGGTCGTGTAGCCCCAGATGCTCATCGCCGCGAAGGTGGCCGAGGTGATGAAGAACACCCGGACGATCGATTCGGCGGTGTAGATCAGGAAGATGTTCGTCAGGCTGGCGCCCATCACGGCGCAGAACGCCCAGAACAGCGCCTGCACGGCGGCGGTGGACAGCTTGTTCACCCCCAGGCTCAGCACCAGCACGAAGGCGAGCGGGGCGAAGATCGAGATCATCGCCAGCGCCGACGGGTGCCGTGCCATGCCGCCGAACTGCGTCTGCACCATCGGGTAGAACGCGTCGATCAGGCTGGTGTGGGCGATCAGGTAGGAGACGATGCCGGTCACCAGCAGACCGCAGGTCATCCAATTGTATACCCGCAGCATGTAGGCGCGCAGTCCCTCATCCAGGACGGCAGCCGTGGTGGCGGCGGATGCGCGCGTGTAGGTCCGATACTCGGGACTGAAGGCCATGGTTCCCTTACCTCTCGGGCGCTATGCCCCTGTTTAGCGCCCGCATTTTGGTGATCGACCGGCGCAGTTCAAGTCCGCAATGGTCGTTCGGCCAGGCGTGGCGGCTTTTTCATTCGTTGCGCAGCAGCGGCGCCGCCTTGCTTCGGAGCGCCGCCGCGGTGCCAGCATACCCGAAAACCAGCATCATGGCGAGAGCCGTGATAAGCGTCCCCGCCAGGGTGCCGGGCAGGAACACCCACCCCGTGTGCATGATATAGTGCAGTACACCGTAACTTGCAGCCGTCCCCACCAGTGCCGCCAGAATCCCGGCGGCCAGGCCGAGCAAGCCGAACTCGACCAGCCAGGCGGCGCCGATCTGCGCCCGGGTAGCGCCGAGCGTCTTCAGGATCACCGCCTCGGCCGTCCGCCGCCGCTGCCCCGCGGCGACCGCCCCCACCAGCACCAGCGCGCCGGCGGCCAGGGCCAGCGACCCGGTCGCGGCCAGCGCCGCCGCCACCTGCCCCAGCAGCGCGGCGACCGCGGCGAGCACGTCCGCCACCGCGATGCCAGTGACGTTGGGCAGCGCATCGGTCACCGCGCGCAGCAACGCGCCCTGGTCCGGCCCAGCCACCCGCACCGTGGCGATGTGGGTATGCGGGGCATGAGCCAGCAATCCGGGACTGGCGACCATGGCGAAATTCAGCGACAGGGTCTGCCAGGCAATATCGCGTAGGCTCGCCACTTTCAGGTCGATATCGCGGCCCAGCACGTTGACGCGGATCGTGTCGCCCAGACCGACATGCCAGCCCTGGGCCAGGCCGGCGTCGAACGAGACCTCCGGCGGGCCGGCATAGTCACTGGGCCACCAGTGCCCGGCGACGATGTGGGTGCCGGACGGCGGTGTGGCGGCATAGGTCAGGCCGCGGTCACCGCTCAGCGCCCAGCGCGTCTCCGGCGTCGCCTTCACCTGATCGGCCGGCACGCCGTTCACGGCGACGATGCGCGCCCGCAGCGATGGCACCTGCTGCACCTCCTCCACCCCCCGCGACGCGCGCGCGATCTGCTCGAAACGGCCTAGTTCGTCGTCCTGGATATCGATGAAGAAGAAGCTCGGCGCATCGGCCGGCAATTGCTCCAGCACTTCCCGGCGGACGTTGCCCTGGATCAGCGCCACCGAGGCGAGCGTCGATAGCCCCAGTCCGACCGACACCAGGAGCAGCGCCGTGGCGTTGCCGGGGCGGTGCAGGCTGGCGATGCCAAGGCGCGCCCAGGGTGCGGCGAAGCGCGGGGCGTGCCGTGCCAGACGGGTCACCGCGACGCCCCCGAGCCGGAACAGCAGCAAGGTGGCCAGCGCGGCGACACAGAAATACACAGCGAAATGGCGGTCCGCCGCGGTCGCGACAGTCAGCGCGACCAGGGCAAGGATAAGCGCCGCGCTGACGGCGACCAACAGCCGGGTCGGCACCGTGCGTTCCGGCAGCAGCGCGTCGCGGAACAGTGCCGCTCCGGGGATGCGCGCGGCGCGCCCCAGCGGCCACAACGCGAAGGCCAGCGCTGTCAGCAGCCCGTATCCCGCGGCCAGCAGCAGCGGCACAGGGTAGATGCCCAGCGCCGGTGGCACCGGCAACAGGTTCTTCAGGAACACCATGCCGAGCAATGGCAGAGCGGTGCCGGCCAGCAATCCGGCGATGATACCGACGGATGCCAGTGCCAGCACCTGGATCAGGCAGACCGCGAACACCGTGCGAGCCGAGGCGCCGAGGCAACGAAGCGTGGCAATCGTTCGTGCCCTTGCATCGAGCCAGGCGTGGACCCCGTTCGCCACTCCAATGCCCCCGACCAGCAGCGAGGTCAGCCCGACCAGGGTCAGGAACTGGCTCGTCTCGTCGATAAACCGCGACACGCCGGGCGCGGCGTTGCTGGGGTTCCGGATACGCCAGCCGGTGTCCGGGAACGCCGCACGCAGCTGGGCCACCAGAGCCGGCGCGGCGGAGGGCGACGGCACGGTCAGGCGCAGTGCATAACGCACCATGGAACCGGGGACGATCAGGCCGGTCTGCGGCAATGCGCCGGCGGCGATCACCACGCGTGGACCCAGCAGGGCCGGCGTGGCGACCTGGTCCGGCTCACTGATCAGCACGGCGCTGATCCGGAGCGTAGCATTCCCCAGCCGCACCGTGTCTCCGGGATGCAGCCTCAGCCGGTCCAGCACAAGTTGCTCGGCGAGCAGCCCGAACTGCCCGTCGCGTTGCGCCAGCGCGTCGGCCAGTGGCATGGCGGGCGACACCGTTGGGGCTCCGACCAGCGGCCAGGCGGGGTCCACCGCCTTCAGTTCGATCAATTGGCGCTCGCCCGACGGCGCGACCAGCATTGAGCGCATTTGCACCACGTCGGACAGCCTGGCGCCCCGCGCGCGCAGCCAATCCCGCAGCGCGTCGGGCAGCTTTTGCGAACCGCCGTCGATCTCCAGGTCGCCGCCAAGGAGCCGCCTGCCGTCGGCCTCGAGGCCGCGGTCGATGGCGGCGCGCAGGGTGCCGACCGCGGCAATCACCGCGACCCCCAGGGCCAGGCAGAGCAGGACGATGGTCAGGCCGCGCACGCCACCGCGCAGCTCGCGCCGGGCCAGGCGAAGCGCCAACCTCACGCCGGCACCGGCGCTACGACGCACCCGTCGGACAGGTGCACGCAGCGGTCGCACCGTGCCGCGAGGTCGGCGTCGTGGGTGATCAGCAGCAGAGTGGTGCCGTGCGCGGCGCGCAATTCGAACAGCAGGTCCATCACCGCGCTGCCGGTGGCCTGATCCAGGTTGCCGGTCGGTTCGTCGGCCAGCAGCAGTAGTGGTTGGGCGACGAATGCCCGCGCCAGTGCGGTCCGCTGTTGCTCGCCGCCGGAGAGCTGCCCGGGCAGGTGCGTCAGCCGATGGCCCAGCCCGACGGCGCGCAGTGCCTCCCGCGCGCGATCCAGTGCGTCACGGCGGCCGGCCAGTTCCAGCGGCACCGCCACGTTCTCCAGCGCTGTCATGGTGGGGATGAGGTGGAAGGCCTGGAACACGATGCCGACATGATTGCGCCGCAGCCGCGCCAGTGCATCCTCGTCAAGCGCGGTGACCTCGTGGCCAGCGAGCATGACGCTACCGGCGGTGGCACGCTCAAGGCCGGCGAGCACCATCAGCAGGCTGGTCTTGCCGGAGCCGGACGGACCGATGAGGCCGACCGCCTCGCCCCGGCCGATGTCGAGATTGATGCCGCGCAGAATATTGACCGGCCCGGCAGTGGCGGGCACGGTCAGATGCAGGTTCCTGATTCTCACCAGCGGCACGGCGGGCGCGCCGGACGCCGCGGGCGAGGCGGAAACCGGGGACGGCGGGATGGCATCCATGGCGGCAGCATATGGCGTCCGCGGGGGACGGAAGAAAGCCGCGGCGGCATTGGCGCGGCGAGATGGCCGCGTGTCAGGTCCGCCATGGCCCATTCTGCGGCACATTGTCGTCCTCCTGGTTGTCCTGTTCGTTGCCTGCCACACCCATGCCGCTCCCACCTCGCTTCGCCTGCTGGTCCTCGGCGACTCGCTCTCTGCCGGCTACGGCCTGCCACACACCGATGGGTTCGAGATGCAGTTGCAGCAGGCCCTGCGGGCTGACGGCCACGACGTGCGCATCATCGACGGCGCAGTATCCGGCGACACCAGTGCCGGCGGCCGGGCGCGGCTGGACTGGGTGCTGGCCGGCGGCGCGGATGCGGCGATCGTCGAGCTCGGCGCCAATGACGGCCTGCGCGGCGAGGACCCAGGCGACATGGAAGCCAACCTGAACGCCATCCTCGACGCGATGGCGGCCAAGCACATCCCCGTGCTGCTGACCGGTATGTACGCACCGCCCAATTTCGGAGCGGATTATGAACGCGCCTACCGGGCGGTGTTCGACCGGCTAGGGCAGCGCCCGGGCGTGCTGTATGACCCGTTCTTCCTGCAAGACGTGGCAGAGGTTCCCGCGTTGACACAGCCGGACGGCCTGCACCCGAATGCGCAGGGCGTGCGCCGCGTCGTCGCGCGGCTGCTGCCGCTGGTGGAGACGCTGCTGCGGGAGGCACGGCCGGCATGAGGCTGTTCGTCGCCCTCGACCTGCCCTGGGAGTTGCGCCAGCGTGTGGCGATGCTGTCCGGCGCCGGCATCCCCGGCGCGCGCTGGGTGCCGCCGGAGAACTTCCACATCACGCTGCGCTTCATCGGTGAGACGCCGGCGTACCGCGCGGAGGAGATCGACCACACGCTGGCGGCGCTGAAGGCACGCAGCTTCACCTTGACACTGGCCGGGGTGGGTACCTTCGCCCGCTCGGGGCGCAGCACGCAGCTTTGGGTGGGGGTGGAGCGCAACCCGTCGCTCGACCACCTGCAGAGCAAGATCGAGTCGGCGTTGCAACGCATCGGCCTGGAGCCGGAACGTCGCCGGTTCGCACCGCATATTTCGCTGGCGCGGTTGGACAACGCGGTGGAAGGCAAGCTGGCCGAGTTCGTTCAGGCGCATAACCTGTTTCGCGCCGATCCCGTGCCGATCGAACATTTCACCTTGTTCAGCTCGCTGCTGGGCAAGGAGCAGGCGGTCTATACGCCGGAGGTGGAGTACACGCTGGGGTGAGCGTGGGCATCCGCGCACAGTTATCGAGGACGTGAAGCGCGGCGGGAAAGCGCGATACATCGCCCTTTGACATGGCCCGATGGGATTGATCACAGTCAGGCGTCACGCGGCTCAGCATGGCAGCAGCTTGCACACCAGCTTGGAGGCGGAAATGGCGAAGCAGATCCTCATCTTGGTCGGAAGCAAGAAGGGCGCATTCACGCTCACCAGCGGTCCGCAACGACGTTCCTGGGAACTGCGTGGTCCGTTCTGCGAGGCGTGGCCGCTGAACCATGTCGTTGCTGATCCGGAGACCGGCACGATCTACGCCGGCGGCGGCAACGAATGGTTCGGCCCGGCGGTGTGGCAGTCCAAGGACCTCGGCGCGACCTGGACGCATTCAAGCGAGGGTCTGGCGTACCAGGCCGGCGAGACACCGATCAAGTCGGTCTGGAGTCTGGCACCGTCCGCCGGCGCGCTTTACGCGGGCGTCGAGCCGGCCGGGCTGTTCCGCAGCAATGACGGCGGCCAGTCATGGCAGCACGTGGCAGGGCTGCGCGAGCATCCCTCGCGACCGAACTGGCAGCCAGGCGGTGGCGGCCTGATCCTGCACTCGCTGGTGCCCCATCCGACCGATGCAAGTCAGCTCTGGATCGGTATCTCCGCGGCTGGCGTGTTCCACACGGCAGATGGCGGCGCTACCTGGGCGCCGCGCAATCAGGGGACTCGGTGCGACTACCTGCCGGAGGAGCAGCGCTACCCGGAATACGGGCAATGCGTGCACTGCGTGGTGATGGCGGCGGGGATGCCCGATCGGCTGTATCAGCAGAACCACTGCGGGATGTATCGCAGCGACAGCGGTGGCCAGCACTGGGACAGCATCGAACAGGGCCTGCCTTCGACGTTCGGCTTTCCCGCAGCGGTGCACCCGCGCGATCCGGCAACGCTGTATCTGGTGCCGCTCAACGGCGACATCGCCGGCCGCTACGTGCCCGACGGAAGGGCCGCCGTCTGGCGCACGCGCGATGCCGGCGCAAGTTGGCAGGCGCTGCGCCACGGCCTGCCGCAACAGAACATTTTCTTCGGCGTGTTGCGACAGGCCATGGCCACCGATCGTCTCGACCCGGCGGGAATCTATTTTGGTACCAACACCGGCTCGCTGTTCGCCAGCGCCGACGAGGGCGACAGTTGGGACTGCATCGCGCAGCATTTGCCCCCGATCCATTCGGTGGAGACGCTGGTCATCGAGGCGTAGATGGCGGCGCGGAGTGGGAGCAGCGAGCCGGACGATCCGTGCGAGCCGGCGTTGCCGTTCGTCGTTGTTACGCTCCCGGCAGCCTTGCTGACGCTGTTCCCGGGTTGCAAGCGGCGGGTGGAATTATCCGCTGCGAGCGTAGGCACCGCGATCGACGCACTGAACGCAAGCTGGCCCGGAATGCGCGACCGCATCTGCGATTCGACGCCGCGTATCCGCCGTCACATCAACGTCTTCGTCGCCGGAGAGCGCGCCACCCTGCAGACGCGCCTGACGCAAGGTGCCGAGGTACTGATCATGACCGCGATCAGCGGCGGCTGATATGAAACCTCTCCTGCTTCGCGAGGTCGGGCCGCGAGGCGGACCGACGCGGTTGGGCCGTGAAGCGGACCAACCGTGAGCGCCGAGGGTGAGGATGATCGGGTCGGCACGCGGCATTCTCATTCTGCGTACTGCCGCACCCTCACTTGGCACTCCGCGCCGACCTCTCCCGCCGAAGGCAGAGAGGTTTTCTTGTCAACCTGGACCATAACGCCGGCTAGGCGCATAAAGTCGTTGGAAACGAAACCATCTGAGGGCAACACCCCGACCAAGGAGCACGACCATGGCTGCCGTCACCGCCTCGCCGCGCGTTAAACGCATCCAACGCAGTTCCGTTGCGCTTCTGGTGCTTGGCTGCGCGGTGAACTACGTGGATCGTTCCACTCTCGCGATAGCCAATCCGCTGATCCGCCACGATCTCGGTTTGACGATCGCCGATATGGGGCTGCTGTTGTCGGCCTTCCTCTGGGCCTATGCCGCGTTCCAGCTTCCCGCCGGCGCACTGGTCGACCGGATCGGCCCGCGCAAGTTGCTCGGCCTGGGCATCTTCATTTGGTCGCTCGCCCAGGCCCTCGGCGGCCTGGTCGGCAGCTTCTGGCAGTTCGTCGTCGCGCGCGTGTTCCTCGGCATGGGCGAGTCGCCGCAATTCTCCGGCCTGGTTCGGGTCGTGCGTGACTGGTTCAACGTGCGCGAGCGCGGCCTGCCGACCGGCATCGGCCTGTGCGGTTCCAAGCTCGGCCCCGCCATCGCGCCGCCGCTGCTGACCGTGCTGATGCTCGCCTTTGGCTGGCGCTGGATGTTTGTCATCATGGGCGGCGTCGGCATCGGCGTTGCGATCCTGTGGTACGCGGTGTACCGCGAGCCGCGCGAGGTTGCGCTGACCGACGACGAAAAAGCCTATCTGGCGGACGGCGAGGCGCAACAGGTCGCCGAGCGCGTCACCTGGGCGGACTGGAAGCAACTGTTCCGTTACCGCGCGACCTGGGGCATGGTGCTTGGCTTCTTCGGCGAGGTCTACATGGGCCGGGTCTACCAGGCCTGGCTGCCAGGTTACCTGGAAATTGAGCGCCATATGAGCATCGCCAAGACCGGCTGGGTCGCGGCAATTCCGTTTGCGTGCGGCGTGCTGGGCAGCGTCGGCGCCGGTTGGTTGACCGACCGCCTGGCGGCGCGTGGCGTATCGCCGATCAACAGTTGTAAGATCCCGGTGGTGATCGGCCTGACCGGGATGGCCGCCTTCACAATCGTTACGGCACTGACGCCGAGCACGCTGGTTGCCGTCATCGCGGTATCCACCGCGCTGGCGTTCAACGGCATGGCCGGGGCGATGTGCTGGGCGCTCGCCAGCGTCGCGGCGCCGCGGCATTGCACTGCGTCGCTGGGCTCGATCCAGAATTGCGGCGGCTATATCGGCGGCGCTCTGGCGCCCGCGATCACCGGATTTATCGTGCAGGATACAGGGAGTTTTGTGCCCGCTCTGCTGTTCAGCGCCGCCATGGGGCTTAGCTGCGCCCTGGTCTATGTGTTCATGGTGCCGGGCAAGCCAATCGACGTGGCGGCGTTCGGTGTGAGAGCCGCCGCGTAAGCGAAGGAAGGCCAGGGCTCTGCCCTGGGACCCACCAAGGGCTGTGCCGTTGGCGGGGATCCATGGGGCAGAGCCCATTGGTGAGGTTCAGGGGAAAAGCCCCCGGCATTCTCTCGCTTTACGCGATGGCTCTCAAACCGAAAAATACTTCGCGTGCGGGTTTAGCACGACGATCGCGCTGGTCGATTGCTCCGGATGCAACTGGAACTCGTCCGACAGTTCCACCCCGATCCGCTCCGCCCCTAGCAGCGACAGCAACGGTGCCTGATCCTCCAGCTTCGGACAGGCCGGATACCCGAACGAGTACCGCGAGCCGCGATAGCTCTGCGACAGCATCTTATCCATGTCGCGGTCGTCCTCGCCGGCGAAGCCCAGCTCGGCGCGGATGCGCTTGTGCACGTATTCCGCCATCGCCTCGGCCATCTCCACCGACAGCCCATGCAGATACAGGTAGTCCTGGTAACGATTATCCGCGAACCAGGCGCGCGACACTTCTGATGCCCGCTGCCCCACGGTGACGACCTGCAGCCCGATCACGTCGCGCTCCGCGTCATCCACGTCGCGGAAGAAGTCGGCGATGCATTCGCCGTCTTCCTTCGGCTGCCGCGGCAGTGCAAAGCGCGCCAACTCGGTCGAGCCGTCAATATCGAACACGATCAGGTCATTGCCCTGTCCCGCCGCCGGCCAATACCCATACGCCGCCCGCGGCTGCAAAATCTCCTGCTGTTCGCACAGCGCGAGCATGCGCCGCATCACCGGCCGCAGCTCCTGCCGCGCCCAGCCGAGGAAGTCGTCCAGCGAGCGCCCCTGCTTACGAAAACCCCACTGGAACTGGTACAAACTGCGCTCGTTGACAAACGGCACCAGCGCCATTGACGGCGCCTCGATCATCCGCGCGCCCCAGAACGGCGGCGTCGGCGTCGGCACGTCGCGCGTCAGCCGCCGCCGGCGTTCCCGCACCACGGCGACATCGACTGGCCGGAACGCGCGCGCATCTGCCTGGCCCAGCGTGCGTGCCGTGTTGCGCGCCTTGCCGGAACGCTTGGCCTGCACCGCCGCCAGGTAGTCGTCGAACCCGTTGCCGGTCACCTTGTCCATCAGGTGCAACCCGTCGAACGCATCACGCGCATAGGCGACGCGGCCGCAGCCATAGGCCTGGACGCAGGTATCCTCGACGTAGGAACGGGTCAGTGCGGCGCCGCCGAGCATCACGGGAATTTCCAGTCCCTGGCGCGACATTTCTTCCAGGTTCTCGCGCATCACCACGGTGGACTTCACCAGCAGCCCGGACATGCCGATGGCGTGAGCGCGGTTCTCCGTCGCCGCGTGCAGCATCTCCGCCAGCGGCACCTTGATGCCGAGGTTGACCACGCGGTAGCCGTTGTTGGTGAGGATGATATCGACCAGGTTCTTGCCGATGTCGTGCACGTCGCCCTTCACCGTGGCGAGCACGATGGTGCCTTTTTCCTGCCCCTCCACCCGCTCCATGAACGGCTCCAGGTAGGCGACCGCCGCTTTCATGGTTTCGGCACTTTGCAGCACGAACGGCAACTGCATCTTGCCGGCGCCGAACAGCTCGCCCACCACCTTCATGCCGTCGAGCAAGACGTTGTTGATAATGTCGAGCGGCGGCAGCGTCATCAGCGCTTCGTCAAGCTCGGCGGTAAGGCCTTTCCGGTCCCCATCGACGATCCGGTCCTTCAGCCGCCCCTCCACCGTCTCGGCGCGCTTCTTCACCGTTGCATCGGCCAGCTTGCGGTCGGCGAAAATCGCCAGCATGCGCTGCAACGGGTCGTAGCCTTCGGCGCGGCGGTCAAAGATCAGGTCTTCGGCGACCCTTACTTCCTCCTCCGCCAGCAAGTGCAGCGGGCGGATCTTCGACACGTGCACGATCGCGCCGCTCATCCCGGCGCGCATCGCGTGGTCGAGGAACACGCTGTTCAGCACCGCGCGCGCCGCGGGGTTCAGCCCGAAGCTGACATTCGACAGGCCGAGAATGATCTGAATATCGGGAAACTCGGCGCGGATCGCCGCGATGCCCTCCAGCGTCCATTGTGCCAGCTTGCGGTCGTCCTCGTTGCCGGTGGCGATGGTGAAGGTGAGCGGATCGATCAGCAGGTCAGACTGCGGCAGCCCATGCCGGTTGCAGGCAAAATCCACCAGCCTGCGCGCAATACGCAATTTATCCGCGGCGGTCTTCGCCATACCGACCTCGTCGATGGTCAGCGCGATCACTGCCGCGCCGAACCGCTTCGCCAGAATCAGCCGGTCGGTGGCGTGCTTCTCGCCGTCCTCAAAGTTGATCGAGTTGATGATCGGCTTGCCGCCATGCAGCTTCAGCGCCGCCTCGATCACCGGCGTCTCGGTGCTGTCGATCACCAGCGGCGCGTTCACCGACGCGGTGAAGCGGCGGATCACCTCGTTCATCTCATACGTCTCGTTGCGGCCGACAAACGCGGTGCAGATGTCCAGCGCGTGCGACCCCTCGCCCAACTGTTCGCGCCCCTGTGCGACGCAGCCGTCCCAGTCGTGCTTTTCCTGGAGCTCGCGCCACTTCTTCGAGCCATTGGCGTTGCAGCGCTCGCCGATGGCGAAGATCGCGTTCTCCTGTCGCAGCGGCACCGCTTGGTACAGGCTGGCGACGCAGGGCACCCAGACCGGCTTGCGCGCCACCGGCGCCGGGCGGAATTTTCCCCCGTTGGCGCGCTTGCGCAACATCGCGTCCAGCGCGGCAGTATGCGTGGCAGTGGTGCCGCAGCAGCCGCCGATCAGGTTCACACCGTCTTCGGCGACGAAGCGCTCCAGCCAGCTCGCCAGCTCTGCCGCGCCGAGCGGGTAGTGCGTGCGGCCATCGACCAGCTCCGGCAGCCCGGCATTCGGCAGCACCGACAGCAAGCCCGGCCAGTTGGTTGCCAACCAGCGCACGTGTTCCGCCATCTCCTGGGGGCCGGTGGCGCAGTTCAGCCCCATCAGCGGCACGTCCAGCGCGTGCACCACCGCGGCGGCGGCGGCGATGTCCGGACCGACAAGCAGGGTGCCGGTGGTTTCCACGGTGACCTGCACGAAGATCGGGATATCCCCCCCGGCCGCCGCGCGGGCGATTTTCCCCCCGTTCACCGCCGCCTTGATCTGCAACGGGTCCTGGCAGGTTTCCACCAGGATCGCATCCACACCGCCGGCAATCAGGCCACGGCACTGTTCGGCCAGCGCGGCTTCCAACGGGTCATAGGCGATGTTGCCGAGGCTCGGCAGCTTGGTGCCCGGGCCGACGCTGCCCAGCACCCAGCGGTGCCGCCCGTCGGAAAATTCCTCGGCCGCCTCCCGCGCCAGTTCACCGGCGATGCGGTTGATCTCGAAGGCGCGGTCGGCGAGCTGGAATTCCCCCAGCGTCACCGGCGAACCTCCAAAACTGTTGGTTTCCACTATGTCGGCGCCGGCGGCGAAGAAGCCGCGATGGATGTCGCGCACCAGGTCGGGACGTGAGAGGTTCAGCACCTCGGTGCAGTTTTCCTTGCCCCAGTAGTCGCGTTCGATGTCCAGGGTCATCGCCTGCACGTGGCTGCCCATGCCGCCGTCGGCCAGCAACACGGTGTCGCGCAGGGCATCGAGCAAATGGGGACGCGACACTGTTACACCGCCAATGCGTGGGAGAGAGGTGCCGGCGCATCGGCGCGCCGCGTTGCCGGCCAGATTCGGACTTCCAGTGGACCGGGCACCGTTAACGGATCGCCAACGGCGAGCCCTGCCTCGGTCAGCAATTCTGCCATCGTCGCGTCGGAAAAGCCGGGCCAGCGATGCGCCAGTTTGGTCGCGATGTCGTCCCGCCTGTGCCGCGCCAGGTCGATGACGATCAGCCGCCCATCGGGACGCAGCACGCGCGCGGCCTCGGCCAGCACGCCGGCAGGGTCCTCGGCGTAGTGCAGCACCATTTGCAGCACGGCGATGCCGAACGAGGCGTCGGCCAGCGGCAGCCGGTACATATCAGCGAGCCGCACGGCGCAATGGGTCAATCCGGTGCGGGCGAGGCGCGCGCGGGCCAGTGCCAGCATCGCCTTCGACGCGTCCACCCCCAGCCCCTGCGCCACCAGCGGCGCCAGCAACTCCAGCACGCGGCCGGTGCCGGTGCCGATGTCGAGCAATCGGGTCGGGGCGTCGGCCGGGATCAAGGAGACCAACGCGGCTTCGACGGCCGGGGCCGGCAGGTCGAGGGCGCGCATCTCGTCCCAGTCGGCGCCCTGACGGCGGAAGCGTTCGCTGGCGGCGCGAGCGCGCTCGGCCAGCACGCGGGCGGCTTGGCGGCGGTCGGCTTCCAGGATGGCGTCGTTCTCCGCCAGGTGCGCGACGATCTCGCGGGCCAGTGCGCCGTCCGAGCCGGTCGGCAGCGCGAACCACGCGTTGGCGCCTTCGCGTTCGCGTGCCAGCAGGCCGGATTCACAGAGCAATTTGAGGTGGCGGGATAGGCGCGGCTGCGACTGGCCGAGGACTTCGGTGAGCTCGGTGACGCAAAAAGCGCCGCGCGCGGCAAGCGCGAGCAAGCGCAGTCGGGTGGGCTCCGCGGCGGCGCGGAGCGCGGCGAGCAGGGCGTCCATCAGTAACGGATGACATAAAGATATGCTTATGTCTAGTATCTGATTCGCGTTCCCCGGGGGTGATTCGGGTCTCCCGCCATGCATGACCGCAATCGCTTGTTGCCGGCGTTCAGCAAAGTGCCCGGAGCCTTCCATCGGCTTGCAGCCGGGGCGCCGGAACATTGTCGGCGCCGTGTCGCGCAAGGTTGCGCGCGACCGGCGTTGGTGCGTGCCGGTCTGCCGATCGGGCGGCACTGCCGCCCGCTTTGGCCGTCACGTCCGGCCGGCGCATCTCCACGACGAAGTCGGCCGTGTCGCAGACCTGGTCTGCGCATGGCCTGCCACCTCTGCCTCGCGACAGCGGCAGAGAGTCAAAGCGACGCCGATGCGATCAAGGAGTTTTCCTGCCCCCCTGTCACAGGGTCAACCGCTCGCATACCGGCGAGACGATCAGCGGGTGCTCCGTGTCCACGCTCACCCCCGTCAGTGTCCGCCGCATCCCCGGCGTGCGCCGCTGCTGGAACGCCGCGCGCGCCGCTTCGTCCGCACCGTGCAGGATGCCCTGTGGGGTGTGCGACAGCATGCCCGGCCGACGGCCTCCGGTAGCATCCGCATGCACGAACACGCTCTCATCGTAGTCGACGTTGCGGTGATACGACGGCAGTTCCTCCGCGTTCAGATCCGACACCGCCATCTGCGGCACGAAGGTCACCACCATGAAGCCGTTCGCCTCGAATGTCGCCCACGCGGACGGCGCCAGGTGAATGCGGTCGGAGCTGATTGGAATGATGTCGCGGATGTTCAGCTTGTACGGGAACAGGTCGCCCTTCCAGCCCACCGACACCAGCGGGTTGTTGCGGTAGAAGATGGAGCTGTGCGCGCCGCCGTGCTTCACCCGCAGCTCCCACTCGTCGCGCGGGGGAAAGCCGTAGTCGCATAGTTCCGGCACCGTCAGCACCGTGGGATCGACCGGCATGTGCCGCCCCACCTGCTGATGCTCGGTCAGCGTCAGCGGCGCGGGCGATTCGATCACCAGCAGATGGCTGTCGCCTGCATCGGGCATCAGGCTGAAGGTGATGCCTTTCGGGATCAGCACGTAGTCGCCCGGTTCATAGGGCAGCCGGCCGAACTCGGTGGCGAACGCGCCGGTCCCCTGATGCACGAAATACAGCAGGTCGGCGTCGGTGTTGCGATAGGCGAACGGCATCGCCGCGCGGCGGCGGCTGATCGCGACGCTGACATCGGCATTGGACAGCAGCACCTCGGGCCCGCCGCGCGGATCGGTCTGGTCCGACGGCTCGACGCGCGCGGTATCGACGACGCGACGCGGGTGCAGCGTGCCTTCGATCCGCACCACCTCGTTCGGGCCATGCTCGCGATAGATCATCGCGACCGGGCCGAAGAAGCCTTGCCGGCTGATATGCTCCTCGCGCAAATTACCAAGGCCGACCCGCGCCTGCCGGACATGTCGCCCGCGCGCGAGATGAATCCACGACCGCATGGTTTTTCCTCCCCTATTGGCGTGGTGCCTGAACACGGCAGGCTACGCCATGTTGGCCGACAGCGACAGGGCCAGCCGAGCCGCGGTCCGGCTCACGCCAGCCCGAGACGGTTGTCTGACAAGGCAGCCTCGCGCTATCGGCTGCACGCCGCCCCTCCCAACACACAGAACGAGGCGCAATAAGGATGGTTCAGGGCGACAGGCTGTGCCGCTTCGGCCAGAGTACGCCCGAGTTCGAACCGCGCATCATAAGCGAGCAAGGTGCAGGACAGCACCACCGGATGCGGCGCGCCCTTGCGCTTCACCACCATGCGTGACGACGCACACATCACGTCGTCTGGCGATTTATGCAGGATGCCCCAGCACGCGGTGGTGATCTCCGGCACGTCGCGGCTCGGGTCCATCTCCGGGAACAGCATCAGGCGCACCGGATCGAACGCATCCACCGGAAGCTCCAGCGCGGCAAACAGCCGCGCATATCCTTCCCGCAGCACCACCTCCGGTTCGCCAGTGAAACGACGGCCGGCGACATCCAGCGCAAAACCGTTGCGCGCCAGCCAGAGCAGGCCGTCGATCGTCGGTGCCCAGCTTCGCTTGCCGCGCTCGGCTTCGTGCACCGCCGGCGTGTAATGATCGAGCGAGACGCGTATGCCGAGGCGTTCGCGGTACGCATCGCGCAGCGCCAGCATCCGCGGCCGCAGCTTGCGCAGCGGCGCCATGGCATTGGTCAGCACCAGTGCGCGAAAGCCGAGCGACAGTACGTCCTCCAGCATGCCGATGATGTCGCGGTTCATGAACGGCTCGCCGCCGGTGAAGCCGATCACGCTGGTCGGCAGACGGTCGCGGGCGATCTCGTCAAGATAGGTGCGCACCTCGTCGCGCGTGAGATAAGCCAGCCGGTCGTTGCGCGGCGACGATTCAATGTAGCAGTTGCGGCAGGTCAGGTTGCACAGCGTACCAGTGTTGAACCACAGCGTCTCCAGCGCGCGCAGCGCCACGCGGGCGCGCGTCTCGCCGCGCGCGGTGACAGCCGGGTCGCGAAATTTCCCCGGATCGAGCATTCGAACGATCTGATCCACCGTGCCTCCGCGATACGCCCTCTCCCGCCTGCGGCGGGAGAGGGTAGGGTGAC
>JGI12269J14319_10002352_pt1 | contig 18381 bp, 13 predicted proteins | sample PeaSoiSIISIP2007_FD_14319 | JGI IMG/M metagenome (IMG submission 14319) | reverse complement strand
TCAAGCCGAATAGGAATATTTTGCAAATTCGGTTCCGTGCTTGACAACCGGCCGGTTGCTGTCACAGTTTGTTGAAATGTAGTATGAATCCTGCCATCCTTTATTTGAGCGAGCAATCCATTCACATACGTTGACATCAGTTTATTCAGTTGCCGGTAGTCGAGGATTTTGTTAACGATTGGGTGAACCAAGCGCAGTTCCTCCAACGTTTCCGCATCGGTGGAATATCCCGTTTTAGTCTTTTTAGCTGTAGGAAGGCCCAGCTTTTCAAAAAGAATCGTTCCCAACTGTTTGGGTGAATTTATATTAAACGTCTCCTCAGCCAGCGCATAAATGTCTTGTTCCAGTTGTTTTAAAGTAATACTGATTCCTTCACCGAAACTAGTCAACTGTTCTGCGTTAACTGCAATCCCATGGCGTTCCACTTGTGCTAGTACCAAACTTAACGGTTCTTCGATGTCATGGAGCAATTCTGCAAGTCCCAGCGTAACGATTTCTTCCTCAAACTTAGGGGCGACTTGGGCTAACGCTGCTGCTTCTTCTGCTATGCTCCGAAAGACTTCTTGTTTCGGCACGTACTCTTTGACTAAATCCAGTGGGGCAAATTTAGTCCGATTAGATTGAATAAGGTAGGACGCCAAGCCTAAATCCAGCTTAACTCCCTTTAATGAAATGCCCTCACTTACCAACAACAAGGCTATTGTTTTACTATCTGCCAAGGTTTTTGGAATCTGATCATTACCCAAAAGGTTTAACCACGCTCGGCTAACGAGTTGGGATGCTTCCGTACGTGTCAGAATAAAAGCCTCACCCTGTGCTGCTACTCCCCATTCTAGCCAACGACCACCTTGTAACCCTGTTCCCTCATAACGACAGGCTAAGGTGAGTGGAGTTCCCCTTGATTCCCACTGTTTTATCTGGGCAAACCATCCTTCTTCCGTTAAGGTGCGTTCGGGCCAATCCTCTAACAACTGATCCGGACTTTCTCTAAGCGATTCCCCATCATTCTTATGACGCTCTTGCCATAAACGAGTCACACTCTTTAGCTCATACTTTTGAAAAACCGGGATTGCTTTAGCTGCTTGTGGGCGACGGTAAACAAAATCATCTAAAGAAAACGCCAAAGGCACTTCGGTCAGCATTGTGGCTAATTTTTTGCTGAGTATAGCCTGTTCAGCAAATTCATTTAAATTGCTTTGCAGTTTTTTCCCCGAGACTTTATCAGCGTTAGCCAAAACGCCCTCAACCGTTTCAAACTCCCAAAGTAATTTCAGCGCAGTTTTCTCGCCAATGCCAGGTACCCCGGGGATATTATCCGAGCTGTCTCCCATTAGACCCTTGAGATCGATGATTTGGTAGGGACGTAGCTGATATCGTTCCCATAAGGTATGTTCATCATAACATTCCACTTCGCTAATACCCTTTTTAGTTAAATAGATATTCGTCTTGGGAGATATTAATTGCAGGGCATCTCTGTCCCCCGTATAAATCTGAATCTCCATCCCCTGTGTTTCCGTTTGTTTAGTCACTGCGGCAATAAGATCATCCGCTTCATACCCAGCAAGTTCCAGCATGGGCACGTCTAATTCCGTTAAGATTTCTTTGAGGTAATCAAATTGAGGGCGTAATCCCTCTGGGGTTTCTTTGCGCTGTGCTTTATACCCAGCATACTGTTCGATTCGTACTGTTGCCTTGGTTTTATCGAAAGCCACCACCCAGGAATCCGGATGTTGTTCTTGTTCTAACCTAAAAAGCATGGTCAAAAAACCATGTAAGACATTCGTTGGTCGCCCATCGGCTGTGGTCAACGGCGGCAGAGCATAAAAAGCGCGATTCGCAAGGCTATTTCCGTCTAAAATCAGCATTCGCGGCATCGTGAAAACCCCCAATCTTTCGCATTTCACTATATCATACCCACAGCTTTCTAACAAACGAATACGTTGCAACCGGCGGCTTATCTTCATAATGAAACCCCGCAAATTATAAGGGTTACGCTAGGCGTTGGTTACGAGCTGCCGGACGGCTTTTCATAAATAACGCCAGTAGACCAGCCAAGATAGGAAGAAGAAAAATAACGGAAACTGCCACAGAAAGACCCCAAATATCGCCGATACGACCAATAATAATCACAGCAAGACCCCCAATTCCTCCTGCAAAGCCCATGGTTAGCCCCGCTGCCAGCGCTTTGTTATCTGGAATAGCCTCTTGAGCGGCTACAACAGTGACTGAAAAGCTAGATAGTAAGGCTGCCCCAGCTAAAGCCAAGAAAATCGTACTCACAGTCCCATTAGTATAGAAGAAAGTAAAAAATAGGGGGGTAGAAATAATAAGCGAGCCAACAATTAAGCGTTTTCGTCCGTAAAAATCGGAGATGAAACCGCCTAAAATTCCGCCAAAAGCTCCGGCAAAGAGCATAATCGTTAGCAGATGGCTCGCAGCAATGTTCGATAAGTTTTGAGACTTTAAGTACAAGGGAAGAATAGTCAACAACCCCGTATAAGCCAGTGTACGAATAGCAATAACACCAATTATGGCAACAAGTTCGCGCGCAGCGGATTTCAAAGAATGTATCACCACTGAAAGCGCAGGAGTGGCGCCAGACAAAACATCATTGCGCGGTGCAAAGAGAAGTAGCAAGATGGCTACAAAGATTCCAGGAACTACAGTTACAACGGTAGCTTGTAAACCATAAGTTTGGAATAATGGAACTAATAGCAGTGGACTTAAGGCGAAACCAAAATTACCGAAGGCTACAAAGGTAGAAAGTAAAACGGCTTTACGGTTACCACTTAAGACGTTAACCATTGTGGACGCCTGGGGATGAAAAGCAGCTGTGCCGAGACCAGCTAACGCTGCTAGGGTGACTAGAAGCAGATAGTTATGGACAAGACCAGTTAAACTGAGCATTATCGCCATCCATAAAGTTCCAACATGAACAAGCCAACGCTTACCTTGCCGATCCAGAAAATAGCCAAAAAGCGGCTGAATTAACGATGATGTTATAGTAAAAGCAGAAACTAAAATAGCAGCCCGGGTGGCTGTAAAACCAGGAGTTAACACTACTAAAAACGGGAGCATCTGCGGAAGAAAGTTACTGTATACGTCATTAAGCATGTGGGCTAGAGAGAGTATGCCAATTTTAGAGTATTGAATCTGATGTTTTTCGTTCATGGAAAATCTCCTCTCAATTTAGCTATGCAATTTAGCTAGCTTTCCTTCTCTTTAGTAATAGTTCTATAGTACGATTGAAAGAATTCCAAATTAGCATGACGTCGGCGAATGTCTTCTGCATATTCCTCAAGTTCCAACTTTCCTTTGGGCGTAATCGTGTACCATTTACGGGGTTGACCAGTCTTTCTTATTTCCCAGTTTGTCTCGACAAGACTGTTTTTTTCCATTTCTTGCAGGCTACGGTAAACGATTGCGCTATCAGATAGACAATAAGGAAGATCGTTTTGTAATCTCGTCAGAAGGGAAGCTCCATAAGAGGGACCATCAACTAAAAACAACAGTAAAAATGCTGGGGTATGCCTACCAAAGTTTTTTGACATATTTATTTCACCTCATTTCCTCACTTCACTACCACTCACAGTATAATGTTTTGAATAGTATACTGTTTATAACAGTATACTATTGTATAGTAACTCTGGAACGTTTGCGCTTCAAGTTAATTTTTTCCTTTTGATTAGTATCCCGCTGGCATCTCCTGCGAAACCATGTCATTGCGATCGGATAGAATGATATTTAAACGTTTATAAATAACAAAATCAAGATTTCCATAATAAGTATATTATGGAAATCTTGATTTTCAGTCTGAAGAGCATTTTCTTGGGTAATAATTCCATTAGATACCAAGTTAGCCATTGGATCTGTCTTGGTCTCGGTGTATACAAGCGTCAATAGTGTCTTGACCATTGAAATTATGTTAAAGAGGCTAATACCTGTTTGAATATGTTTTGTAATTGTCCTGAAGGAGCAGTTTGATCGCCCTTTGGCGCGCCGCTTTGTCCTTTTGGTTGCTCATTTGGTAGATCCTGGCCATTTTGGTTATTTCCATTAGCATTGCTTTTCGGAGTATTTGTACTCAAATAAGTATTCTGTTGGTCAGTAAAGACAGCTTTAATTGCATCTGCCTTTTGTTGGAAAAAATCTTGACTTGGGTTCGAAGTATCGACTAAAAGTTGCAAAATCGGTTTGATTTTATCTTTCTGGTCACTTGTCAAAGCCATTTGTTGATTATCTTGAAGACGTCGTATCCCCATAGCGGCTTCAACTGCGGGGTTGAGTGTCGGTTTTTGGGCAGTTTGACCCTGAGTTTCTTGACTAGAGGTTGTTGATTGTGTTGCCGAGGCATCAGCGGTTGAAGTTGAAGAGGCTGGTGTTGATGAGGTGACTGGTGACGTTGGGGCGGTTGTTGCAGTTGTCGCAGCTTTCGCCCCACAACCACCTGCTCCAACTAAGGCTAATGACAATACCATCCCTACGATCAGCCAGGTTCTTTGGGTTGATCTTTGAATGTGACTATGTTTCTTCATTAATAATCTCCTCCTTAAGTTTCATCATAATTTCTATTAACATGGTTGCAATACCGAATAGTTCCCTAGATTAGTTTAACTAAAGGTCAGATGAGGTGAACTAGTCCCCCATTGGGACTAGCTCCGCTACTTTCCCTCCTTTCTCTAATCGCGACATCGTATAAAACCTTAATAAGGTATACGAACAATAAGACATTTAAGAGAGAAGTAACAATGAGGACCGGGCCATATGAAATAGAATTTATGCCGATTTGCGTCTCATAGAGCACAAAATGAGTGTTGATGTAAATAGACGTGCTATACCCCGCGGCTAACAACAGGAGTCGTTTATCCTTAAGATAGATAAACGTTAGAATTGACAGGGCAACGGCAGGAAACAAATATCGTTCATGCATTCTCGTGGAAAACGTGAAAACACCGTCGATCAGGAGGAGTGCGACTGCTGAAGCATAGACCCTGCTTTTCCCTTTAATAAAGAGAAACCATGAAAATGCTGTGATCAGAACAATCGCCATCATGCCCCAACTGTGATAGCTGAGTACAAACAGAGTACCTGCATCCTTTGTAAAGTTCGCTCCCAGCAAACTGAAGAAGTTGAAAGCGTTAACAGAGGCATAGGGATACTCACCGAGTGTACTTGCAAAAAGTTTGAAAATCCAGAGTCCATTTGTGTGCAAAGAAAAGGGAAGAACAATCACAATGGCTGTAACCAATCCGGAAAGGACGACATTTATCCAACTCTTAAGTGCTTTTCGCCTTATTAATTCAAAGAAGAGTACCGGAAGAAAGATAATCCCCTGCGGCTTCATGAGAACAGCTGCAGTAAACAAGACAGACGCAAAACCGATTTTCTTTTCTGTGAGAAGAACAATCGCTCCGACAATGATTAATGTGAAAAATGAATCCACCTGACCCCAAATCGTAGAATTAATCAGTACAGCCGGGTTGAAGGTGTAAAATGCGGCTAGCAGAATGCTGATTTCCACAGAGAGATATTTCTTAGCGAGTCTATAAATCAAGAAGGACGTAGCGATATCCGCAACTATGGATGGCAACTTTAAGAGTAATGTGAAATAGGGACTCAGTGCCGAGAGACTTCCAAGTTTACCAATTAAAAATAAAAGGTAGATATACAAAGGCGGATAGTCACTGGCGTTACGTCCTTGATAAAATTGCCAGAAATTATTTGCAGCAGTCGATGCCCAATTTCTAAAGGTACTCAGATCAAATGGATGACTACTAATCACCAGCGCCAAAGGAATTCGCAAGAGCAAACCCACACCAAGTAAGGTCAGAATCAGTATTTTTACATTACCCGGCTGAATTTTCACCTTTTTCTTGATAACAAGAAAATAGGCTGCAAGAAAAAAGATCAAAAAAGCAACGGCATAGGCAATAATTTCGGGGGTATAACTTGCACCCGCACTGGCATTCGTGCCTTCACTCCCATTTGCCCTTCCATTCGGCTTCGACCCGTGATTAGGTGCTATTCTCTGACTTGTAGCCGAAGGTTGGAACTGCCCATTTAGGGGTTGAGGTGAGTTTTGACTTGTATTTTGGCTTTGACTTATACTCTGATCCTGATTTACACCTTTACTTCCGCTTTGATCTATGTTGCCTGACGATGGGTTGCTTTGAATAGGAATCGAGTTAAGCGATACGATATTATTTGGAGTGGATTGAACATTACTGCCATAACTCCATAAGGTCGTAGTGCATACTACTCCTGAAAATAATAGAACTAAAAACAGGCTTATTTTAAGGATATGCTTTTTTATCGCCACAAGTCAGATGCCCCTTTCATACCGCCGCCCTTGTTGGCCGATTTTTGCCTAGTTGCTTTTTAAGCACCTAGATCACTCCATTCGATTCTGAGATTGGCGAAAAGATCCATAAACGGCTTCCGAAATAATTAATCCCAAGGCTCACTCCCGTCGCTAACAATTTACAGACGAGCAAGGGCCAGGCTAGGGACGTGTTAAAGTAGACTAACAAACCATACGTTAATGTTAAGGTGACAAGGTTTAGTGCCAAGAATCGGATCAGCTGTCCGTGGGATTGACCGTGTCCCCGGAAAGTCCAAGTCCGGTTTAGAAGAAAACTGTTCAATACTCCACAGGTGTAAGATAAACTATGTGCCACTAGCAGTGAAAAACCCCCAGAGGAGAGAATCGCAAAAACGGCTAAATCAATACCTGTATTGACTGCTCCAACCAGACAGAACCTCATAAACTCAGTTGATTGTTTCGACATTAGACAACCCTCTTTACCTTTCGTTCTTTTTTCATCATCCCGCAACATTCACTCACAATATACAAGGGGCGATCTCTTGCTTCATCGTAGATACGTCCGATATACTCACCGATAATCCCCATCATCGTCAGGACAAGGCCGGTCAACACCAGTTGCATCGCCATAACTAGATTCCACCCTGCGATCACAGACTTGGAGAATACCTTCAGAAGTAACATAACTGCCAAGTAGGTCAAGCCGGACGTGATGATTACAGACCCAGCATAGGTTGCCATTTTGATGGGTTTATAGGAAAAGGAAGTAATCCCATCCATGCTTAACTTGATCATTTTTCTTAACGGATACTTAGTCTCTCCGGCTAACCGTTCATCCCTTTCATACTCAATCGCAGTTTGCCGGAATCCCACCCAACTCACCAAACCACGAACATAACGATTTTTTTCTGGCAACCGTTTCAGTTCTTCACACACTCTGCGATCCAATAAGCGAAAATCACCGGTGTCTGTCGGAATATCAAGATCCGTGGAGGCGCTCAGAATTCGGTAAAACAAACGGGCAGTTAGCTTTTTGAAAAATGTTTCTCCCTTTCGTTTTGTCCGTTTAGCGTAGACAACGTCAAAGCCGTCTTTCCACTTCTCAATCATAGCCAAAATCAGCTCCGGCGGATCTTGTAAATCTGCATCGATCACAACCACCGCTGCGCCTAACGCATAATCCATCCCAGCTGTAATGGCTATTTGGTGACCGAAATTACGGGAAAAGGTCAGGAGTTTCACAGCATCATCCTGATCTCGATAATTCTTGATCATAGCAGCAGTATGGTCGCAGCTACCATCATTCACGAAAATTAGTTCATAAGGATCTCCTGTTAAATCCATCACCTGCTTCAAACGTTGGTAGGTTTGGTTGATGACTGCTTCTTCATTGTAGACTGGAATAACTATGGAATAACGAATGTCTGCGTTCATACTCTTGCCTCCTACTTATTAGGGATTGATTTCGTATAAGGTTGAAGCTCCGTTCATACCCATGCCCGCGCCGGAATTACCCGTGCTCGATTGCCACTCAGTCTGCGGGACTACCTTCCCGTTCTTGGCAATCCAGGCCTGAACGTCTGAGCTTCCTCCTCCGGGTCCGCCAGAGGAACTCAAGAAATATTTGACCTCTTTGTTGGCAACCATTTGTTTCAACTTATCGACGGTCAGGATCGGATCGGAGCCAGAAAATCCGCCCATCGCCATCACAGCTTTACCGGTTTTAATAATGTAGGCTTCAGCTGTGCCTGCGTTGGTCGTGGCAAACAGGTATTTCTCGCCGGTATTATTGGCGGTCAGATAAGCCAGCAACTTCGTGTCAACACTGTCGTTCAACTGTCCTCCAACCTGAGTCTGTGCACGATCTTGTGTTCGTTTTTGTGTCATGTCCTCCTGTGACGTGTCTTGTGTTGCGTCTTGCTTCTGGCCCTGTGCCTGCCCTGGCATTTGGCCTGGCCTCTGCCCTTGACCCCCGCCTGGCATGCCCATTCCATTTTCGGACGATGTTGGCCCCGCTGCTGGCAACATGCTGTTTCCTCCATAAATGATGGGGGTCGCAGACCAAAAGAGGGGAGCGGACAGTAGTACGAACAAGCCTCCTACGGCGGCAGTTCTATTAATTTTGCTTCGAAACGATAACTTCTGGTGGGCACTATCATTAGGAAAAATCACTATAGGACTGGCTGAACCGCTATGCGAGGATCGAGTGACGATATTGATGCCCAGCATGAGTGAAGCTGCCGTACCCAAAACTCCAACAGCAATCGGCAAACCAAGTCCGATCTGACCCTTATAAGGAAGCAGAATATAGAGTTCAAAGGCTGTCGTGCTCAAAAGCCCGACTGGCAGCAACCACCGTTTCCAGCCTTTGTCGTTGCGGTTAAAGTTATAGAGTTCTACCCAGCCTGCGCCAGTCAGAACTGCAATGGGGGGTGCCAACATAATGAGATAATACTGATGGAAGAACCCAGCTACACTAAAGAACCCCATTACCGGTAACAACCAAGCGAGCCAAAACAGACTTTCCTTTTGCTTATCCGTCAGCGACTGTTTTCTACGAATCCCCATTAGCAAGCCGACAGCCCCTAATAAAGCAAACGGAAGTAACCAACTGATTTGTCCTGATAACTGGGATTGGAACAATCGGAGCGGTCCAGCTGTACCAGTGTTGAACATACCACCGCTACCACCTCCACCGTCTCCTGGAATCCCCTCCATATTTTTGCCATCACCCGCTGGCATCTGCCCCGGAGTACCATTCTGGCTGGGCCCAAAGCCCTGCTGTGAAGGAGGCATTCCGCCATTGTCTCCCGTTTTGTTGCCAGCTCCCGGCCCTCCCTGACCCGTCAAGCGGGCAATGCCGTTATATCCGAAAGCCAGTTCCAAGACCGAATTTGTTTGACTGCTTCCGATGTACGGCCGATTGGCCGCAGGAATACTGTCCACGATGAGGGGCCAGGATAACGATACAATCAGTAAGGTTGCCGTTGAGGCGGCAAGTATGCCAAACTTCTTTTTCCATTTAACTTTGAACGCCAGTAAATAAAACAGATAGAAAGCTGGAAGCACCATATACGCTTGGAGCATTTTGATATTGAAACCTACCCCGATCATCCCAAAAGCGGCGATGGACCAAATCCACTTCTGCGTTTTAACAGCCTTAAATAACATCCATGTTGCAGCTAACAGTGTAAAGACCAATAAACTATCGACGTTATTTGTGCGGCTTACGGCTGCGGCGATGGGCGTACAGGCGGCTACTAAGGCCGCGAGCCTGGCCGCTGTCTTACCAAAGGACGGTTTAACTAGTGCGTAAATCAGTAATACCGACCCGACTCCTGCTAGAGCTTGGGGTAAAATGACACTCCAGCCGTGTACACCAAACACATAAGCGAACATCGTCTGGATCCAGAACGCCACGGGAGGCTTATCCACCGTCACGAATCCGCCCGGATCAAACGAGGCGAAGAAGAAATTATGAAAACTTTGCAGCATACTTGTGACTGCTGATGTGTAATAGGCATTGGCATATTGATCCTTCCAGATACCATAGATATTTAAAAAAGCAGCAAGCAAGGTAATCCCAATCAAGAACGGGTCAATTCGTTTAGCTTTAAACAATTTCATAGCTATATAAACTCCTTTAACAAATAATTTCGGTAAGTCATTACTTCGCTTAAGCTCTTGTAGTTCTTCATTACTATAACCTTCGTACCTGAATCACACCTAAATGCCACCTGAAAGTCTGCTGAAAATTCAAATCGTACCGGGATGCAAGTGGGGACGGTTCTTGTTTGCATTCTTGCTTGCATTAATTCTTTCAGACAGAGTTAAAATTTAAGCTTCTTCAAAGCAAAGAGACTACTAGTTACTAGTAGTCTCTTTGCTTGTATATGAGCTATCCATAAACCTTGTCCTAGGGCGATATAATACTATTCTTGCACTTGCCATAAATTTTATCTGTCGGTCCTGCTATTCAGCCACCACTTCACAGCTTTTCGACACTCTTGGCTTTCGGTACTAAACCGTTGCATGGCCTCATAACCGCGTCTGGCTTGCCAGCCCACCAGACAAGCGATCTCTCGGACAAGTTCAATATCTTNTTTACCTCGCCTTAGCTTGTGAAGCNAGCTGAGACCTTGGCCTGTATCATGGATGTCTCCCAAACACTCCTGAAACTGTTGTAGATTGACAGCCAGATTCAGCGTCTCCCTGTCACCGTGATGCTGCGCATACCACTCCAGAATATAACGGGCCTTCTTTCCTCGAATCCGCAACCTGTGCATCGCCGTCAAATCTGTACGATCCACTTGCTTTGCTTTTTGGCGCACATCCTGGAGCCACTGTTCTAAGTGATTACTGGCATAGTCTTGCCATGCTTCCATCCCATCTGCCGTTCCTGAAGCGCTGGACCAAGCCCAGAATGACAGCAGATCCGCCGTCAGTTTGCCTTTACCCATGACTTTATCTAAGGTACTGGACAACTTATCTCTTTGAGTCGTTAAATAAACAGTCAATGGACTATTGCTATTGTCTACCACCCCACAGTGTTCCGCCGCATCATCCCACTCTTCCTGGAGCACGTCCAACTCTCGTATTCCGGCCATGCGGCGGTTCCAACCCTGGAGAACATCCTTCCAGTATTGGCCTTCTTCGGCAGGATAAAGCGGCGCGGCGAAGGAAAGGCGGGACCTCAGTTTGCGTATGGCCACGCGCAGATCGTGAATCCCTTCCACATCATCTTGTTTCGTAAAATAGGCTGTTTGGGCAGCTAATACCACTCCTACCGCGTCGGCTAGAAAGGTTCCTGCCGTTGACGGCCATGGAGCCGTCGATTTTACTTTGCTATTAACTGGCAGCTCGGCCAACCGCAGGCCACGATAATATTTGCTTTTTCCTTCGGGCAACAGAGGAAACCGGCGCGACAATTCCGCTCCAAAGGTCAACAAATCCTGGGCCGTTCCTTCTTTCAGTTCAATTTCCACTTCGTAGATATCTTCCTGCTTGTCCTCGGTGCTGATAACCCCTTTATCCATCACCAACTCCAAGAGCCCTGGGCTATTTTGAGGATGTACGAGCACACTCCAGCGATCGAAGACTGTCTTAAACAACGGTTCTAGACCTGATCCCTTTAACATTTTCACCACCTTATCGGCACCTACCATTTGGCGAAATATCTCTGGGTCAAGCTCCGGTCCTGCTAGGGGTACATTCCACTCCCGCCGCTGGTACAGACCGCCCCCTGATTGGCCCGCTCCCTTAAGAGTAGCCATCCAGCTAGTGCCCTCCCGACGAACGCGGAACGCATAGCCGGACTTCCACAAGGTCCGAGACGGTGTATCATAGTAGGTTGCTTCCATGGTCTCCACCTTGGCTGGCTCTGCTGCTATTAATCCCCTCAACCAGACAGACTTAGGCAAGGTTTCCCACATAGCCTGATCTATGATCTGCAGTTTCAGCTCTATCTCAATCTTCCTGCTCATAAAGCAAACTCCCCCTCTACGCCGTCAGCAATTTGCTTCGGCTATATCGGCCAATACTCCACTGTCGACGAACCAACGCAACTCTCCTTCTGGTGGGGCTAGAGAGGTCACCTTCACCGCCGCTGCCGAGGCGACCCTGAAGGGCACCACCGCTTTGGTCATACGTGTTACCCACATCCCCACATAGGGCTCATGTCCAATGATAATAATGGTCGCATTGTTCTCCTGGTTCAGCAAGTCAGGCAACAATTCATCTAAGTTTTCCGAAGCAATCGCCGAATAAATCATCACTTTCTTTACTTTCAAAATCACGGCCAGCAATTCTGCCGTTTCTTTAGCCCGGAGCAGAGGACTAGACCAAATTTGAACATTCCGTCCTGCGACAAAGCCGCAGGCCAAGGCCCGTGCCACCTCTCGCACCCGGTTGCTGCCCTTCACTGTCAATCGCCGTTCCCCGTCCGGCAAACCCAATTCTCGGTCTTGTGCTTTCCCATGACGCATGAAGATAACTTCCATTTTTCATCCCTCCATAGTTATTCTGAATGCAATTGAAATGCATGCGGGAACGGTTCTAACTTGCATGAATGCTTTCATGGTCATTTTTCTCTACTTCGTCCATGGAGATGTTCTTGTTAATCGTTTTCACCAGTGCAGTCGTTATCTAATAAATAGCTATGTCGCTTGTATTCTTACCAGATCATGAACTTGAAACTATTCAGGCAGTCTTCCCAGTTGTCATTCTTTAAAGCTAAGGTAAATAACCGGATACTGACCCTGCTTAGCCATGCAAGTCATATTTCCTACATCACCACGAAGACAGTACCGTAACGTTCTTAGATTTATATTAATTATATTAATATGATTTCCTTAAATTCACAAGCAATCTTGGTTAAGAAAGCAATTCGTTTCTTGATTCTAATATTAAACTCGCAAGTGATCCGGCTCTAGTAATCTGTAATCTGTAATCTGTAATGTGATTGGGGATCGATAATATGTTCTGCGAGAGCGTCCGATACGCAAAAAACAATGGGGTCCAACCCGGATCGGTGGATGGCGCTACCATAACATCTCCAGGCTGCAACTTGCTTTTCCTTCATCCGGTGTCATACTGGATATCCTGATTGGCCAGGATAGAGATTATTTCTTCGGGGATATGCGATCTCCCGTTTTTGAGTGAAGCAAGAGATTACGTAGCCTCATTTACCTCATTTGCTTAGAATCTTCAGTCTCTAATCGTAGTTCCGTTTGTTCCTAGCCGATAACTTGTACATCCTGATAAAATTGTTCAAAACTAATAGGACATTTTCTCCTTAATATATCGGTTGTCATATTTTTCGCAATGCATATAAATATTTCTATAGTTCCTTGTTCTCCATATTGCTCCAAGACCCTCTTAAGATAATTTTTAGGATGGTCGCTAGTCGGATCGTTTTCATCCCCCCAGATCAATTCAGGTTGTCTAGGTAGAGACGGTCTTGTTGGTGGTTTTCCAAAGCATGCAGTAAAAGCTATCTCATCCGCAAGCAGCCAAGACTCAATCATTTTCAGAGGGATCATTGGAAACGAAGACTCGCTTCTTGTTGCGCTAAATTGCGCAAAACCCATTTGAATCTCGTTGTAAATATCTTGCACTCGTTTTTTTGCATCCCGAGCACTTTTACTGGAACCTTGGTCCCGATCAGCATCTACATAACAGACAATATTATCTATATCTCCTAATTCATTAGCCATCACACAAAGTTTGTAAGCCTTTACTGCATGGCCTTTCAATTTTTCGCTTGTTCTTCGTTGAATTTTTACATCTCTAACACCATTTTTTATAACACAAGTAAATTCGATATCTACCTGTACAGACTTTCTGATGATAGACTGCACTGGTCCTTCTTCCCACTCCTTTGAACCATATTTTTGTCTGCCATAATCTGTAGGACCCTCTCCACACAACAATACTTTTTTCGCCATACTACTTTTCTCCCAAAAGTTTTGCAACGATCTCATTTTCATCCATATTTAACCATATTTCCCCTGGATACATATACTCTAAACGTTCACGTATGTTCGGAATTGAAAATAGTGCCTGATTGTGAACTACTCCCTGTTTATCTCTCCAGAGAAAAATAATACTATCTGGCGGAAAATAGTCCAATATAACGGTACTATGAGTAGTTAGGATTATTTGTCTGCGTTTATTCTTCGTTCCTTCGATCAAATCATTGACCATTTTTTCTGCGAGATGCGGATTAATCCCATTTTCGATCTCGTCCAGTAAGTCCATGCCTGCCGTTTTACCGGCCTCTTGCAAAGCAGAAATAGCCAGCATCCGTAAAGTACCATCGCTTACATGGGTAGAACTAATGGAAATGGGCAGTTTCTCCGAAGGAAAGCTCTCAGAAAGCTTAATTTCAAGCCAACCAGGGCGGCCTTTTACTTCAGTTTCCACATCGCTGATAAATGGCACATAGTTTTGCAAACGTTCCGAAACCTTTCTTCTTTGCTCTGGCTTTAAGCCATGGATGAAAGCGGCTAATTTTTCTCCACCCATACCTATCGTATCCGCGTCTCCACGACTACTTCTTCTCATTTTTTCTGTTGACAATAACTCAAAGGAATCGGATGCAGTCAGAAATTCTATTATGGCTACCAGCTCCGGGAATTTCGCCTTATCCTTCTGAATATCAATATTTTTCAAGAAAGAACTTGTCATATTCAAGGGTGGAAAACTTTCAATTTTGTCTTCAACAAAGTTGAACCGGCTTATCCCCTGTGAATCAACCGATAACAATTTAATTTTTGGATTAGCTTTATTAACGATCTCTTCACTGATGACAAATATTTTTCCTTTACCCTTCACAGGATTCAAGACAAATGTCCATTCGATCAGTTTTTCGCAGCCATCAATATCAATATCTATATCAAATAAAATCGTAAATGTCACATGATTTTTTGAACTAGTCTTAGATTTAAGATCATAAGGCTTCCAATTTCGCTTTTCCAGATAAGCATCAATATCCATTTGAGCAAAATTGATGATCAGATCTAAAGCTTGCAAAATCGATGTTTTCCCGCTCCCGTTTGTTCCAATTAATACTGTTATTTGCTGCATCTTAATCGTAAAATCATTTAATGCTTTAAAATTATCGATATATAAAGACTGGATCAATTTATCACACCCTTCCATTCGGAATAATTCCGACTTCGCTGATATCTATAATCAAAGTATTTCACCATATCTTTCAAGACCTATACCTATACCATTAATCTCATCAATTTAACGAGCTTGAATATCTATAATTTACCATGTCGCATCCAATATATCAATGTGATCTTCTTCCACTATCGCATTGATCTTCGCCCTAATGTTGTATCCATAGGGGCTAATACCGATATTGATCCGGTGCCTCTCCCCGCTTGCCCACAATCTGAGGATTGAGAGGCAACGGCTTATCTGAGTTTATTTCCTCTACCTCCACCTTAAACTCCCATTCATCACCATAATCAAAGAGATATAAAAAAGTCTTCCCGGGGTATAACTCCAATTCTCCTATCATGACTTCATCCGCGTAGGGCCCATCTTCATCAAGAGGGGACTCGTAGCGATCATATGACCATTTCTTATTATCCATGAAAAAGCAATACATATGATCATCGTCGAAGGCAAACGCCTCTTGTATCGCAATATGTAATTGATGAAGAGTATGTTTAGCTGCCATTTCAATTTTTCGCCATCTTCCCCGACTCAACGAAACTTTAAATAAGTAGGTGCCGCCTTCTATAGTATCCTGCTGTTCCCGGGGAAGGGAATGTTTCAGATCACCTGGAGCGAATAAAGTAACAAACGCCTTATAAAACGGTTCTCCCAAACTCTTTTGCCGTGATTTGGCCAATTCAGTAAAGTTCTGAGGCTTCTCGCCCATCATCCGACTTCTATCATTTAGTCCATCTAGAATATCTTGAGATGTCCAAACGCCCTTTCGAATATTCACTTGATTCCAGTCTAGGTAGTCTCGATATCGAAATATAATCGCTGCTAAACTTATCCCAAATTCCGTGGGGTTTAGGGTTGTAATCTCAATATTACGCCGAGATACTTTCAGCGCCTCCTCATCCATATTAAACTGCCAAAAGCCGAAATAAGTAAAATACCAAAGAAAATATCCCCAATCCCATAATTGTTTGACCCAATAGGATGCTGAATCCTTAACACTTAACGCCTTTCCACCTTCAGACTGAGCCAACTCCTGCCAGATAGCGGCAATATAGTGCACATCTGGGATATGATTATGAGTCGCCTTTTGCAGAGTTCCCCAATCTGCATCAATCCATAGTGTTTCTAGAAGATAGAAGTACTGCTCAGCCATCGTCAAGTTCAAGTAGTCTTCGTAGCGTTCTGTAACCTTTAGTAGAAACTTCCCGCCCTTGCCTGGAATCATAATTGCCAATTTACCAGCCAAAGCCAACTGATTAAACATATGCAGCAACGGATATGAGCCCTGATCTAACTTGGGGTTAGCGTCGTTTGTCTTTAAGCCCATGAGTTGATTTAACTCCCATAACAACTCCCTAGGCATATACTGGTTTTTAGTTGATAACACTGTCTCCTTCATCTTCAGTCTATCCATGAAAATTCGAAAATCCTGCAGTAAAGTGGTTGGGTATGTTGCGCTAATTATCAAGGCAAATTCTCTCCTTTGACTGGCGTTTGACAGTTAATTAATTCGAACCCTTGCTACGCAAGGGTTCCAGAACTTTAAATTTAAGCGTGCCACTACAATTACCTTTTTATGGTAATTGTTCTTAACGGTTTATAGTTTGAACCCGATCCGGTACTCTAGCCCCAACTGCTTTAAATGCTACTGCTGCAGCACCGTGGACTTCCGTTCGTACTAAATGTTCACTGTTTTTGACCTTCAAATTTACGATATGTACTTTACGCAAAGCTCTGATGACCTCAGTGTATCCGTATTCGCTACCACACTCCATCAGGAGCTTTTGAAACTTGATCTCAACAACCAGGGCCAAGAAGCAAAGCATGATGTGACCCGCAATTCGCTTTTCTGTCCAATGGAAAACAGGACGTAAATCCAGGGTGCTTTTCAGATTCCTAAAAGCACGTTCAATCTGCCATAAGTCTTTGTAAGCTGTTGCTACTTCTGCTGTCGGCAATTCAGTATTAGTTTGCAGAATGTATAGGCCATCAAATAGTTCAGCTTGTTTTAGCTTTTCTTCATTAATGGTCGCTGCTTCTTCCACGACATTAAGATAGCGCTTGTATTCACTGTTACCCACCAAATCCTTTAGACTGCCATGCTCTAATTTCTTACGAAGCTTCTCTTCGATTCGCTTTCTAACGATTACATCTCTCTTAGCCTCTTCTTCGTTAAGACAAACAATGTAACGGTTATTATTCAGAGTGACCTCTTTAACCTTCAGATTGTCTTTTTCCTCGACGGTTACATAAGGAGAGGGATCGGCAATAATTTCCGGGGCCAGTTTAATACTACGCATCCGAACTCCAAGGATGTATTGAAGTTTAAGTTCTTCAAGAAGATCAAGAGTTCGTTTACCCATCATACCACGATCTCCAACAACAATAACCCTTTGAACATTAAACCGCTGCTTTAAGTCACGAATGGCTTCCATGAAAGCCTCTGTATCCGGAGTATTGCCAGGGAATAAATGATGAGCAATGGGCATGCCATCTCTGGACATTAAGAGACCGATCATAACTTGAAGACGATCAGGCCGATGGTCCTTTGAATGACCGTAATCTAGGAGATCGAAGGCTCCGGCTGACCCTTCGACATAGGTACTTGTCGTATCAAAAAACACCAAATCTAATTGACCGCTAAAAAGGTCAGTATGTCTATAGAAGAGCTTTTGTTCGATAGCGTCTTTGTTCTCATCAAGAAAATCAATAGCGCGATAAAAGTGATGCAGCTTCAGAGAATCAAATTGGGGACGATAAACATCCTCTTTCCAGTCATTGACCCCCAGCTTACTTGTAGGCTCAATTAAACGATTAAGAACCATGCAGAAGACAGCTTCTTGAACATCAATACTCATTTCAGTCTCATCCACAAGCTGATTGATAATCTCATGAAGTCCGAGTTTTTCCCAAAGTCGACGAAAAACCATCGTTGGACCATACTCTTTACTCCAGTCAGCAAAGAGGTCCTCAGCGGCTGATACGACGGCCAAGTTTTGAGAGAATTTCGCTAGAGAACGGATTAAGTCGTCAAGTTTCCCATCCTGGAGATCCTCCACTCTCCCCAGATTACATAGAACCTTTTGACGAACCTTGCCCTCTTCGCGGCGGCTCTCACATATTTGTAGGTAACGACGCTCTGAGCCGTTCCTGTTATAGGCAGTTTTTATTCTTGCAAACATAGCAACACTATTATACCATGTAATCCCATGATATGACAATATGTACTTTGCTATGCGCGGCACTACATTTTTGGTTTTTTGGCATAAAAAATGGCCGTTTGGCCAAAAGTGAAGTTTGGAATCCGCAAGAAAAGCGGTTATTGTATTCTAATTTATACTCTAAAATTTTTCCTACTGTCAAACGCCAGT